>Ga0208850_1000392_pt1 | contig 14610 bp, 14 predicted proteins | sample NGESurshal092012_5_FD_184475 | JGI IMG/M metagenome (GOLD analysis project Ga0208850, IMG submission 184475) | Arctic peat soil microbial communities from Barrow, Alaska - NGEE Surface sample 210-2 shallow-092012 (SPAdes) | ecosystem: Environmental > Terrestrial > Soil > Wetlands > Peat ... | reverse complement strand
CCGCCTCCGCCTCAGCCTCAGCCTCCGCCTCAGGTTCCGCCTCAGAACTCCAGGTCGTCGCTGTCCCAGCCCGGCATCCGCTCCGGGTAACTCATCTCCGGCGCCGAGACGTCGTCCAGGGCGGCGCGGATCTCCGCAGGCAGCTCGAGCGCCTCGCTCGCCAGCGAGTCGGCCAGCTGCGCCGCCGTCCGCGCCCCGACGACCGGCGCTACGACACCGGGCCGGTCGCGTACCCAGGCCAGCGCAACCGCGACCGGCGAGGCGCCCAGTCCGTCCGCCGCGGTCAGCACAGCGTCGACCACCCCGACCGCCCAGTCCGCCAGGTACGGCGCGACAAAGCCGGCCAGCACCTCCGACCGCGCCCGGGAGTCGGCCGGCGTACCGCCGCGGTACTTCCCGGTCAGCACGCCCCGCCCCAGCGGCGACCACGGCAGGATGCCCAGCCCGGCGTCCACTGCCGCCGGCACCACCTCGCGCTCGATCCCGCGGGCCAGCAGCGAGTACTCCATCTGCGTCGACACCAGCGGCGCCACCGCCCGACCACCGACGGTGGCGGACTGGAGCGCCGCCGCCTTGGCCGTCTGCCAGCCGTCGTAGTTGGAGACTCCGACGTAGCGCACCCGGCCGCTGGCGACCGCGGTGTCCAGCGCGGCCAGCGACTCTGCCAGCGGCGTATGCCGGTCCCAGGCGTGCAGCTGCCAGAGGTCGACGTAGCCCAGGCCCAGCCGCTCCAAGGACGCGTCCAGCGCGGCCAGCAGGTGACCCCGAGACGACCCCCGGCCCATCGGCCCCGGGCCGGTCGGACTGTGGGCCTTGGTCGCGACCAGCACCTCGTCGCGATCGCCGCCGGCCAGCAGGCGGCTCAGTACCCGCTCGCTGTCGCCGCCGGCGTACACGTCAGCGGTGTCGACCAGGGTGCCGCCCGCGTCCCGGAAGGCCGCGAGCTGCGCCGCCGCGTCGTCGACGTCGGTCTCGCGCCCCCAGGTCATCGTGCCCAGCGCGAGTCGGGAGACGATAAGTCCGCTGCGGCCCAGATGGCGCTGCTGCACAGCCCGCTCCCGCAATCGGCGATCTGACGGTCCGGACGCTACCGCGCCGCGCGGGGAAGGTCGGACCGGGTCGCTACGCTGACCGGTGTGAAGATCGGACTGAACCTGGGCTACTGGGGCGCCGGAAACGACGCCGACAATCTCGAGCTGGCCCGGGAGGCCGACCGGCTCGGCTACGCCGTCGTCTGGGCCGCCGAGGCGTACGGCTCGGACGCGGCCACCGTGCTGGCCTGGGTGGCAGCCCAGACCGAGCGGATCGACGTCGGCTCGGCCATCTTCCAGATTCCCGGTCGCAGTCCCGCCCTGACCGCGATGACGGCGGCCACGTTGGACACGCTGTCCGGCGGCCGGTTCCGGTTGGGCATCGGCGTCTCCGGGCCGCAGGTGTCCGAAGGCTGGCACGGGGTGCGCTTCGACGCGCCGCTGGGCCGCACCCGGGAGTACATCGATATCGTCCGGATGGCGCTGCGCCGCGACCGGGTCGAATACGCAGGCAAGCACTACACCTTGCCGCTGCCAGACGGGCCAGGTAAGCCGCTCAAGCTCACCGTGCACCCGGTGCGCGAGCACATCCCGATCTACCTGGCGGCGGTCGGGCCGAAGAACCTGGAGCTGGCGGGGGAGAAGGCCGACGGCTGGCTGGCGATCTTCTTCTCGCCCGAACATTCCGGGGACTCGCTGGCCAGCGTCCGCGCCGGCCGGGCGAAGGCCGGGGCGGATATGGCGAGCTTCGACGTCGTACCGACTGTGCCATTGGTCGTCGGCGACGACGTGGCCGCCTGCGCCGAGCCGGTGCGCGGGTACGCCGCCCTCTACGTCGGCGGGATGGGAAGCCGGGAGCAGAACTTCTACAACGCGCTGGCCACCCGGATGGGGTACGGCGACGCCGCTCGCGAGATCCAGGACCGCTACCTGGCCAAGGACTACGCCGGCGCGGCCGCGGCGGTGCCGTTCGACTTCCTCGACGCCACCGCCCTGCTCGGGCCGAAGGAGCGGATCGCCGACCGGATGCAGGCCTATGCCCAGGCCGGCGTCACTACGCTGACCGTCTCCTCCTATGCCGGATCGCTCGCCGAGCGGGTCAGCGCCATCCGGATCGCGGCCGAGGCGCTGGAGCTGGCCGGCGTGGCGGAGTGAGCCCGGGTCCGACGACCCGGGCCGCTCTGCTGGGCGCCGTGCAGGGACTCACCGAGTTCGCGCCGGTGTCCTCCTCGGGACACCTGGTGCTGGTGCCGTGGTTGCTCGGCTGGGACAGCGATGACCCGGCGGCCCGGACCGCCTTCGACGCGGCCCTGCATGTCGGTACGGCGCTGGGCGCCGGCATCCACGTCCGGGCCGACGTGCGTCGGCTCGGGAGCGCGGTGCTGCGCGACGTGGCTGGGTTCGCCGGAGCGCGCCGCCGACCACGAGACGACCGTGCCGCCCGCCTCGGCTGGCTGCTGGTGGCCTCCGAGCTGCCCGCGGTGGCCGTCGGCGGACTGCTGCCCGACCGGCTTCGGACCGGCTCGACCGACCCTTGCCGGGTCGCTGTGCTGCTGGCGGTGTTCGGCGTCGCCCTGGCGCTGGCCGACCGCTTCGGGCCGCAGCGCACCGGCCTAGCCGACCTCGGCACCGGGCCGGTGGTCGGCATGGCGTTCGCCCAGGCGGTCGCCCTGGCTCCCGGCGTCTCCCGGTCCGGCGCCACCATCACGGCCGGCCGCGCCCTCGGCGTCGAGCGAGCCGCGGTCGCGCGGTTCTCGGTGGACATGACGGTGCCGATCAGTGTGGGCGCGGCCGCCCGGGCCCTTGCCGGCATCGACGCGGCCACGCTCACTCGGCTGCGCCGGCCGCTCCTGGTCGGCGTGGCGAGCGCCGCCATCACCGGGGCAGCGTCGGTGCGCCTTGTGTTGCACCGCGTCGGCCGGCACGGCTATGCGGCGTACGCGGCGTACCGGCTGGTGTTGGCCGGAGCCGTGCTCGCCCTGCACGTCCGCCGCCGCCAGTCGCTCCGTTGCCCCGCACTCGCTGGAGATTCGCCCGCATGAACCCGGTCCAAGCCGTCGTACTCGGCGTCGTCGAGGGGCTCACCGAGTTCCTGCCGGTGTCCAGCACCGGGCACCTGACCGTGACCGAGCAGCTGCTCGGGCTCAAGGTGGATGACAAGGCAATCACGGCCTTCACCGCGGTCATCCAGGTCGGGGCGATCCTCGCCACGTTCCTCTACTTCCGCGCCGACATCGTCCGGCTGGTGCGGGGCTTCGTCCGCGGGGTGGTCTCGGCCGAGGGTCGCGCCGACCCGGACTGGCGGTTCGCCTGGTGCGTCATCGTCGGGTCGATCCCGATCGGCATCCTGGGCTTGGCGTTCAAGTCGGTGATCGAGGGGCCGTTGCGCAGCGTGGCGGTGGTCGCGGTCGCTCTGATCGCCTGGAGCGCCGTCATGTGGTACGCCGAGCGGAGGCCGGCGCAGGACCGGGGCGAGTCCGCGCTGACCGTGCGCGACGGCGCCGTCATCGGACTGGTGCAGTGCGCGGCGCTGGTGCCGGGGGTATCCCGGTCGGGCGCGACCATCAGCGCCGGGCTGCTGCGCGGCATCGACCGGGTGGAGGCGACCCGGCTGTCGTTCTTCCTGGCGATCCCGGCGCTCACCGCGGCCGGGCTACTGGAGCTGGGCAAGTCCCTCGGCGGCGGGGTGGGGGTCGGCCCCACCGTGATCGGGACCGTGATCGCGTTCATCGTGGCCTACGCAACCATCGCGTGGCTGCTGCGCTTCGTTGCCCACCACCGGATCTCGCTGTTCATCCCGTACCGGGTCGCCGCCGGCGTAGGAATCCTCGTCCTGCTGGCCACCGGCGTGATCAGCTGAGCGCACTGGCCGCTGCGCAAGGGCACCGCCCCCCATCCCGACCAGGCTGACCTCCCTCCTCAGCTTCACCCACGCCGTTGTCGCGTTTCGGGCTCCAGTTCGGCCGAAACGGTGCAACAGCGTGGGTGCAGCGACGAGATCCGTCAGCTTCACCCACCGGGTGGCACGCCCGAAGAGGTTTCGTAGTACGATTTGGGTGTGGAGGTGCTTCGGTCGGCGCTACTGCCAAAAGGACGTTGACGTGACTCGAACCCATGGCACACCAGCGGATGGCACCCCGATCACCGACGAGATGGTCGAGGCGATGGCTGACAAAGCCGAGCAGGGCTACGACGTCGATCAGATCCTCCAGCGTCGCCAGCCTGGCCGCCCTGCCATGGGCTCGGCGGCTTCCACGGTCGAGTCGGTGCGCCTGGATCCTGACCTCAAGCGTGACCTGCTCCTGCGAGCCGCCGAAGAGCGCACCAGTGTCTCCGAGGTGATCCGCTCGGCCGTGCGCCAGTACTTGCGCGCCAGCTGATGCTGATAGGCCGCCCGGCAGCCGATTACAACCAGTCGTTGCGACGAAAGGCCCGATAGAGCACCAGGCAGAACAGCGCCATCCCGGCCAGGGCGACGAAGTACCCATGATGGCAGGTCGGGACGGTCCTCGGTGGCGGGGTCGTCCTGCTGGCCACGTTCTGCGACGCCACGTCAATCTATGTTTGACAGAATCGCAATTGTGTTGAACAGTAACGTCTTGGTGCAGATTCGGTTCACGCAGGCGGCGCGCAAGCACCGCATCGGTCGAGCCTCCGCTCGCCAGGTAATGGCGCATGTGACCCCGACCAAAATGATCACCGAACGAGGCAACGCTGGATGGCTCTACGTCGGCCAGGATGAACGTGATCGCGAGTTGGAGATCGTCGCCGTAGAGCTCCAAGGCGACGAGGAACGTGAGGCGGTCTTGCTTGTCTTGCACGTCATGCCAACCCACCTACGAGGACTTGATCCGCATGCCTGACCGCAGACCACCTCGAATCACCGATGACACTCCCATCGGCCCAGACGTCGACCTGGACCGGGAGGACATCCGGCTCGCTGACGGAACGCGGCTCACGGGGGAGGTCGCTGACGGGATCGTCCAGGAGCTTCGCCGTTCCGCTGGCCGTCCGTCCCTGTCGGGCAAGGCCGCAGCATCACCGCAGATCGCCTTCCGCGTCGCCCCGTCCGTCCGAGACCGGGCGGCACAGATCGCGGCCCGAGAGGGCAAGACGATCTCTCAGCTTGCCCGGGAGGCGCTCGAGGAGCGCGTCGCGGCGTCTCGATAACCGCATCGCCACTTGCCGATCATGGTCGCCACCGCCAGGTGTTGGCGGCCCGGCAGCCGATTACAGCCAGTCGTTGCGACGGAAGGCCCGATAGAGCAGCAGGCAGAACAGCGCCATCCCGGTCAGGGCGACGAAGTAGCCATAATGGAACTTCAGCTCCGGGATGTTGTCGAAGTTCATCCCGTAGATGCCGGCCAACATGGTCGGTACGGCGGCAATCGCCACCCAGGCGGAGATCTTGCGCATGTCCTCGTTCTGCTGCACACCGACCTGGGTCAGGTTGGCGTCCAGGGCGGCGTCGAGCAGGGCGTCGGCTGACTCCGCCCGCTCGCCGTCGCGCCGGAGATGGTCGTGCACGTCGCGGAAGTACTCCTGCAACCCCGTGGCTACGCACTGCACCGGGACGTTGATCAGCCGGTGCACTGGCTCGGCTAGCGCTAGCGGCAGCACCGCCCGCTTGAACTCAAGCGCCTCCCGCTTGAGCTGGTAGATCCGCTCGGCGTGGTTGCACCGGTTCGCGGCGAAGACCGAGTCCTCAACCCAGACGAAACCCTCCTGGTCGTGAGCGGCCGACACCGCCGCGTCCAGGGACAAGTGTCCCTCCCACCGCTTGCCCTCCACGTAGATGGCGCAGTCCACGATCACGCCGTTTAGTCTGCCCGCCACCTGCCCGTCGCAACACGGCCACCGCTTGGAGCCCTGTGACCACCGTCCTGCTCGTACGACACGGCCTGACCGCGATGACCGGTCCCGTCTTGGCTGGCTGGACCGCGGGACTGGCCCTGGATGAGCGCGGCCGCGCTCAGGCCGACGCCGTCGCCGCCCGGCTGGCTCCGCTGCCCCTGACCGCAGTCGTGGCCAGCCCACTGGACCGCTGCCAGCAGACCGCCGCCGCCATTGCCGCCGGCCGCGACCTCGAACTGGCCACCGACGACCGGCTGGGTGAGTGCCGGTACGGCGACTGGACCGGCCAAGAGATCAAGAAGCTGGCCAAGGACCCGCTGTGGCGAGCGGTCCAGGTGCACCCGTCGGCGGTGCGCTTCCCGGGCCCGGAGGGCGAACCGTTGCGCGAGACCCAGGCCCGAGCCGTGGCCGCCGTCCGGGACTGGAACGACCGGCTCGGCCCGGACGCCATCTGGCTGGCGTGCAGCCACGGTGACGTGATCAAAGCCGTGGTCGCCGACGCGCTGGGCATGCACCTCGACCTGTTCCAGCGGATTGTGGTCGACCCGTGTTCGGTCACCGTGCTGCGCTACACCGAGCTGCGCCCGTTCGTGCTCCGGCTCAACGACACCGGCGGGTCGGTCGAGTCGCTGCTGCCACCGAAGGGCCGACGCCGGCGCCGCCGGCCGCCCTCCGACGCCGCCGTGGGCGGCGGCGGTTAGCGAGCACCCGCCCGTCCCGGCGCGGCCTGTTGGGACCGGCCATGCTGGGACCGGCCTGCTGGGAGCGGCCGCGCTTTGCGGTCTAGGGTCGAGCGTGCTCGGACTCGCGTGAACGGAGGGCACGTGCCCCGTCAGGTGTTCTTCTTCGACCCACCCGAGCGGTTCGTTGCCGGCACGGTGGGGCAGCCCGGCGAGCGCACGTTCTTCCTTCAAGCCCGCACCGGTGGCCGGGTGGTCAGCGTCGCGTTGGAGAAGGTGCAGGTCGCGGCCCTGGCCGATCGGCTGGAGGAGCTGCTGGCGGAAGTCCGCCGGCGCGGCGCCGACGTCGGCGCCCCGAGCACCGGCGAGGCGGGCGGCGAGCTCGGCGAGACCGAGGACACCGGACCGCTCGACCAGCCGATCCTGGAGGAGTTTCGGGTCGGCACGATGGCACTGGCCTGGGACGGGTCGAGCGACCGCGTCGTGGTCGAGGCCCAGGCGCAGACCGACGACCCCGACGCCGAACCGGTCGAGCCGCTGACGGACGACGACACCGGCCCGGACGTGCTCCGGGTGCGGATCACCGCCCCGGCCGCCCGGGCCTTCATCCGCCGCGCCCAGCGGCTGGTGGCGGCCGGCCGGCCACCCTGCCCGCTGTGCGGGCTGCCGCTGGACGCGAGCGGGCACGTCTGCCCGCGCCAGAACGGTCACCTGACATGACACTGGTGCGGTGAGCGAACCCCGGGCCGAACCCAGCCCCGGGTCGGCGCCGGGGTGGAGCTGGCGCTCGCTCGAGCTCACCGACGCGCTGCACCTGCTCCGCCACGGCGAGATCTCCATCGAGGGCCGGCTGGTCGACGCCTCGAACGCCACCCTGTACGGCCAGCTCAGCTGCGCCGGTCTGGTCGCGCCCTGCGTCTACAAGCCGATCCGGGGCGAGCGGCCGCTGTGGGACTTCCCGGACGGCACGCTGGCGGCCCGGGAGGTCGCGGCGTACGCCGTCAACGCGGCCGCCGGCTGGGAGGTGGTCCCGCCCACCGTGCTGCGGGACGGCCCGTTCGGCCGGGGAATGTGCCAACTGTGGGTGGACGTCGACGAGACGGTCGACCTGACGGTGCTCGCCCGCTCGGACCACCCCGACCTGCGCCGGATGGCGGTCTTCGACGCCGTCGTCAACAACGCCGACCGCAAGGGTGGCCACCTGCTGCCGACCGGCGACGGCCACGTGTACGGCGTGGACCACGGCGTCTGCTTCTCGGTCGAGGACAAGCTTCGTACGCTGCTCTGGGGCTGGCGCGGGCTGCCGCTCACCGACGAGGCACTGGACACGCTGGCCCGGCTGCGGAGGGCCCTGCGCGCCGAGCTCGGCGAGACGCTGCGGCCGATGCTCACCCGGGCGGAGGTACGGGCCACGATTGCCCGGGTGGACCGGCTGTTGCGCACGGGCGCACATCCCGCGCCGTCCGGCGACTGGCCGGCAATTCCGTGGCCACCGTTTTGATGGACCGCAGTCTCGGTATGGCGGACCTGCTCGCGTTGCTGATCGACCCGGACACGTACCGGTCCTGGGACACGCTGCTCGACGTCCACCCGCCGGTGCCGCACCTGGAGGCGGAAACCTACGCGGCCCAGCTGGAGCGGGCGGCGGCGAAGTCCGGCAGCGACGAGTCGGTGCTGACCGGATCGGCTCGGATCCGCGGACACGAAGTGGCCATCGTTGCCGGCGACTTCGACTTCCTGGCCGGCAGCATCGGCGTGGTGGCCGGCGAGCGGCTGGCGGCCGCGATCGAGCGAGCCCAGCGCCGCCGGCTGCCGCTGCTGGCGCTGCCGGTCTCCGGCGGCACCCGGATGCAGGAAGGCACCATCGCGTTTCTGCAGATGCTCAAGGTGGCGGGCGCCGTGCAGTCCTTCCGGGCGGCCGGGCTGCCCTACGTCGTCTACCTCCGCCACCCTACGACCGGTGGGGTGCTGGCCAGCTGGGGATCGCTGGGTCAGTTGATGCTCGCCGAGCCCGGTGCCCTGGTCGGTTTCCTCGGTCCCCGGGTCTACGAGGCCCTGACCGGCCAGCCGTTTCCCGCCGGTGTGCAGGTCAGCGAGAACTTGGCGGCGCACGGCGTCATCGACGCGGTGGTGGCGCCGGCGGAGCTGGCAGCCGTGGTGGCCCGGTTCGTAGCCGTGGCCGGTCCGGCCAGTCGGGCGATCCCGCTGCTCGACCCCGCGGCCGAGGTGGCCGAACCGCCGGCGGGCGTCGACGCCTGGGACTCGGTCGTGGCCTCGCGCGACGTACGACGGCCGGGCCTGCGCGAGCTGCTCGCCGCGGCGGCGACCGACGTCACCGAGCTGCACGGGACGGGGGAAGGTGAGGTCGACCAGCCGGCGGTCGTCGTGGCGCTGGCCCGGCTCACCGGGGTGCCGGTGGTGCTGCTGGGTCAGGACCGGGCCGCCCAGCGCGCCGGGTCGCCGCTGGGGCCGGCGGCCCTGCGCAAGGCCCGGCGCGGGATGCGGCTGGCCGGCCGGCTGCGGCTGCCGGTAGTCACGGTGATCGATACCACCGGCGCGGACCTGAGCCCGGCGGCCGAGGAGGGCGGTCTGGCCGCCGAGATCGCCCGCTGTCTGATGGACCTGACCACCCTGGCGGTGCCGGTGCTGTCGTTCCTGCTCGGCGCGGGCACCGGCGGCGGGGCACTGGCGTTCCTGCCGGCGGACCTGGTGCTGTGCGCCCAGCACGGCTGGCTGTCCCCATTGCCGCCGGAGGGCGCGTCGGTGATCCTGCACCGCACCCCCGACCGCGCGGCCGAGCTGGCCCGCTGGCAGGGCGTCGCCTCCTGGGAGCTACGCCGCAGCCAGATCGTGGACCGCGTCATCCCGGAGCACGACTCGGCCGCGGACGAGCCCGAGCCGTTCCTGTGCCGGGTGGCCACGGTGCTGGCCCAGGAGCTGCGGGCGCTGGTCGCCCAGGACGCGCACACCCTCGTGCTCAACCGCAGCCGCCGGTGGCGCGAGATCGGCACCGTGGGTCACTAGCGCTGGGCTGCTCCTTCCACCGGCCCGCCCCTTCCACCTTCACCCACGTCGTGGTCGTGTTTGGGGCTCCCAACGACCCCAAATGGTGCAACCGCGTGGGTGAAGAGGACGCCGCGGCCATCTTCACCCACGTCGTGGTCGTGCGTCTGCGGCCGGTCCGCCACGGCCGGTCTGCGGCCGACCCGCCACGGCCGGTCGCGCCCTCGCCGGCGCGCCGGCGGTCGCGCCGGCCGCCGTTACGCTGGCCGATATGCAGTCTTGGCCGGGACCCGACGTACCGCGGTTGCCCGGCACCGGCATTCCGCTGCGGATCTGGGACACGGCCACCGGCGAGCTGCGACCCACCGCCCCCGGCTCGATCGCCCGGATGTACGTCTGCGGCATCACGCCGTACGACGCGACTCATCTCGGGCACGCCGCGACCTACCTCGCCTTCGACCTGCTGCAGCGGGTGTGGCTCGACGGCGGCCTGGAGGTCGCCTACGTCCAGAACGTCACCGACGTCGACGATCCGCTGCTGGTGCGGGCGGCCGAGACCGGGGACGACTGGGCCGCGCTGGCCGCCCGCGAGACCGAGCTGTTCCGGCACGACATGGCGAGTCTGCGGGTGCTCCCGCCGACGGACTACGTCGGTGCGGTCGAGGCGATGCCGCGGATCGTCGAGCTGATCGAACGCCTGCAGGGCAAGGGCGCGGCGTACGACGTCGACGGCGACCTGTACTTTCCGGTTTCGGCCGACCCCCGCTTCGGCAGCGTGGCCAACCTCGACCCGGCCGGGATGCTCGCGCTGTCGGCCGAGCACGGGGGAGACCCGCAGCGCGCCGGCAAGAAAGACCCGCTGGACTGCCTGCTCTGGCAGGCGGCGCGGCCGGGGCAGCCCGCCTGGGACTCGCCGTTCGGCCCGGGCCGGCCGGGCTGGCACGTGGAGTGCACGGCGATCGCGCTGCGGCTGCTGGGGGAGACCATCGACGTCCTCGGCGGCGGCAGCGACCTGGCCTTTCCGCACCACGAGATGGGTGCCGCCGAAGCCGCGGTGGCGACCGGCACCTGGCCGTTCGCCCGCACGTTCGTGCACACCGGGATGGTGGGCCTCGACGGGACGAAGATGTCGAAGTCGCTCGGCAACCTGGTCCTGGTATCCCGGCTGCGCGAGCAGGGCGCCGACCCGATGGCGATCCGGCTGGCGCTGCTCGCCCACTCCTACCGGGGCGACTGGGAGTGGACCCCCGCGGACCTCCCCGACGCGCAGCGCCGGCTCGACCGCTGGCGGCACGCGGTCGCCGTGGACGCCGGTCCGGATGCGGCACCGGTGCTCGACGGCGTACGCCGCCACCTCGCCGACGACCTCAAGGCCCCGGCGGCGCTGGCAGTCATCGACCGGTGGGCAGACGAGGCGCTGGCCCGCGGCGGCCGCGAGCCGTCCGCCCCGGCGCTGGTCCAGGCCGTGACCGACGCCCTGCTCGGCGTCGCCCTGCTCGGCGTCGCCCTGTAGCCCATCCCGGCCGGTTCTGCCCGACTCAGCCGCCGGGACCGGCGTCGTCGCGCCGGCGCAGGTAGCGCTCGAACTCCTTGGCGATCGCGTCACCGCTGGCTTCGGGCAGCTCCGTCTCGGGTTCGCGCTGCTCGAGGGAGTGCACGTACTCGGCGACCTCGGTGTCCTCCGCGGCCAGTTCGTCCACGCTCCGCTCCCAGGCGCGAGCCGCCTCCGGCAGGTCGCCCAGAGGTACGGCGAGATCGAGCAAATCTTCCACCCGGTGCAGCAGCGCGACCGTCGCCTTGGGGCAGGGCGGTTGGGCGACATAGTGCGGTACCGCCGCCCAGAACGACACCGCCGGAAACCCGGCCCGAGTGCAGGCGTCCTGAAACACTCCGACGATCCCGGTCGGGCCCTCATAGCGGGACCGGTGCAACCCCAGCGCCGCGGCCGTGCCGGCGTCCGAGGCGGTGCCGCTGACTGGAACCGGCCGGGTGTGCGGTGAGTCGGCCAGCAATGCGCCGAGCAGCACCACCATCTCGGTGCCGAGCTCCCGGGCAAGCGCGATCAGCTCGTCACAGAACCCCCGCCAGCGCATGTTCGGCTCCAGGCCGCGAATGAGCACCACATCGCGGGTCTCGAGCCGACACACCGACAGCCGGGTGGTCGGCCACTGAACGCGTCGGGTCAGACCGTCGACGAGTGAGACCGACGGACGGTTGACCTGGAAGTCGTAGTAGTCGTCCGGGTCGATCGCGGCCAGCGGTCGCGCCTCCCACGCGACCTCAAGATGCTCGACCGCGTTGGTGGCCGCGTCCGCGGCGTCGTTCCAGCCCTCGAAGGCCGCGACGACCACGGGGGAGCGCAGCTCCGGCGGGTCATCGAGCGCGGTCACCATGCCAGCGTACGGCGTGCGCGTCGCCTGGCCCGACGACGAGCCGCGGCTCAGCCGCCGTACGCCGATGTCGCGCTTCACCTGACCGGTAACCTGAACCAATGCCCGACTCCGCATCTTTGCTGGCCGCGCTGCGGGAACGCGTCGTCGTCGCCGACGGGGCCATGGGCACCATGCTGCAGGCCGCGCAGCTCACGCTGGACGACTTTGAGGGGCACGAGGGCTGCAACGAGATCCTCAATGTGACCCGGCCGGACGTCGTGCGCTCCATCCACGACGCCTACCTCGCCGTCGGCTGCGACGCCGTGGAGACCAACACCTTCGGGGTCAACCTGGCCAACCTGGCCGAGTACGGCATCGCCGACCGGATCTACGAGCTGGCCCGGGCCGGCGCGGTCCTCGCCCGGGAGGCAGCCGACGGCCACGCCACCGCGGACCGGCCGCGCTGGGTCCTGGGTTCCGTCGGCCCGGGCACCAAGCTGCCGACGCTCGGCCACGCCCGGTACGCCGACCTGCGCGACGCCTACCAGACCTGTGCCGCCGGGCTGCTGTCCGGCGGCGTGGACGCGGTGTTGGTGGAGACCGCGCAGGACCTGCTGCAGGCCAAGGCCGCCGTCGTCGGGGCCCGGCGGGCGATGACCGCTGCCGACCGGCGGGTGGCGCTGCTAGTCAACGTGACGGTAGAGACGACCGGCACGATGTTGCTCGGATCGGAGATCGGGGCGGCGCTCACCGCGCTGGAGCCGCTGGGCATCGACGCCATCGGGCTGAACTGCGCCACCGGCCCGGCGGAGATGAGCGAGCACCTGCGCTACCTGGCCAAGTCGGCGCAGGTCGTCCTGGCGTGCATGCCCAATGCGGGGCTGCCGGTGCTGGGCCCGGACGGCGCGTCGTACCCCCTGACGCCGACGCAGCTCGCCGACGCCCTGGACACCTTCACCCGCGACTACGGGCTGGCGCTGGTCGGCGGCTGCTGTGGCACCACCCCGGAGCACCTGCGGGCGGTGGTGGACCGGGTCGGCGGTCGGCCGGCCGCGCCCCGGCGGACCCGACCGGAGCCGGCGGCCGCCTCGCTCTACCAGAGCGTGTCGTTTCGGCAGGACACGTCGTACCTCGGGATCGGAGAGCGGACCAACGCCAACGGGTCCAGGGCGTTTCGGGAGGCGATGCTGGCCGGCCGCTGGGACGACTGCGTGGAGATCGCGCGGGACCAGACCCGCGACGGCGCCCACCTGCTGGACGTCTGCGTCGACTACGTGGGGCGCAACGGCGTGGCAGACATGCGCGAGATCGCCGGCCGGTTCGCCACTGCCTCCACCTTGCCGCTGGTGCTGGACTCCACCGAGCCGGAGGTGGTCGAGGCCGGGCTGGAGTGCCTGGGCGGGCGGGCGGTGGTCAACTCGGTCAACTACGAGGACGGTGCCGGGCCGGGCTCGCGGATCGCTCGGATGATGCCGCTGGTGCGCGAGCACGGCGCCGCCATCGTGGCGCTGACCATCGACGAGCAGGGCCAGGCCCGGACGGCCGAGTGGAAGCTGCGGGTGGCCTCTAGGTTGCTCGACGACCTCACTAACACCTGGGGGATGCGGCTGGGCGACGTCCTCGTGGACTGCCTGACCTTCCCGATCGCGACCGGTCAGGAGGAGACCCGCCGCGACGCGATCGAGACCATCCAGGCGATCGGCGAGCTCAAGCGGCGCTATCCCGACGTACAGACGACCCTCGGGGTGTCGAACGTCTCGTTCGGCCTGAACCCGGCGGCTCGGATCGTGCTCAACTCGGTGTTCCTGGCCGAGTGCGTCAAGGCGGGGCTGGACTCAGCGATCGTGCACTCGGCGAAGATCGTGCCGATGTCCCGGATCCCGGACGAGCAGCGAGAGGTCGCCCTGGACCTGGTCTACGACCGGCGGCGGCCGGGCTACGACCCGCTGTCCCGCTTCCTCGACCTGTTCGCCGGCGTGGACGCAGCGGCTACCCGGGCCTCGCGCGCCGACGAGCTGGCCGCGCTGCCGCTGTCCGAGCGGCTGGAGCGGCGGATCATCGACGGCGAGCGCACCGGCCTGGAGGCCGACCTGGACGAGGCGATGCGCAGCCGGCCACCGCTGGAGATCATCAATGACACCCTGCTGGCCGGGATGAAGACGGTGGGGGACCTCTTCGGCGCCGGCGAGATGCAGCTGCCGTTCGTGCTGCAGTCGGCCGAGGTGATGAAGGCGGCGGTAGCCCATCTCGAGCCGCACATGGAGAAGGCCGACGCCGGCGGCAAGGGCACGATCGTGCTGGCCACGGTCCGCGGCGACGTGCACGACATCGGCAAGAACCTGGTCGACATCATCCTGTCGAACAACGGCTACACGGTGGTCAACCTCGGCATCAAGCAGCCAGTGGCAGCGATCTTGGACGCCGCCGTCGAGCACCGCGCCGACGCGATCGGCATGTCCGGCCTGCTGGTCAAGTCGACGGTCGTCATGCGCGACAACCTGCTGGAGATGAACAGCCGCGGCATCGCCCGCGACTTCCCGGTGCTGCTCGGGGGGGCCGCGCTGACCCGGGCGTTCGTCGAGCAGGACCTGGGGGCCGTCTTCGACGGGCAGGTCCGCTACGCCCGGGATGCCTTCCAGGGACTGCGGCTGATGGACACGCTGATGGCGG
>Ga0208850_1000374_pt1 | contig 14988 bp, 12 predicted proteins | sample NGESurshal092012_5_FD_184475 | JGI IMG/M metagenome (GOLD analysis project Ga0208850, IMG submission 184475) | Arctic peat soil microbial communities from Barrow, Alaska - NGEE Surface sample 210-2 shallow-092012 (SPAdes) | ecosystem: Environmental > Terrestrial > Soil > Wetlands > Peat ... | reverse complement strand
TGAGAGCTCCGATTTCCGGCAGCAATCTTTCATTCAGAAATCGCATGCGAGCCGCATCTGACGCGTCCAGCAACAGGCCACGCAGCCTGGACGACATCCATTCCTGCGTAAGGTGATCAAGAGTTTTGTCGACGTCGCCGCGGTCGACATAGTCTGGAAGCGCTGGGAATTCCTCTTGCAATAAAGGTGGCATCAAAGTTTGTGCGTGAGGCTCATCGACCGTCACTTCAGCTGCACCATTTTCAGACTTGCCCCGGCGCTGCCGCTCGGGACTCCGCTTGCTTGCCGCCAATTCGTGAACTTTCTCAATTTGCGCCTCGACACCGGTTATTTTTGCGATTTCCAGAAGCGCTCTCTGGTTGTTGTGGAGCTTGTGCTCCAAGATGTGAGAAATGAGTTCACCTGGGATTCTCGCTATTGCCTCCGCGCGCCTCATTTCTTCACGGGTCCCGTCACACAGCCGAGCAGCTTTGCCGTACCCCTTGTCGTTGGGCTGCCGTCCGCCAGGCTGGGCAACTTGCACATCCCTTTGCCGGACGATCTCTAGCCAGCGATTTTGTAGCCTGGCCCTTTCCATGATGGAGAGATCCTTGCGGTGAAGATTCTCTGCAATCTCTATTAACGCAAGGTCCTCAGCTTCCCGCTCAAACACCAGAGCTTGGATGGTGGTCCATCCGACCTTATGGGCTGCGAGAACGCGGTGGGCACCACCGTGTAGTTTCCACTTGCCCGCCTGTCCCGTATCCCGACTAACCGATATAGGTTGAATCTGCCCGACCGCGGTGAACGATTCCACGAGATTGCTGACGGTCCCATCATTAATGCGAGATTTGTCGGCAACCGGAAGAAGATCGGCCACGGGGATGTCGACGACCTCGGGGGTTTCAGCAGAATTGGTTGCAAGATGCGGTGCAGCGTTGGTCCCCGATTTCGGCACTACGGCGTGCAAATCTTTCTCCACGAGATCGTAGTCGCGCATGACCTTCCTTGCGGCCGGGCTTAGGTCGTCAATGTCATCTTTTAACCAGGTGCTCATGCGTGCCTCTTTGGTGTTGCGAGTCCACTTTCTTCAAGCGAGCATCGCTTAGCAAAGACCATCACGCATTTTGCAATTGCTGGCAGATCCAGCCAAATCCATTCAATTCGGATCAGACAGACCTTTTTTGAATGATTTCCCGCGCCCGACGGATGCTTGACAGACTTACATCCTGCCTACCCTTAGTCTTGAGCCAGCTATTGACCTCCGCAAGGATGATGGTGTTTGTGACGCCAGCGGGGAAACGTCCGGCCGGATATAAAGCATCCAAGGCCTCTATTGCCCCACGCAGCCGGGTGCCCTTGATCGAGCCTTTGGTTCTGCGTTCGGCTTTCACCCCAACATATCGGTGGAGGCTTTTTAGGGCGATGTATATCCAGGAACCTTTGATTGGATTGCTGATCCGCTTGAATGGCTCTCCGATATCAATGCGGCAGAGTTCAAAGCGGTTTTGAAGCAAGCTTACTTCACTGTTCCAAAAATAGCGCGGCATAACGATGACTTGGCCGCCTGATAGTGCTCGGTATCCAGAGATGAGCTCCCCTTTTTCCATGGCTTCTATCATCTCGTTCTGAACTTTAATACGTCTTACCTCTCTGGCGGTAATCCAATCGGATAGATCTGCGGCCTTGCTCCATTCCTTTCCCGTCCATTCAGGATCGCACTGTTTAGTTCCGATCAAGTTGAATGCGCGCGCCAAAAAAACATACTCGGACGAGTCAGCTGGCCACTTTTGGTTAGTCCAAAACTGTTCGGCAGTTTCCGCCTCAACCAAGTAACGGAGCCGAGGATCGCGCCTTTGAGAAGGTGATTTCTTTGTGCTGCGGACTTTGACCATATTGCTCTCCGGATAAATCGTCGTCGGCTCTTTTCGATTTCCACTTAAAATCACTGCCCTGGAGGCAAATGACTTGATGTGACGTGTTTTGACATTCGCTTGCTTCTACCAGATCGATCATTAATCGTCCCATGAGCAATGTGAATCCGACAGGGACGTCTATCAACGGTATCCAGGGCAACGTCGTGTCATTTGGTTCGCCGGGCCCGACCGAGCCGACATGGCGCAAGCAGCTCAAGACGACCTTGGGCACGGTTTCCGATGCATTTGTCGATATGGCCCTGCACCATCTGGAGCGCGCCGCCCGGCTGCCGGCCGACGGTCCTTCCGACATGGCGATCAACGGCGCCATCGCGATGATTGCCGCCTTCGCGCCCCAAAACGAGGTGGAGGCCGCCTTGGCGCTGCAAGCGGCCTGCACGCACATGGTCGCGATGGCTGTGATGTCGAGGATCGGCGGCGCCGGGGGTGGACCTCATCGACTGCCGGGCTTGGCATCGGCGTCGGCCAAGCTCTTGCGGGCCTATTGCACCCAGGTCGAGACCTACCGGCGCCTGCGCGGTGGCGGCGAGCAGAACATCCGCGTTGAGCATGTCCACGTCCATGAAGGCGGCCAAGCGATCGTCGGCGCGATCAACACGCGAGCCCATAAGGTCGAGCGATAAGATGAGCCGCACCCCTGCCCGCTTCACCCAAGCTGACGTTGCCCGGACAATCCGCGCGGCAAAACAGGCTGGCGCTGGAACGGTCGAACTGCTGCCGGACGGGACGATCAGAATTTGCTTGGACGGACCGGAAAAACCCGCGCAGCCGGTTGAACCAGATCGGGAGGTTGTGCTTTGATTCCCGGCATGCCCCGCCCTCGCCCGCCGCACCTTCACCGGGAGACCAGCCGCCACGGCACAGTGGTTTGGTATGTCCGCGTCGGTAAGGGCCCAAGGATTCGCATCAAGGCCGAATACGGCACGCCGGAGTTCGAGGCGGCCTATCAGTCCGCCGTCAGTGGAGAACGGCCACGGTCCCCCGGCAAGTCCGCGCGCGGCACTCTGGGCTGGCTGTTCGATCTGTACCGGCAGACTAGTGCTTGGACCGACCTCGCAAAGTCCACCCGCTACAAACGCGAAAAGATCATGATGCGGGTGCTGGCGACCGCCGAGCACCAACCGGTATCGGCGATCAATGAGCCGGCGATCATCGCCGGACGGGAGCGCCGCGCGGCAACGCCAGCATCAGCGCAGGGCTTCATTGACACGATGCACGGGCTGTTCAAGTGGGCCGTCAGCGTAAAACTCGCCACGAGCGACCCGACGCTGAACGTCAAGGTCAAGACCAAGTCGAAGCGCAAGGGTGGCTACCCGCCGTGGACCGACGAGGACATGGCCAAGTTCGAGGTGCACTGGCCGCGCGGCACCCGCGAGCGGGTAATGTTCGACATCCTCACCTATACCGGCTTGCGGATCGGCGACGTTGCGATCCTTGGCCGCCAGCACCTGAAGCAGCAAACCATCATGATCGACGGGCAGCCGGCGCGCAGGACCGTCATCTCGATCGACAGCGAAAAAACCGGGATGCGGGTGGAAATCCCGATGCTGGCCCCCCTTGAGGCGACGATTGAGGCTGGGCCGACCGGCGACCTCGCCTTCATTGTTACCCGGCGCGGCACGCCGTTCAATAAGGGCGCGCTGGGTACGGCGTTCGTTGAAGCGGCCCGAGCTGCTGGCATCCGGGGCAAGTCGGCCCACGGCCTTCGCAAGGCGGCAGCAACGCGCGCTGCCGAGAACGGGGCAACCGAGCGCGAGCTGGAAGCCATTTTTGGCTGGTCCGGAGGGCGGATGGCGACCTTGTACACGAGGAGCGCCAACCGCAGCAGGCTTGCCGCGGGGGCCATCGGCAAGCTAGACCGTGCCGAGACCGAAAATAGAACATCTATTCCCGCACCTATGGCTGAGGTGCGGGCGGGAAACCTGAAAAGCGAATAAAATCAGCCTCTTAGTTTTTAGATAGAAGACGGACCCATGCTTCGAGGAATGCGGAATGCCTCATCAAACTGGCTCGGCAAGACCATAATGGCCGTGGTGATGGGCGTCTTGATCATCAGTTTCGGGGTCTGGGGCATCGCCGACATCTTCCGGGGGTTCGGACAGTCGACACTCGCGACGATCGGCCACACCGAAATTTCGATCAATGAATTTCGGCAGCTCTACACCGACAAGCTGCAGCAGATCGGCCGTCAGTTCGGCCGTCCACTGACGATGGATCAGGCCCGCGCCTTCGGCCTCGACCGCCAGTTGCTGCAGCAAACCATCGCCGAGGCCGCACTTGACGAGGAAGCGCGGCGGCTCGGACTCGGACAGTCTGACGCCGAGACCATGCGCATGATCTTCAGCGATCCTAATTTCAAGGGAGTCGGCGGCGCATTCGATCCGGCCCGCTTCCAGGCCACGATCCGGCAATTCGGCTTCACCGAACAGCGTTATGTCGCCGACCAGCGCCGGGTGTCGCTCCGGCGTCAGATCGCGGGCTCCATCTCCGCCGGCCTCGAACCGCCGAAAGTGATGATCGAAGCGCTCAGCCGTTTCCAGAGCGAGCAGCGTTCGATCGAATACGTCAAACTCGACGTCGCCCAGGCCGGAACGATCGATCCGCCATCGCCGGAGACGCTGGCGGGCTATTTCGACGATCACAAGACCCAGTTCCGCGCACCCGAATATCGCAAAATAGCCTTTGTCGCGATCACGCCCGAAGACATCGGCAAATGGTCCGAGGTCTCCGACGAGGATGCCAGGAAGCTGTTCGAGCAGCGCCGCGACAAGCTTGGAACGCCGGAAAAGCGCGAGGTATCGCAAATCGTCTTTCCGAACGCGGAAGAAGCCATGGCGGCGCGTAATCGCATCGGGTCCGGATCGTCATTCGAGGATCTCACCAAGGAGCGCGGGCTCAGTCCATCCGACGTCGACCTCGGCCTGATCGGAAAATCCGGGATCATCGATCCCGCGATCGCGGACGCCGCCTTTTCGCTGCCGTCCGGCGAGGTCAGTCAGCCGGTAAAAGGCCGGTTCGGCGTTGCCCTGGTCAAGATCGGCAAAATCGAGCCGGGGGTCGAACCATCATACGAAAGCTTCGCCGCAGACCTTAAGAAAGAAATTGCGACCGACCGTGCGCGCACAAAGGTTGCGGTGCTGCGCGACAAAATGGAGGACGAGCGCGGCGGTGGCGCTGGTGTCGTCGAGGCCGCGCAGAAACTGGGACTCACCGCCGTCACCGTCGACGCCGTCGATCGCTCCGGCCGCCAACCCAGCGGCCAGTTGGTGACCAACATTCCGCGCGGATTAGATGTCGTCTCGCAGGCCTTCTCTAGCGACGTGGGCGTCGACAACGATCCCATCCAGTTCAATGGCGGCTATGTATGGTACGACGTCCTGGGCATCACCCCATCGCACGAACGCAACCTTGATGAGGTCAGGGACCAGGTCGAGGCGAAATGGCGCGACGATCAGGTCACCAGCCGGCTGCGGACCAAGGCGACGGAGATGGTTCAGAAGCTCGATCAGGGCGGCAACCTCGCCGACGAGGCGGCAAATGCGGGATTGAAAGTCGAAACCGCCGCCGGCTTCCGGCGCGATGCCTCCCCGTCCGGCGTGCCCGCCGGGGCGATCGCTGCGGCGTTTCGAACCGCCAAGGATGGCATTGGACAGACCGCAGGCGCCGGCGCCAGCGAGTGGATCGTCTTCCGCGTCACCGACATCAGCCTACCGCCGGTCGACCTTGCGTCGGACGACATCAAGAAACTGAAGCAGACCCTTGAGCGCGGACTGACCGACGAACAGGTCGCGCAATACGTCACGAAGCTTGAAGCGGAGATCGGCATCACGATCAATCAGGCCGCCTTCGCGCAGGTGACGGGCGCGAATAACTGAGAATTCGGAAAAGCATGCCCTCGGGCTTGACCCGAGGGTGGGCACCGGTTTTCCGAAAGGATCATGCTCTAAAAGAAACGTTCTACTCCTGAAAGCACGCGATGGACGACCTCAAATCTATTATCGGGAAAGTCGCCACCGGCGCGACACTGTCGCGCGACGAAGCGGCATCCGCCTTCGACAGCATGATGTCCGGCGAGGCGACGCCCTCGCAGATGGGCGGATTGCTGATGGCGCTTCGCGTACGCGGCGAAACCGTCGACGAGATCACCGGCGCGGTATCGGCGATGCGCGCCAAGATGCTGCGCGTCAAAGCTCCGGCCGACGCCGTCGATGTGGTCGGCACCGGCGGCGATGGCTCCGGCTCGGTCAACGTGTCGACCTGCGCCTCGTTCATCGTCGCGGGCGTCGGCGTGCCCGTCGCCAAGCATGGCAACCGCGCGCTGTCGTCGCGCTCGGGCGCGGCGGACGTGCTGTCTTCGCTCGGGGTCAGGATCGACATCAAGCCCGAGCATGTCGGCCGCTGCGTCGCCGAGGCCGGTATAGGCTTCATGTTCGCGCCGTCGCACCATCCCGCCATGAAGAACGTCGGCCCGACCCGCGTCGAATTGGCGACCCGCACGATCTTCAATCTGCTGGGGCCGCTGTCCAATCCGGCTGGCGTAAAGCGGCAAATGGTCGGGGTATTTTCCCGGCAATGGGTGCAGCCGCTGGCGCAGGTGCTGAAGAATCTCGGCGCCGAGTCCGTCTGGGTGGTGCACGGCTCCGACGGTCTCGATGAAATCACCCTCACCGGCCCGACCTTTGTCGCCGCACTCGAGAACGGCAATATCCGCACCTTTGAGGTAACACCGGAGGAAGCCGGTCTGACGCGCGTCGCCGGCGACGCGCTGAAAGGCGGCGATGCTGATGCCAATGCGATCGCACTGCAAAGCGTGCTCGACGGGATGCCGAGCCCTTTTCGGGATGTGGCACTGCTGAACGCGGCGGCGGCGCTGATCGTGGCCGGCCGCGCGAAAAACTTAAGGGAAGGCGTGGCGCTCGGCACCAAGTCGATCGACAGCGGTGCTGCGCTGGCGCGGCTGAAGCATCTGATCGCGGTCTCCAACAGCTGACCCGAGGGACCTGCGATGTCCGACATCCTGACCAAGATCGAGGCGTACAAGCGCGAGGAGATCGCGAGCGCCAAGCGCGCGTATCCGCTTTCAAGTGTCGAAGCGCTGGCGAAGGCAGCGCCCGCGCCGCGCGGCTTCGTCCAGGCGATCCGTGCAAAGCTCGCCCGCGGCGAGTACGCGCTGATCGCCGAAGTGAAGAAGGCCTCGCCCTCCAAGGGCCTGATCCGCGCCGACTTCGATCCGCCAGCGCTTGCCAGGGCCTATGAAGCCGGTGGTGCGGCGTGTCTCTCGGTGCTGACAGATACCCCGTCGTTTCTGGGCCATCTCGATTTCATGGTGGCGGCACGGGCAGCCACCGCCTTGCCGGTGCTGCGCAAGGATTTCATGTACGACACCTATCAGGTGGTCGAGGCCCGCGCCCACGGCGCCGACTGCATCCTGATCATCATGGCAGCACTCGACGACGCCGCGGCGAAGGACATCGAGGACGCGGCCGTCGCGCACGGCATGGATGTGCTGATCGAGATCCATGAGCGCGCTGAGCTGGATCGTGCGCTGAAACTTCGCTCGCCGATGATCGGCGTCAACAACCGCAATCTGCGCACCTTCGAGACCACGCTTGCGACCAGCGAGGCACTGGCGCCACTGATCCCCAGGGATCGCCTGATGGTCGGCGAAAGCGGCATCTTCAGGCCTGCCGATCTCGCACGGCTTGCGCGCTTCGGCATGTCGACGTTCCTCGTCGGTGAAAGCCTGATGCGGCAGGCCGATGTGGCGGCGGCAACCCGCGCGCTGCTTGCGCGTGGCGACGCCGTCAGCGCGACGGGGACGCGCTAACGCATGGCGCGCAGATCTTCTAAAGACAGAACCGCCCTCACCCACATCGACGCCAAGGGTGAAGCGCGGATGGTGGACGTCTCCGCCAAGCCCGCCACTGAACGAACCGCGGCGGCGGAAGGCCGCGTCATCATGAGCAAGGCGACGCTGGAGCGGATCGTTTCAGGCAATGCCAAAAAGGGCGACGTGCTCGGCACCGCACGCGTCGCCGGCATCATGGCGGCCAAGCGCACATCGGATCTGATACCGCTGTGCCATCCGCTGGCTCTGTCGAAAGTCACGCTGGACATTACGCCCGACAAAAAACTGCCGGGCTGCATCGTCCGCGCCGCGGTCAAGGTCACCGGCCCGACCGGCGTCGAGATGGAGGCGCTGACGGCGGTGTCGGTCGCGTGTCTCACGATCTACGACATGATCAAGGCGGTGGAGCGCGGCGTCCGCATCGAAGGCATTCATCTGGTCGAAAAAAAGGGCGGCAAGTCCGGGCATTATCGCGCTTAGACCGCGGCCGAGCGCGCCAGCTTCGGTGCTATTCTCCCGTTCCGGGCGCGTATACCGCGAAGTGGATGCCGGTTTTGCGATCAGAATACGCGCAACTTAAAGCAGGCATTTTCTTGCGGCAAATCGGATTCCACTTTGCCGGAAAACGGCCGATGGCCGGTTAATCTCTCATTAACCCAAATTCCTAACGTCACTTCCATATCGACATCGTACCTATGTGCTGGCCGGGGCGTGAGAAACAGCTTCTGGCGTTCAGCCCTGGCAGCGATCAAGACCAATGACGGCAAACGGCACCGCCTCCTTCAACGTCAAAGCTTCCGTTAGCAACAATCTGATCCGCTGGCTCATCCTTGGCGGCGTACTCCTGATCGCGGCAATCGCAATCGGGACTACGGTCATGGTCGGAAATTTCCGCGAGCGTGCGCTGAACAGCAGCGAACGCGAGTTGGAAAACACCGTGTTGTTGCTGGCCCGGCACTTCGATCAGCAGCTCGAAGACCTGGGGGCCGTTCAACAAGACCTGATCGCGTACATGCAATCGAGCGGCATCGATTCGATGCGAGCATTACAAGCGTCGGATGTCCAGCCCCGACATCCACTTGATGCTTAAAGCCAAGGTCGGCGCATTGTCCTATGTCGGCGGCATCAACCTGTTCGATTCAGAGGGAATGCTGATCAACTCATCGGGCGTATGGCCGGTTCCGGCCATCAATGTCGCCGATCGGCCCTATTTCAAGGCGTTCAAATCGGACCCCAAGTCGCCAGCGGTTCTGGTCGAAGCGGTACATAGTCGCGTCACCGGCGCCTGGACCACCGTGATTGCCCGCAAGGTGACCGGGCCGAACGGCGAATTCCTCGGCGCCATCGGAAGAGGTGTCGAGCCGGCCAACTTCGAAAAGTTCTTCGCCAGCCTGGCGCTTGGAGACGACGCCGCAATTTCGATGTTCCATCGCGACGGGACCCTGCTGGCCCGTTATCCTCATTTGGAAACGATGATCGGGCAGAATTTCGCAGATGGTCCATTCTTCCAGATCCTGTCGGAGGCTGACCGGGGGACCCTGCGTCTGACTAGTCCGGTTGATGATCGGGACAGACTTGGTTCGGCTCATCTATTGAGCAATTTTCCGATTGTCGTCATCGCGACGAGAACCGTATCGGCCGCATTGGCCGATTGGCGCGCGCAAATCAGGTTTTTGATCGCTGTGGCCGGACTCTCCGTGCTCGTGATAGCCGCCATGCTGTTTCTCATCGTTCGCAAGCTGTCGCAGCAACATCGATTGTCACAGCAACGACTGAGGCTGGAAAAGCAGCGCCTCGACACCGCCGTCAACAATATGACGCAGGGCCTGTTGCTATTCGATTCTTCGCAACGGCTTGTCGTCTGCAACCAGCGCTACATCGAGATGTATGGGTTATCGGCGGAAGTACTGAAACCAGGCTGCACTTTCCGCGAGGTTATTGCTCATCGAAAGGACACTGGATCGTTCGTGGGCGACGAAAACGAATATTGCACCCTCGTCCTGCGCGACATCGAGCAGAGAAAAGTCAAACTCATCGAGACCCCCCGACGGACGTTCAATCCAGATTGTGAACGAACCGTTGGCGGATGGCGGATGGGTCGCGACCCACGAGGATATCACCGAGCGCAGACGCGCCGAACAGCGGATCACGCACCTTGCGCATTACGATGCGCTAACCGACCTGCCGAACCGCGCATTGTTTCACGACCGGCTGAAACGGGAACTGGCTGGCATTGTTCCGGGCGAGCATTTGGCGGTGCATTACATCGACATCGATGAATTCAAGAGCGTCAACGATTCGCTTGGTCACCTGATCGGCGATGAATTGCTGAAATCGGTGGAGCCTGAACCGATGCGTCGGGGCCGCCGATTTCGTCGCACGGCTGGGTGGCGACGAATTCGCCATCATTCAGACCGCGGTCAGAACTCCCGCCGATGTCACTGATCTTGTGAGCCGAGTTTTCGATGCGATCCGGGAGCCCTACGAATGTCTCGGTCATCAGGTGACCACGGACGCCAGCATCGGCATTGCCCTGGCTCCCGAGCACGCTACCGATCTCGATCACATTCTGAAGAATGCGGATCTGGCGATGTATGCCGCCAAATCAGCCGGACGCCGGACCTATCGTTTCTTCGAGCCAGCGATGGACGCGCAGGTAAAGGCACGCCGCAAACTGGAAATGGATCTGCGCCAGGCGATCGCGGACGGTGCGCTGGAGGTTTACTACCAGCCCTGCGTCAGTCTTCAAGACGACGAGATCACCGGCTGTGAAGCCCTGCTGCGCTGGCGGCATGCCGAGCGCGGCATGATCTCGCCCGCCGAGTTCATTCCCATTGCCGAAGAGACCGGCCTGATCAACCAGCTTGGCGAATGGGTGCTGACGACGCCTGTGCAGAGGCCACGACATGGCCGGATGATATCAAGCTCGCGGTCAACGTTTCGCCGGTTCAGTTCAGGAGCGGCACCCTGGCATTGAAGATCGTTGCAGCGCTTGCGGCGTCCGGTCTGCCGGCGAGCAGGCTGGAACTGGAGATCACCGAGGCGGTCCTCATTCGCGATGACGAAGCCGCGCTCGCCATTCTGCATCAGCTTCGCGCCATCGGGGTGCGGATCGCGCTCGACGATTTCGGCACCGGCTATTCCTCGCTGAGCTATCTGCAGCGTTTTCCGTTCGACAAAATCAAGATCGACCGCTGCTTCGTCAACGATATCGCAGCGCCGGACGGGTCCGCCTGCATTGTGCAGGCCGTGGTGAATATCGCCGCGGCGCGCCACATGAAGACGACGGCGGAAGGCGTTGAGACGCAACAGCAAATGGAATTGCTGCGCGCGCTCTGCTGCTCCGAAATGCAGGGCTATCTGTTCAGTCCGGCAAAGCCGGCCGCCGAGATCAGGCAACTGTTGTTCTCGCATGGCGAACGATCGGCGGCCCTGACCCTGAGGCCGGCGCGAAAGCGTCGGCAAATTCCAAGCACCGCGAAGGCCTAGTTCGGAATTGCCGCCTTGGGAGATGGCGGTACATCCGCATTGACTGTGACGCCGCGCAGCAGGTTGTAGGCCGCACCGAGCGCCTTGTCGTCCTTCTCCGCAGGCGGAACGTAGGATTGCGAGCCCGTCTGCTCGGCGCCTTCGGCCGAGAGATGGCCGCGCATCGATGCCTCACCCTTTAATTCAGCACGACCCTTCAATTCGTCGGGCACATTCTGCAACACCTCGATGTCGGGCTTGATGCCCAGCGCCTGGATTGAATGGCCGGACGGCGTAAAATACCGCGCAGTGGTGAGTGCCAATGCGCCGTTGCCGCTACCCAGCGGGATAATTGTCTGCACTGAGCCCTTGCCGAACGAGCGGGTCCCGATCAGCGTTGCGCGCTTATGATCGTGCAACGCGCCGGCCACGATCTCGGAAGCGGATGCCGATCCGCCGTTGATCAATACGACAAGCGGCTTGCCCTTGGTGAGATCGCCGGTCCGCGCTGTATAACGTTGGGTTTCCTCAGCGCTGCGGCCCCGCGTCGAGACGACCTCGCCCCGCGCCATGAACGTGCCTGACACCGAGACCGCCTGATCGAGCAATCCGCCGGGGTTGTTGCGCAGGTCGACGACGTAGCCAGCCAGTCTGTCCGACGGGATCTGTTTAGAGATGTCGCCGATCGCTTTTCTTAGTCCATCGGTTGTCTGTTCGTTGAAAGAGGCGATCCGGATATAGCCGATATCGCCGCCGTCAGCGTGGTAGCTGACCGGGCGCACTCGAATGATTTCGCGCACAATCGAAACGTCGATCGGCTGCTCCATGCCCTTGCGCGTGATTTTTAGCCGGGTTTTGGTATTGATCGGCCCCTTCATCTTGTTCACAGCCTGCTCCAGGGAGAGCCCCTGAACCGCTTCGTCGTTGATATGGGTGATCAAGTCGCCCGACATGATGCCCGCTTTCGCCGCGGGCGTGTCATCCATCGGCGCGACCACCTTGACGAGGCCATCCTCCATCGTGACCTCGATACCGAGCCCACCGAACTCGCCGTGGGTGGTCTCCTGCATGTCACGCCAGGCCTTCTCATTCATGTACCGCGAGTGCGGATCGAGGGCAGTGACCATACCGTTGATGGCACCCTCAACCAGCCTGGCGTCGTCGGGCTTTTCAACGTAATCGGCCCTTACCCGCTCGAACACCTCGCCAAACAGATTGAGCTGCGAATAGGTGTCGGTACTGGCGGCAGCCTTGGCCGCCGCAACCAAATGCGCGCCCTGAGGCCCGGTAACGAAAAGGGTTAGGCAGGTACCTGCCGCCGCGCCGAGGAAAAACAGGGAATTTTTGCGCATCGTTCCGTGAACCTTCTCGCTGTCAGTTGTTGCCCACAAAAAGGGCAGCCCAATTGGCGTCGCCCAACAAGCTCACAACACCTTTCCGGTATCTTTGAGGCCGTTTTGCCAAGTCGACGGCTGGGTACCAAAACCGCGTTTGGCCCGGGTGCCGAGCCACCAGCCGAACTGCGGCGGCACGTTACGGAACGACCCTTCGACGCCCAGTTTCAGCGCGGCATCCATCGGCCAGTTCGGATTGTTGAGAATCTCGCGCCCGACCGCGATCAGGTCGGCCTGCCCGTCGCGCAGGATCTGCTCGGCCTGGTCGCCGTGAATGATCAGGCCGACCGCCATGGTCATGATGCCGGCGTGGCGGCGGACATATTCGGACAGCGGCACCTGATAGCTGTATTTGATTTCCTTGCCCAGGATCGGCGCTGCGTCGGTGATGCCGCCGGACGAGCAGTCGATGACGTCGACGCCCTTCCCTTTGAGGATTTTCGCCAGCCGCGCGCTCTGTTCGGGTCCCCATCCGGCATTGTCTTCCACCGACAACCGGACGAACAGCGGCTTGTCCTCGGGCCAGTGCGCGCGCACCGCTTCGGTGACCTCGGTGATGAAGCGCATCCGGTTCAATTCGGAACCGCCATACTCATCGGTGCGCTGGTTGGATCTTTCCGACAAGAATTCGTGCACGAGATAGCCATGCGCGCCGTGCAGCTCCAGCACATCAAAGCCCGCCTGACGGGCGCGCCGCGCCGCGTTGCCCCAGGCCTGCACGAGGTCTTTCACCTCATGACGCTCCAGCGCCCGCGGCACCGGCCATTTCTCGCTGTGAGCGATCGCGCTCGGCGCCACCGGCGACCACGCCTCCCAGTCGTCGATCTCGGGCGTTCGCCGCAAAGGCCCGTCGCCTTCCCATGGACGGTTGGCGCGCGCCTTGCGGCCGGAATGACCGAGCTGGATTCCAGCCGCAGCGTTTTGCTGCTTGATGAATTTGACCAGGCGCGCCAGCGGCTCAACGAATTTATCGTCCCAGATTCCGAGATCGCCCAGCGTGCCGCAACCGCGCCGCTCGACTTTTGTTGACTCGACGACAACGAGACCGGCGCCGCCGGCGGCAAACTTGCCGGCATTCATCAGGTGCCAGTCGGTCGGAAATCCCTTCACCGCGGAATATTGGTGCATCGGCGGCACCACGATGCGGTTGCGCAGCTCGACGCCCCGGATCGTCAGCGGTGAAAACAGCAAGATCCCGGACATGGTTGATTTCCTCGTTCAGTATCCCGGCGTGACGCCGGGCAGTCTTCTTGTCGATGCGTGACGATATACGTGCTCCACCGCTGCGGCAAAGCCGGAATCCCCCGATTTCATGTCCAATTTGTAATTGCAGCTATTTGAACCGCACGCGCGCTCCATCGCGACCCATGATGATCAACGATCAGCAGGTGCTGAACGATCAGATGTTTCAGCAACAGCAGCAGATGATCAACAACAACCGTTAGCAGACCGGCGGGCGGCGGCGGACGAACGTTCAGCCCGTGGCAACCATTAAGTGCCGCTCCACAAGAGCCGTCATACCCCGCGAAAAGCGGGGTATCCAGTACACTGCGGCTTCTCGGTTCCATTACTGGCGCCTCGGAATACTGGATCGCCCGCCTTCTCGCGGGCGATGACGGCTGGGAGTGTGGCGCGGTCGCCACCCGAGGAATTGCCGTTCGGATTCAATTTCAATCAGCCAGACAATTTCAGATTCGGCAATTTCAGACGCAGCTCCGCGATCTCGCGGCGCGATGCGCACGAGTTGTGCATGAATCCTTCGCCCCGAAGACAGAGGGCGTGGGGAATGCCGGGTGCCCGTTGCACCCGCAGCCTCGTGTGCAGTGTGTTGGTAGCACACGAGTGTAGTCACCACGGTCGCACCGGGATCACCCGGCATTCCCGCACACAATGGTTTTAACGGCTTACTTCGTGCTCTCCCCGGTGATCGGGCTTTCTTGTCACCGTCGTTTGCGAATACGGAATGTCAGGCCCGGTCGGGCCGACCTGCCTCCGCAAACTTGACGCCGGCGTCGAGGCGTCAGGACCACACGACTTCGCCGTCCGCAGCACCCGTCTACGCCAAAGGCTTCGACGGGCTTTAAGTGCCAGTCCGCCGAAGCTTTAGCGAAGGCGGAAAGCGTCGCTCGTCAGCGCGCTTGGTGATCGCTCACGGGAAACCCGCCCTGCGATCCCATCGCGCGCCCAACGCTGCCGCGTCCACCGCATCCCGCCCCGCGTCCGTGACGATCGCGCGAGCGCCCCTCTGTGGGACGGGACGGTAAGGACACCTGCCAAATTAACTGCTCCGATTAGCGGCTGATCGCGGGCGGATTGTGTAGTTCCATTCGGGATGGAATTTATCGCCCTGGATGTCGAGCGT
>Ga0208850_1000371_pt1 | contig 15017 bp, 10 predicted proteins | sample NGESurshal092012_5_FD_184475 | JGI IMG/M metagenome (GOLD analysis project Ga0208850, IMG submission 184475) | Arctic peat soil microbial communities from Barrow, Alaska - NGEE Surface sample 210-2 shallow-092012 (SPAdes) | ecosystem: Environmental > Terrestrial > Soil > Wetlands > Peat ... | reverse complement strand
GGTTCGCGTTCGACAACCGGTGGAAGTACGCCGCGGGCGGCCTGGACTTCGACTACCCGGGGTTCGTGCACACCGTGCTGGTCGACATGCGGGCGCGCCTGGCCGCCTCGCAGCGTCCGGACCGGATCTTCGAGGTGACCCTGGAGGCGGCCAGGGCCGCCGGGCTGGTGGGGCGCAAACGGGTCCTGGACTCCACCCCGCTATACGACGCGGTCGCCACGATGGACACCGTGACCCTGGTCCGCTCGGGGATCCGCGGGGTATTCAAGGCCGCCGCCGCGGACCTGGAGGCTGAGCTGCGGTCGGTGATCGGTCGCGACGACGACTACGCGACCGCGGGTAAACCAGTGTGTGACTATGACGACGCGGTGGCCCGCAAGGTCCTGGTCGATGCCCTGGCCAAGGACGCCATGGCCCTGCTGGGCGCCCTTCACGGGCGCGAGCTCGACGGGCCGCTGAGCCAGGCGGGGAAGTTGCTGGCGACCCTGGTCGGCCAGGACCTTGACCAGGGAGCCGACGGTGTGTTCACCATCGCCCGCCGGGTCGCCAAGGACCGGGTCATCTCCACCGTGGACCCCCAGGCCCGCCACGGCCACAAGACTTCCGCCCACGCCTACGACGGGTACAAGGGTCACGTTGCCATCGACCCGGACTCCGAAGTCATCACCGCCGTCACCGTCACGGCAGGCAACACCGGTGACGCGGCATCGGCCGGTGACTTACTCGCCCAAGACATACCCACCCCGGACGTGGCCGGCGGCGATAGCCGCACCGACCAGGCGGGCAGTGAACCCGATGGGGACACCACCAACCGCCAGCAAGCCGCTGATACCGACGACGAGACCGAGAGTAGGGAGGTGGAGGCGCCGTTGGCGGTCTACGGCGACGCGGCCTACGGCGCCGGGGTGCTGCTGGAGAAGCTAGAGGCAGCCGGTGCCGACATCATGACCAAGGTGCAGCCGCCCGTCGCACCCGGCGGCCGGTTCCCCAAGGATCACTTCACCATCGACCTGGGCGCCGGGACGGCGACCTGCCCGGCCCACGTCACCGTCCCGATCCAACCCGCCAAGGCCGGCGGTGGTACCGCGGCCTTCGCCGGCGCCTGCGCCAGCTGCCCGCTCGCCGCCCAGTGCACGACCTCGGCGGCCGGACGCACCCTGAACATCGGCCCCTACGAGGGCGAGCTGACCCGGGCCCGGGCTACCCAGAAGGACCCGGCCTGGCGGGCCGAGTACCGGGCCACCAGGCCAAAGGTCGAACGCAAACTCGGGCATCTGATGCGCCGCCGGCACGGCGGTAGACGCGCCCGGGTCCGCGGACAGACCAAGGTCGCCGCCGACTTCTCGCTACTTGCCGCCTCGGTAAACCTGGCTCGGTTCGGGATGCTCGGACTCACCCGAACAACAGGGCAAGGGTGGGCAGTTACCCCGAGTTGACCCACCGGTGGGACCCCCAGGGCCGACGGCACGGCCCGAGGCAGCCCCCGACCGCCACCAACAGCTCACCACAGCCCTCAAACCCAACTGCCAGCAACAAGATTGACAACGGCGACCACCCGTTGAACCGCTCACGGCCGCCCAAGGGGTCACGCCCACCCCCGTAAACCCCCGTAGAACACCAGCCACCTAGGGCGTGTCTCCAATGTTGAGCCTGTACAGGCTCAATGCTGCGGTAATGATTCGGATGGCGTTGCTCAGCGATGAGATGTGGGCTCGGGTCGAGCCGCTTCTGTCGCCTGTGAAAGGCGCTATGGGCAGGCCGATGCGCGAGCATCGGGACCTGGTCGAGGGCGCGATCTACCGCTACGGTCAATCATGGCTCGCAGCACTCCGGTTCATGCAGCTCGAGCGGATTGCCGAATCCGCCCAGCCGTCGACCGTCGAGGTCGGCGGCCGTCAGATGTGGGAAAACTCCCTGAGAGTTTCCTATGAGGGCTTGTCGGCGAGCCCGAGAATCTCCACGGCTTCCGCCCGCATCTCCACCTTGCGGATCTTGCCGGTCACGGTCATCGGGAACCCGTCCACGACATGGACGTAGCGTGGCACCTTGTAGTGCGCGAGCTTGCCGTTGCAGAAGGCCCGGACACCCTGCGCTGTCAACGGCTCTGCGCCCGGACGCATCACGACCCAGGCCATCAGCTCCTCGCCGTACTTCTGGTCCGGGACGCCGATGACCTGGACATCGACGATGTCAGGGTGGCTGTACTGGAACTCCTCGACCTCGCGCGGGTAGACGTTCTCACCGCCCCGGATCACCATGTCCTTGATCCGGCCGACGATCGACAGATAGCCGCCGTCGTCCATGATGGCCAGGTCGCCGGTATGCATCCAGCGCGCCACGTCAATGGCCTCGGCGGTCTTGTCCGGCTCCTGCCAGTACCCGAGCATCACGCTCGGGCCGCGCGTGCAGAGCTCACCGGGCTCACCCCGAACCACGGTTCGGCAGGTGAACGGGTCGACGACCTTGACCTCAAGGTGCGGCATGACCCGGCCAACGGTCTCGGTCCTTCGCTCGAGGTCGTCGTCGATCCTGGTCATGGTCGAGACCGGAGAGGTCTCGGTCATGCCGTAGGCGATGGCGACCTCGGACATGTTCATCTCGGCCACCACCCGCTTCATCACCTCGACGGGACACGGTGAGCCGGCCATGATCCCGGTGCGCAGCGAGGACAGGTCATAGGTCGCGAAGTTCTCGAGGCCCAGCTCCGCGATGAACATCGTGGGCACGCCATACAAGCTGGTGCAGCGTTCCTGCTCAACGGCTTTGAGCGTGGCTGCAGGGTCAAAGGCCGGAGCGGGGATCACCATGCAGGCGCCGTGGCTGGTGGCCGCCAGGTTGCCCATCACCATGCCGAAGCAGTGGTAGAAGGGCACGGGCAGGCAGATCCGGTCATGCTCGGTGTAGCCCACGAGCTCGCCGACGAAGAAGCCGTTGTTCAGGATGTTGTGATGGCTCAGCGTGGCGCCCTTGGGGAACCCCGCCGTGCCGGAGGTGTACTGGATGTTGATCGCGTCGTCGGAGCTCAGCGTCGCCATGCGCTCGTCCAGCTCATCCAGTTGGTCCACGGTGGCGGACGAACCCGCCGCAACCAGCTGGTCCCAGCTGTCCTCGCCGATGTAGACGACGTCGCGAAGGTCGTGGCACCCGGGCCGCACCTCGTCGATCATGGCCCGGTAGTCGGACGTCTTGTGCCGGACCGCACTGACGAGCATGCGCATACCCGACTGCCCCACGACATAGGCGAGCTCATGGCTGCGATAGGCCGGGTTGACGTTGACCAGCACCGCGCCGGCCTTGGCCGTGGCGTCCTGCAGCAGGGTCCACTCGGGACAGTTGGGCGCCCAGATGCCGATCCGGTCGCCGGCGTCGATACCGCCGGCCAACAGGCCAAGAGCCAGCGCCGTGACGCCAGCATCGAGCTCGGCGTACGTCCAGCGGCGACCACTGGGCACGTCGACCAGCGCTTCGGCGTCGGGCAGACGCGAGACGGTTCGTGCCAGGTTGTCGCCGATCGTGTCACCCAGCAGGGGCGTGTCGGAGGTTCCTGAGCTGTAGGACAAGAACGCTTGGGCCTTCACAGTTCCTCCGCAGTAAGAGATGTGGTCTTTGATCAGCCCCCGCATTTTCCGGACGGCTGCCCCGGGATCAGCCCTTCAGACCGGGCAGGTCGTCCTCCCAGAACTCCTGGGCACTGGCCCGCGACCCCTCATCGCTGCCGACGCCGTGGACGTCGTCCTCACGCCCACGCAACTCGACCCGGCGGATCTTGCCACTGACGGTCTTGGGCAGCTCGGCGAACTCGATGCGCCGGATCCTCTTGTACGCCGCGAGGTGCTCACGCGCATAGCTGAGGATCGACGCCGCCGTTGCGGCCGACGGCTCGTGTCCGGCGGCGAGGGCGACGTATGCCTTGGGCACCGCTAGGCGCGTGGCGTCCGGAGAGGGAACGACCGCCGCTTCGGCCACAGCCGGGTGCTCGATCAACACGCTCTCGAGCTCGAACGGGCTGATCCGGTAGTCGGACGCCTTGAAGACGTCGTCCGTGCGGCCCACGTACGTGATGTAGCCGTCGCCGTCCCGGCTCGCGACGTCGCCGGTGTGATAGGCGTCGCCGCGCATGGCCTCGGCGTTGCGCTCCTGGTCACCCTGGTAGCCGACCATGAGACCGACCGGGCGCCCCATCGGGCCGTCCAGGCGCAGGCACAGCTCACCCTCCTCACCCTCGGCTCCGGTCACCGGGCCGAGCAGCACGACGTCGTACCCGGGCAGCGGCCGTCCCATCGACCCTGGTTTCAACGTTGACCCTGGTGGGTTTCCGACCTGGGCCGTCGTCTCGGTCTGGCCGAAGCCGTCACGGATCGTCAGGCCCCATGCCTTGCGCACCTGCTCGATCACCTCAGGGTTGAGTGGCTCGCCCGCGCCCACCACCTCACGCAGCGGGATGCGCCCGCGGAAGGCGGCGAGGTCGGACTGGACGAGCATCCGCCACACGGTCGGAGGAGCGCAGAACGTGGTGGCTCCACAGCGTTCCATGGTCTCCAGTAGAGGTGTTGCGGCGAAACGAGTCTGGTTGACCACGAGCACGGTGGCCTCGGCGTTCCAGGGGGCGAAGACGTTGCTCCACGCGTGCTTTGCCCAGCCCGGCGAGCTGATGTTGAGATGCACGTCGCCCGGTTGCATGCCCACCCAGTACATCGTCGACAGGTGGCCGATGGGATACGAAACGTGGGTGTGCTCGACGAGCTTGGGTTTTGCCGTGGTGCCGCTGGTGAAGTACAGCAGCAGGGCCTCGTCGGCGCGGGTGGGCTCCTCGGCCTCGAACCCGCCCGGGTGCTGAAGACTGGCGCCGTACGAGAGCCAGCCCTCGACGTCGTCGCCGACCGCGATCCGCGTCCAACTACCCTGCACGTCGCTGAACTTGGCCGCGTCGTCGCTACGGGTCACGACGTGGGCGACGTGGCCCCGCTCGATCCGGTCGCTCAGGTCGACCGGCGACAGCAGCGTCGAGGCCGGGATGACCACCGCGCCGAGTTTGCAGCAGGCCAGGAGCATCTCCCACAGCTCGACCTGGTTAGCGAGCATCAGCAGTAACCGGTCACCCCGGTTGACCCCCGTCGCGCGCAGCCAGCTCGCCAGCCGGTTCGACCGGCTCGCCATCTGCTCGTAGGTGACCTTCGTGTCCTTACCGTCCTCGTCCACGACCCACAGCGCCGTCCGCGGTCCGGTCTCGGCAGTTGCCGCCACGACATCGAACCAGTCAAGGGCCCAGTTGAAGTGCTCCGGTCGCGGTGGCTGGTACTGCTGCAGTGCACCGTCGTGATCGCTGCGATACTGCAGCAGCAGATCGCGGGCCGACCGGAACGTGTCATGGGCGTGGGCGTCGTGCTGTCGGGTCATGCTCGCGACCTTGGCTCGTGGCCCAGGCTGTTGGAAGTTGACCGGGCATTGGGGTCTGGCACGGTGTGGCAAGCGGCTCGACAGATCGTCGTCGCCGTGGTGGTGTCGGTCATGAGAGTCACTCCTTGATGGGCATGCCCGGTGGGCTGCGGTCGTTGCGGCGCACGGTTTGTCGACCCTGCGCCGCAACGCGCCACCAGCTGGGTCAGAGCGCGATGTTGACGGCCTTGATTTGCGTGTAGAGGTCGATCGCCCCTTCGCCGAGTTCGCGGCCCCACCCGGACTGCTTGTAACCGCCGAACGGAAGAGCCGTGTCAAAGGCGTTGTGGCAGTTGATCCACACGCTCCCCGCCCTGACTTCGGCGGCCGTTCGGTGCGCCTTGGAGATGTCGCGCGTCCAGATGCTCGAGGCAAGCCCGAACGGGGTGTCGTTGGCAGCCTGTCGCACGCCCTGCGCCGCGCTGAACGGTGTGGCAACAGCGACGGGTCCGAAGATCTCCTCTCGGTAGACGCTGAAGCTCGGGTCCACGTCGACCAACAACGTCGGCTCGACGTAGAAGCCCCGGTCGCCATGACGGTGACCACCGCACATGGCACGCGCGCCGTCCTCGAGACCGGCGTCGATATAACCGGTGACCTTCTGCAGTTGCTCATCGGAGATCAGCGGTCCGATCTCGGTGGTCGGGTCCATCCCGGGGCCGATCTTGCTGGTGCGGGCCACCTCTGCGACGCCCTGCGTGAACTCCTCGAAGATGCTGTCCTCGATGAGCAGCCGTGAGCCCGCGGTGCAGGCCTGCCCGTGGTTGAACAGGAACCCGCTGGCCACGCCTGGGATCGCGATGTCCAGGTCCGCATCGGCAAACACGATCTGAGGGCTCTTGCCGCCGAGCTCGAGGGAGACCTTCTTGAGGTTGCCCGTCGCTGCCGAGACGACCTTCCGGCCGACCTCGGTCGAACCGGTGAAGGCGATCTTGTCGACATCGTCGTGAGCGGCCAGTGCAGCACCCGCGTCACCGTATCCGGTGACCACGTTGAACACGCCCGGGGGAACGTCCAACTCGGCCATCACCTCAGCGAGCAACAACGCAGACAAAGGTGTCTGCTCGGCCGGCTTCAGCACCACGGTGTTGCCGCAGGCGAGCGCCGCGGGGACCTTGAAGGCCGCCATCAGCAACGGGAAGTTCCACGGGACGATCTGCCCACACACCCCGACCGGCTCACGCAACGTGTAGGCGTGCCACTGCGCGCCCGGAATCCACGGGACCGAGACCGGGATGGTGCGACCCTCGATCTTCGTGGCCCACCCGGCGTAGTAGAAGAAGAGCTCGGCCGTCCACGCCACGTCGACCGCCTGGGCCACCCCAGCGGACTTGCCGTTGTCGAGCGACTCGAGCTGGGCGAACTCCTCGGCGCGTTCAAGGATGCGCTCGCCGATCCGCCAGAGGAGGCGTTGCTTCTGGGCCGGAGTGGTCAGACGCCATGGACCGTCGTCAAAGGCCTTCCGGGCCGCAGCGACAGCACGGTCGACGTCCTCGCTTTGCCCGTATGCCGCCGTCGCGAGAACCTCGCCGGTCGAAGGGTCCAGCGTCTCGAAGACACGGCCGGATGCCGCGTCGACCCATTCACCGCCGATGTAGAGCTTCTTCGGCTGGGACAGGAACTCCTGGACCGTGGGCAGTATTGCCGTGGTCGACGAGTCAGTGATCAGAGTGGTCATCGTGCGCCTCCAGTTGGTGTTGCTTGGTGAAGCCTGGCTTCAGTCGAGGCCGGGAGTTTCTTAGTCACAGCAGATGTTGGGGTGCCTTCGCTCGGCCCTCGCGGAAACGTTGGAGTCGGAACGGGTTCAAGTCATAGCTACTGCCCCCACTTGTCACGAGGTCCGCGACGATCCTGCCGACGACAGGTGCGATCCCAAATCCGTGACCACTCATCCCTGTAGCAACCACCAGGCCGGATGGCTGATCCACCGCGTCAAGGACGGGCAGCGCGTCAGGCGTGCCGTCGATCGTTCCAGCCCATGCCATCGTGACGTCGCACCGAAGCTCGGGAATTGCCGGGACAGAGTCTCGAGAGAATGAGCCACGTCGGAGTAGCCTGCGACATTTTCGGACAACCCACCGTTCCTCCTCGATGTTGTTGTGATGTGGGCCAAATTAGGCCTGACAACAGCGGAGGAATGTTCAAGAACTGGACAGTCAGTAACTGGTGATACGCAGCGCACGCATCCGTGCGTACAGGGTGGTACGGCTCACCCCGAGTTCCTTGGAAGCCTTCGTCTTGTTGCCGTCACAGCCCACGAGCGCACGGATGATCGCTTCTCGTTCAGCACGTTCACGGCCCGCGAGTTGTCTCTCGCGTGTGGTGGACCGATATGTCTCCGGAAGATCGGAGAGGACAACGTCACCTGTGGTCCGGCGCTGGGCCACGTGGGTCATCACGGCCTTGAGCTCATGTAGGTTCCCTGGCCATTTCTGGGCGGACAGCGCTTCAATCACGCTGGGTGTCAGACGCACCCGCGAGGCCGGGTTCACGTCTCGGATGGCCCGGGTCGCAAGCTCGTGCATCTCCGTACCGCGACTGCTCAGCGGCTGCAGGTCCACCCGCTGGATACATGTGCTTGCCAGCGTTATCGCGAGTCCGGCCAGCTCTTCACGCAGCCCGGAGGTGAAGATCAACTCTGGACGTCGAGACGTGGCCAGACTGTCGATCAGCAGGGTGAGCAGCGGGTCGGAGAGAAGGTTGATTCCTTCAACGCAGAGCGTTCCGGTCCTTGCCCGCATCATCGTCTCGAACTCGCTGGCCCATGCGGTGTCCCCGGCGAGGACAGCGGTCGCGGCGCTGAGGAACATGATCGGCGCCTGCAGGGCCATCTCACGGGCCGTCGAGCTCCGGCCGGTCCCGGGACCGCCCGAGATCAGCAGCGGCAACCCTATCGATTTCGGCTGCCAAGCCGGACAGGCGCCGACGACGCTGCCTGCTCTCGACGTTGCAGAGTCGATGTGGAACAAGGTTCCGCCACCAGCACCGAAGACGCGCGCGGCTTGAATCCTCACCATCTCGCCAGAAGTGAGCTGGAGCTGGGTGGCCACCTCGGGCCGGCCCTGCAAGTCACCCATCAGCATGCGCAGCAACGCGTAGTCACTGGGTTCCAACAGATCCAGCGCCGCCCTGTTGGTAAGAACCACGTTCTCTCCAATGCCAGCCAGGGCTTTGTGACGCCTGTTGGAAGCGGCCTGAAATGCAGCGAACAGATGGCGTTCAGAGGACTTGGTTCCGTCCAGGAGTCGCTGTTCGATGTCGTCGACGGCACGAACGATCAGCGGCGCAAGCAACGGGTTGGCAGCACTCGTCTGGCCGGTGAGGTCCAGAACCCCTTCGATCCGTTTGGTCAGCGGATGCCGGATCGGGTGTCCGTAGCAGCTGAATTGCTTGAGCGCCTCCACGAAATGCTCCGCGCCATGGATGTTGAGTCCCTTGCGCAGCTCCAACACGGTACCCAGTGCGTTGGTACCGACCGACTCCTCCAGGAAGTTCGAGCCGGTTCGTACGCCGATATCGTCGAGGACCTTCTCGACGCGGGTGTCGTCGAACCATCGATGCACAATGCGGCCTTCCCGATCCGCCAGCAAGATGCAGTAGCTGGTGTCTGAAAGGTGCGCCTCCAACGCCTCCAACACAGGCGAGGCAGCCACCATAAGTGGGCTGCGCGGGTCGAAGTCCGTGGCGCCCAGGCCGTCGAGTGGAGCATCTGGTTCGAGTCCGCTAAGGCGTACACGCTTCCACGACAGGGCGATCTCGGGTCGTAGACCGCCGAGATCTTCCAGGTGCTCGGAGCGGTGAGATGCCTTCGGAACGCCACGGCTATACACGTTGACTACCTCACCGATCTCGACCGACGCAGATCGGACAGCAGTGCCCGCGCCGATCGACCCCGATTACCGAAGTGGTAAGCGAGCGCACCAAAAGGTTCGGGCCGCAGCGCAACCGAGGGTGAAGGCGCCCGGGCCTCGTCCAGCATGCTGGCCATCTCGGTTTCTCTCCTCCTCTCCGGCGGTCAGTAGACGCCGCACATGCCGTGGATCGGGACGTCTTCGAGCAACGATTCAGCGAGCAACGAGTCGCCCTGAGCAGTTTCCCGCGGATCGTCGAGCACAGGTTCTCGGTTCCATCTCGAACACCAGTTTTGGGAGCGATGGGTCGCGCCGGTGGCGAAGTGATGTGGGTCACAGTAATCGCACTCAGAGCCATATTGGAAGAGGGAGGAGGCACGGAAGTTCAGCCTAATTGGAGTTGGGAGGTTTCTGCTCCTGTCGCCAGAAGACAGCCACCGCCGCCGGACTCAGAGCCCGGCCCAAGGCCGGGCTCCCGAGCGGGACGCCGACCCACGACGAGCCACGCCTCGATCGAAGAGACTGCGTTCCGGCTGTTCCGGGAGCACAGGTTCGAGGCGACGACCGTCCAGACGATCGACAGTCAGTGTGGCATCGGTCGTCGCACGCTGTTTCGGTACTTCGAGTGCATGACCGGCTTGGCCAGGCGATGTCCGAACTGCGCTCTGTCGTACCTGTCGCAGCGACCACTTCAGTGAGTGGGATCCGCCTGGTCACTCACGCGCCTACGCTCGGTGTGCGGGGGGTCGCCTCTGGTTCCGAACGTCCAAGAATTGAACACATCAGTCCCCGCACTGGGCGCCAGTATGGTGTAACTCACATCTCAGACAAGGAGCGGGCATGAAAACGAAGGCAGCTGTCGTCTACGAGGTCGGTAAACCCATTGAGATCGAGGAGCTCGAGCTGGACGGACCGCGTGACGGCGAGGTGCTGATCCGCTATACGCATGCCGGGCTCTGTCACTCGGACGTGCACATCGCCCACGGCGACCTCGAGGCACGTCTCCCCATGGTCCTCGGCCACGAAGGCGCTGGCATCATCGAAGAGGTCGGCCCGGGAGTCACCCGCGTCAAGCCCGGAGACCACGTCGTTTGTTCGTTCATCCCCAACTGTGGAACCTGTCGCTACTGCGCGTCCGGTCAGCAGTCCATCTGCGACATGGGTGCCACCATTCTCGAGGGTTACCTCCCCGGCGAGCGCTTCCCCATCACCGGGCCAAGGGGCCAGTACGGCGCGATGTGCATGCTCGGCACGTTCAGCCAGTATGGCGTGATCCATCAGAACTCTGCGGTTAAGGTCGACGATGATCTCCCCCTGGACAAGGCCGTCCTGGTCGGGTGTGGCGTGCCCACCGGATGGGGCGCCGCGGTCAACACCGCGAACGTCAAGGCCGGGCAAACGGTCGCGGTGTACGGCGTCGGCGGTATCGGGATCAATGCCGTACAAGGTGCCCGGTACGCCGGGGCGAAGTACGTGATCGCGATCGACCCGCTCGAGAACAAGCGTGAAAAGGCCATGGAACTCGGCGCCACGCACGCCTTCGCCACCGCCGAAGAAGCCCAAGCGGCCATCACCGACATGACCCGCGGGCAGGGCGCCGACGCAGCGATCCTGACGCCGGGCCTTATGACATCCGAGATCGTGGCCAGCGGCTTCAACGCCATTGGCAAGGGCGGCACCGTCGTGGTTACCGGCCTGAACAAGCTCATGGAACAGACCATCGAGCTGCCCGGATCGATCCTGACCCTGTTCCGCAAGACCGTGAAGGGCAGTCTCTTCGGCGACTGCAACCCGACCGTGGACATCCCGAAGATTCTCGGGTTGTACCAAAGCGGTGATCTCAAGCTCGACGAGATCATCACCCGCACGTACACCCTCGAGCAGATCAACGAAGGTTACGAGGACCTGCTCGCCGGCAAGAACATTCGTGGAGTGCTCATTCATGAGCACCCGTGATCGCGAATGACCACTGTGGCTGACGACCCGGGCGCCCAGGCGCCCGGGTTGTCAGTTCCTGCCGCCACACCGACACCCGTCATCGGCCGGGACCGTGAGGTGGAGCTTCTCGAGGCCGCCCTCGGAAGCGGGGCCCACGTCCTGCTCGAAGGCCCACCGGGAACGGGCAAGTCCACATTGTTACGGAAGGTGGCGGCCGGGCGACATACCTCGTTTGTACTCGTCGAGGGAAACGCCGAGCTGACACCCGCTCGGCTGGTCGGGCAGTTCGACCCCGCACTGGTCCTTGCCCGCGGCTACAAGCCGGACATCTTCGTGGACGGGCCACTCGTCGAGGCGCTGCGGACCGGCGGCTTGCTGTACGTCGAGGAACTGAACCGGGTGCCTGAAGAGACACTCAATGTTCTACTCACCGTCATGTCGGAAGGTGAGCTGAACGTTCCCCGTCTTGGCCGGATCGTCGCAGTGGAAGGATTCCGCCTGGTCGCCGCGATGAACCCGTTCGACGCTGTTGGCACGGCTCGCATCTCAGCGGCCGTTTACGACCGCACATGCCGGATCACGATGGACTACCAGACAGCGGAGGCGGAGCGCCAGATCGTCCGCCTGCGTTCGGTCGCGTGTGACGATACCTGGCGCGCGTCAGCCGTCGATCTGGTGCGGGCCACACGATCGCATCCGGATATCAGGGTGGGTTCGTCGGTGCGCGGCGCGATCGACCTCGTCGGACTCAGTGCGGAACTCGCCCGGTTGCGGAACGTGCCGCCGAACGACTGGCACGTCGGGCTGGACGCAGCCCTCGTTGCACTGTCCGGCCGTATCCGCCTGCAGGAGTCCTGCACGCGTTCACCCGAGGAAGTCATTCGCGAGCTCTACCGCGACGCCTTCGGTTCGCCGGCAGATGACGCCAGCGAGGACGGTGGTCACTCGGGGGAAGTCTGAGCCCGCCCGACGGGGCGGGCTCAGACACGAACAAGCGCCATGACGCCAAGAGCGGGCGCCCGAAGGGCAGAACCACGAGTCGGGCCGAACTCTCCCGGCATCCGCACTTCTTGGAGGTGTCGCCCCAAGTCGGCGCACTTGACGACATTGCACTTCGTGAAGCATTGGCCGATGACCCCGATGCCGCGCTGGCGCTGCTTGCGGACATGATGACCGCCACGGACGAACGCCTGCGGGCCGCCGCCCAAAGGATCGCTTCGAGGCTGGTGCTTGACCGGTCCCGTGTGGGGCGCTCAACACGGAGAGGGACCAGCCGCCCCCGATCCGTCCCCGCGTCGCGGGGTGGAGACCTCGACATCGACACGTCGATGGATGCCATCGCCGCTGCCTACGCCGAAAGTCGCACTCCTTCGCTGGATGAGCTTGTCTCCCGGGACTGGGGGCAACCGGACCTGGCGCTTTGTCTTGTGGTCGACAACTCGGGATCCATGAACGGCACCAGGCTCGCCGCGGCGGCGGTAACCGCGGCTGCTTGCGTGCTGCGAGCACCGGCAGAACACGCTGTTCTGGCATTCGCCCGCGAGGTACAGGTGATCAAGTCCTTGTCCAGTCAGGCGAAGCCCACAACCACGGTGGACCGCGTGTTGCGGCTACGTGGTCATGGCGTCACTGGTCTAGCCTCCGCCCTGCAAGCCGCCAGCGAACAGTTGGTCTCCGCACGAGCCGAGCGCAGGGTTGTAGTCCTACTGTCCGACTGTCGCGCTACGGACGAGGACGATCCCGTACCAGTCGCGAGTCGCATTCCCGAACTGCTGATCCTGGCTCCGGCGGACGACTGCGAAGAAGCGGCACGACTCGCGCTCGCGAGTGGGGGCCGCTATGTCGCGTTGTCGGGCGCTGTCAGCGCGCCTGGACTTCTCGACGAACTGCTGGGATGACAGCCGAATGCTTCCTGTGCTCCCTCGGGAGTCGTGGGCCCGCGGTGGCCACGTGGCGCGGGTACGGGCAAATCGAGCCCCAGGCACGTACGGAGCCTCCGACCCAAAATCGGAAGGTCGGCGGTTCGACCCCGCCCCTGGCCACCACACATACGCAGGTCAGACCGCCTCTGGCCTGCGGCTTTGTCTCTCCGGTGGCGCGCGTCCCACTCCTTTGACCGACCGTGAGCGGCCGTGACTTCGCCCGGATGGCCAGGAATTATCGCACGAGTTATCGCACGGAACGTCGATCCGAAACTCTTGCCACGTAATGTCCACCCCAGCGGCAACTTCGGATACCGCTCTACGGAATCGGACAACACGTTGTCCACCCCGAGCCGGCGCAACACGTCCCCGGCGTAGATATCCGCCCCCACAAACATCCACGGCCGCCGCCAGATCGGCACAACCGCGCGCACCCTGCGCCTAGGCGCCACGGTGGGTGTCTGCGCCCAGGTCGACCGCGCCTGATTCAGCCATACCGCCTCGGTGACACCCACGGCATAGAGCGGCCGCCCGATCGCGACCAGCGCTTGGTCCACGGTGCGGATGTCCGTGACCCACCGCCGAATCCCGCGCGCTCGCAGGATGGTGATGTCGACGGCCCAGTTCTCCTCCGCGTTTGCAGCGACCAAATCCGGCACGAGCATGCCGATCGCTTCAAGATCCGGGTTCTTTGTACCGCGTACCCTAACCACATCGAGGTCAGCCGGGTGCGTACACCAGTCCGTCGCACCAACCAGCTTCTGCGGACAACTTGACCAATCGCCTCGGTCAACGAGGGCACCAGGCTGACAATGCGATCAACCATGGCCGGAACCAGGAGCTGGCTTCCGTGATCGTCGACATACCTGGTCATCGATACCGCCTCACCGAGATTCCACCACGCGTTACGTAAGTTGAAGAGAAGTGCGCCAGCGGTGATTCACACGTCTCCGGACGGTAGAGCGCCTCGTCCCTCAAGATCGCTGCGCGAATCTCGCGATAAGCGAGGTGGCCTCGTCTGTCCGCACGGCCCGTGCGATGGTCGCGGACTCGTCCAGGGCGCTGTCAGACCTGGTCGACTCCCACGACGACCGAATGAGTCGCTTGGCCTCGCCCAGTGCCGACGTGGCAGCGTGCGCGACCTGGGTGACGACCTCGCCGGCCCGTCCAAGAACGTCCTCGTCCTCAACCACCTGCGCGACCAGGCCCCACGCCATGGCCTCATCTGCGGTTATTGTCCGCCCGGTCAGCGCCAGCTCGAGAGCTCGCTGCTGCCCAATCGCCCGGGGCAGCAGATAGGAGACCCCGCAGTCGGGGGTCAAGCCCACTGCGGAGTACGCCATCAGGAACTTGGTGGACCGGGCGGCGATCACCACGTCGCAGTTGAGCACAACGGCCAGCCCCGCACCCGCGACGGCACCGTGGACAGCAGCCACGACCGGACCAGGCAGCTCCGACAGCCTACGCAGCCCAGCCTGGAACGTGCTGGCCAGCTCGTAGACATACGACGCACGGTCGGGGGCGGTAAGCATCGATGAGACATCCCCGCCGGCACAGAACCGTTTGCCCTTGCCGTCGATCAGAACGGCACGGGGCCCATCAGTCGCGACTTGAGTAACAACGTCCCCGAAAAGGCGGGCGCAATCCAGGTCGACTGCGTTGGACGCCTCGGGCCTGTTCAACGTGATGTACGCGACCCCGTCACGAAGCTCGTACAGAACCGTATGGTCGGACATGGCCATCCCCTTCAAGTTCCAACGCGCATCGGTGACGAGGATGTCCCGAGTTCCGTGGAACTTCGGTAGCGGCCCGATGATCATCAGGCTACGTTCACGGTCTCATCATGACGGTCGGCACCGACAGTCTGCTC
>Ga0208850_1000365_pt1 | contig 15120 bp, 17 predicted proteins | sample NGESurshal092012_5_FD_184475 | JGI IMG/M metagenome (GOLD analysis project Ga0208850, IMG submission 184475) | Arctic peat soil microbial communities from Barrow, Alaska - NGEE Surface sample 210-2 shallow-092012 (SPAdes) | ecosystem: Environmental > Terrestrial > Soil > Wetlands > Peat ... | reverse complement strand
AGGCGCTGATGCGACGGCGGGCGTGAGCCGGCCGTGATCGGCAAGATCTGCCCGCGGGGCAAGCGGGTCGGCGGGCTGATCCGCTACCTGTACGCGACCGGACCGGCGCAGCAGGAGGGCCCGCCGCCGGCGTAAATCAGCGTCCCGGCCAACCGCTTCCGGGCCGGGTGCCTCGCGGCATGACCGGACGTTGCGCCTTGCGAGCTGGTGTTGATAGCGTGGATCATCTGGTCTGGTCTGGCGGGTCGCCAGGATGCGCTGTTCGGGGAGGGGATCAGATCAGATGCTTTTCGTCATGACCATGAAGTGGCAGCCAGGCCTCACCCGGGACCAACGTGACAGCGCGTTGATGCGGCGGGCGCAGTGGCAGTACCCCGAGGGCGTGAAGCCGCACGGCGAGTACTGGCCGTCATCGGAGAGCGTTGCCGTCGTGTCGATCTTTGAGACCGACGACCACGGCGCCCTGATGGAGATCGGGTTGACCTGGGGTGACATGTTCCAGTTGGAGGTGTCGCCGGCCGTGACCGCTGAAGACGGGTTGCGGCTGGGTGCAGCGGCGATGGGTCGCCGACCGGCCTGAGCCAACTCCCGACCCCGCGTGGCCACTCGGGGAGTACCCGTCGGCCGTCCGACTTGATCGCCCGCTGGCCGCCGAATCCGCACCCCCGGCCGGCGCCGGCCGGACCCGTCCCTGCCCGCCGTCGAGCACCGCAACGGTGCAGGTCAGCGCGCCGCGGCCAACCTGCGGAAGCGGCCGGCGCGCCGGCCGGTGGCCGGATCGGCGCCCCCGGCCCCGGAATCCGGGTTCGCTTTCGGGTGTCGCCACCTCGTCGGCGGGTCACTCCAGGCCGGCGTTATCCGACCCGCTATATAACCGGGCCCGACCACCACCACCACCTCGGGAACGTTGAGTGTCGAGCCAGCGTGAGGAAGGGGTTGCCCCTCACCCGGGCACTTTGGGTGGAGGAGTCCCGGCCGCGCGTCAGGCGCAGCGCGCGGATGAGCGACGAACCCATTCGAGGTCGACGTTGCGGTTGGCGAGCGCGACGCCGGCGAGCCGGTCGGGCCTGGGCTGCCGTTGACCGGAAGGGGGAAACAACCCGCGCTGCCCGTCGTACCGACTCGCGTCAGCGCACTAGATTGCCCGGCATGACGCTTCTGGACCGGTTCCGGCTCGACGGCAAGGTTGCGGTGGTCACCGGAGCCTCCTCCGGCCTCGGGGTGGCGTTCGCCCAGGCGCTGGCCGAGTCCGGCGCCGACATCGCCCTGGGTGCCCGCCGGGTCGAGCGGCTGGAGGACACCCGTCGGCTGGTCGAGGCCGAAGGCCGGCGAGCGGTGACGGTGCGGACCGACGTCGCCGTACCCGAGGACTGTAAAGCACTCGTGCGCCGCGCGATGGAGGAGTTCGGTCGGGTCGACATCCTGGTCAACAACGCCGGCATCGGTACGGCGGTGCCGGCGAGCATCGAGACGCCGGAGCAGTTCCGGCAGGTCATCGACATCAACCTGAACGGCTCATACTGGATGGCGCAGGCCTGTGGCCGGGTGATGAAGCCGGGCAGCTCGATCGTCAACATCGGCAGCGTGTTGGGGCAGACCACCGCGGCGCTGCCGCAGGCGGCGTACGCGGCCAGCAAGACGGCAATCATCGGCTTGACCCGCGACCTGGCCCAGCAGTGGACCGGGCGCAAGGGCATCCGGGTCAACGCCCTGGCACCCGGTTTCTTCGTGTCCGAAATGACCGACAAGTACCCCGACGGCTATCTCGAGCGCCAACAGCAGCGCATTCCGATGCGGCGGTCGGGGGAGGCCAGCGAGCTGTGCGCGGCGCTGTTGTTCCTGGCCTCGGACGCCGGCTCCTACGTGAGCGGCGTGACGTTGCCGGTCGATGGCGGCCTGCTCACCGGCTGACCGGGGGACACCGCCGTGCCAACCCTCTACTACGAGGTCGTCGACGTCTTCGCCGCGACGCCGTTCGTCGGCAACCCGCTAGCGGTGGTCCTGGACGCCGACGACCTACCCCCCGACGCCTTGCAGGCGCTGGCGCGCGAGTTCAACCTCTCCGAGACGGCGTTTCCCATGCAGCCGGCGGGCACTGGCGCCGACTACCGGCTGCGGATCTTCACGCCGACCGCTGAGCTGCCCTTCGCCGGCCATCCGTCGGTCGGGACCGCCTGGGTGCTGGCCCGGCTCGGCCGAGTTCGGTGGCCGGGCGCGGTCACCCAGTCGTGCGGTGCTGGCGTGCTGACCTTGACAGTGGCACCCGGAGACGGGACCGTCCCCGGCCGACCGGGGTCGGTGGAACTGACCGGTGGCGTGCCGTCGGCCGGGCGGCCGCTCGAGGCGACGCCGTTGCTGGCCGCGGTCGGCCTCTCCGCCCCGGACCTGGCCGGTCCGCCGCCGCGGGTCTGCGGCACCGGCCTGGACTTCGGCTACCTTTCGGTGCGGCCGGACGCGGTGGTCCGGGCGAAGCCCGACCTGCCGAGGCTGCGCGAGCTGGCCTCGCTTGGCGTCGCTGGCGGCCTGTCGGTGTCGGCCTGGGACGGGACAACGGCGCACACCCGAGTGTTCGCCGGTGCGGTCGGCGTACCCGAGGATCCGGCCACCGGCTCGTCCGCTCTGGGGTACGGCGCGTGGCTCGCGGCCTCCGGACTCGTGCCCGGCGACGGGGAGAGTCGCTACGTCGTCCGGCAGGGCGCGGAGCTGTCCCGGCCGTCGGTGCTCGCCGGGGCCGTCGTCACCCGAGCCGGCGTTGCGGTGCAGTGCCGGGTGGCCGGGGACGTCGTGCCGGTGGCGACCGGCGAGATCGTTCGTCCGGGCTGAGGGCAGCTTGCCGACGGGTCAGCAGCCATCGGGGCGCAGCCGCAGGCTCCCCGCACCCGCAGGCGTTGGCGCATCGACACCGTCGCTAGCATCGGGCTACCGGAGACGTCCAGGCCGCGCCGCCAGGGGCCAGTACGCCGTCGCTTCCGCCGTACCCGTTGCTCGCGTGTAGGGAGACCATCGTGGGAGACATCGTGGACCCGCACCTGCGCCCCCGCCGCTCGGTTCTCGCCGTGCCCGGCAGCTCGCCGAAGTTCATCGACAAGGCGCAGGGCCTGCCGGTCGACTCCTTCTTCCTCGACCTGGAGGACGCGGTTGCCCGGGGAGCGAAGGAGGCGGCGCGCAAGAACGTCGTCGCGGCGCTGAACAACGGCGACTGGACCGGCAAGACCCGGGTCGTGCGGGTCAACGACCTGACCACGCAGTGGGCCTACCGCGACGTCATCCAGGTGGTCGAGGGCGCCGGGGAGAACATCGACTGCGTGATGCTGCCCAAGGTGCAGAACGCCGAGCAGGTGCACTGGCTGTCGATCCTGTTGACGCAGATCGAGCAAGCCATGGGCTACGAGAACGGGCGAATCGGCATCGAGGCGCAGATTGAGAGCGCGCTCGGCCTGACCAATGTCAACCACATCGCGTTTGCCTCCAGCCGGCTGGAGACCATCATCTTCGGCCCGGCGGACTTCATGGCGAGCATCAACATGCGCTCGCTCAACGTCGGCGCGCTGCACCCCGACTACGTCGGCGATCCCTTCCATTACATCCATATGCGGCTGCTGATGGCAGCCCGCGCCCGGGGCATCCAGGCTATCGACGGTCCCTACCTGCAGATCCGCGACTTGGTCGCTTTCGAGGAAGCCGCCAAGCGCTCGGCGACGCTGGGCTTCGACGGCAAGTGGGTGCTGCATCCGACCCAGATCGACTTGGCCAACCAGATCTACTCGCCGCAGCAGGAGGACTACGACCACGCTGAGCTGATTCTGGACGCCTACGACTACCACACCTCAGCGGCCGGCGGTGAACGCGGCGCGGTCATGCTCGGCGACGAAATGATCGACGAGGCGTCGCGGAAGATGGCGTTGGTCCTCTCCGCCAAGGGCCGGGCAGCCGGCATGCAGCGCACCACCAAGTTCGAGCCGCCGGAGTAGGCCGCGAGCAGGCGGAAACACCCGAACCGTAGTCCTGAACTGTGCTGAAACTCAGCTGACCAAGCGAGCAACTCGCCGCCGGGCACGTCGATGACCATCGCGGTGGCGTACCTCGGCACCCAGCAGCGCGGCCACCGGGCGGCGCTGTCGCCGTACGCCGTGAGGGTGTCGCCGGACGAAAGGCCCCGACCGGCCGACCGGTCAAAAGCCGTAGGCCGCGGCCAGCTCTGAATCCCGCTTCGCCACCAGCTGAGCCAGGTCGACAATCACCTTGGCCTGCTTCCAGGTAGCGTCGTCCTGCATCTTGCCGTCCAGCATCACCGTGCCGGTGCCGTCGGGCATGCCTTCCATGATCCGCTTGGCGAACAGCACCTCGTCCACGGCCGGGCTGAAGACCCGCTTGGCAATCGCGATTTGGTTGGGGTGCAGTGTCCAGGCCCCGACGCAGCCCATCAGGAATGCGTTACGGAACTGCGCCTCGCAGGCCTCCAGGTCGGCGATGTCGCCAAAGGGGCCGTAAAACGGCCGGATCCCGGCGGACAGACAAGCGTCCACCATCCGGGCGATGGTGTAGTGCCACAGGTCCTGCTGGGCGAAGGCGCGGTGGCCGGTCTCGTCGGGATCATCGGCCAGTACGCCGTAGAAGGGATGCCCGCCGCCCACGCGCGTGGTCTTCATGCCCCGGGACGCGGCCAGGTCGGCCGGGCCGAGGCTCATGCCGTGCATGCGGGGGCTGGCCACCGCGATATCGTCGACGTTCTTGACGCCTTGGGCGGTCTCCAGCAGGGCGTGCACCAGGATCGGTCGGGTCAGCCCAGCGCGGGCCTCCAGCAGCGCGAGCAGCTGGTCCACGAAGTGGATGTCCCAAGGCCCCTCGACCTTAGGGATCATGACGACATCCAGCCGGTCGCCGATACCGGTCACGACCTCCGTCAAGTCGTCGAGGAACCACGGGCTGTTCAGGGCGTTGACCCGCACCCATAGCGCGGTTCCGCCGAGGTCGGTGTTGTTGACGACCTCGATCAGGCCGGCCCGGGCCGCCTCTTTGGCGTCCGCCGGGATGGCGTCTTCGAGGTTGCCGCAGAGCACATCGACCTGCGCCGCCAGGGCCGGCACCTTGGCCCGCACCCGCTCCAGGTGCGGCGGGAAGAAGTGCACCGAGCGTTCCGGGCGCACGGGCAGCTCCCGCACCGGCTCCGGCGCACCTAACGCCAGCCGCTCGTAGAAGTGCGAGGGCAGCTTCATGGCAGTCCTTCCTATGAATGGCGCGAGTCCGTCGATTGGCGCGAGTCCGTCGATGGCCCGCCCGCGCATTGTGCACCCGCGGCCGAAGGCCATCGCGACCGTACTCCGAGGACCGGTCGGGGCTGGCAGACTTCGGACATCGACTGGGCGGGGCCTCGCCGGGTGCCGGCGGAGCCGAGCGCCGTCCCGACGTGCCGGCTGCGGCGGACAGCGAGATGAGGACTGTTGGAGCAGAATCAGGAATCCGCGCTGCCGCTGGCGGGCGTACGGGTCATCGACGTCGGCACGTTCCTCGCCGGCCCCTACGCCGCCAGCATCATGGGCGAGTTCGGTGCCGAGGTCATCAAGGTCGAGCACCCGATCTCCGGTGACCCGATGCGCCGCTTCGGCGTACCGACCAAGCGCGAGGACGCGACACTGGCCTGGCTCAGCGAGGCCCGCAACCGCAAGTCGGTCACCATCGACCTGCGACAGCGGCGCGGCGTGGAGCTGTTCCTCAAGCTGGTCGCCAAGAGCGACGTTCTGGTGGAGAACTTTCGCCCGGGCTCGATGGAGTCGTGGGGCCTGGGCTGGGACGTGCTCAGCGAGGTCAACCCCGGCCTGGTCATGCTCCGGGTTTCCGGTTTCGGCCAGACCGGCCCCTACCGCCGCCGTCCGGGCTTCGCCCACGTCGCGCATGCCTTCGGCGGCCTGTCCTACCTCGCCGGTTTTCCCGGCGAGTCGCCGGTGGTGCCGGGCTCCGCGCCGCTCGGTGACTACCTGTCGAGTCTGTACGGCGCCATCGGCGTGCTGCTGGCCCTGCGCGACAGGGAGCGCAGTGGGCTCGGCCAGGTGATCGACATCGGCGGGTACGAGGCCGTCTTCCGCACGCTGGACGAGATGGCCGCGGCGTACGGAATGTTCGGCAAGATCCGCGAGCGAGAGGGCTCCGGCAGCTTCGTCGCCGTACCCCATGGCCACTTCCGCACCTCCGATGACCGTTGGGTGGCCATCGCCTGCACCACCGACAAGATGTTCGAGCGGATGGCGCAGGCGATGGACCGCCCTGAGCTGGCGTCGAGCCAGATTTACGGCGACCAGCGCAAGCGGCTGGCCGCCCGCGAGGAGGTGGACCGGATCGTCACCGAGTGGGCGAGCTCGCTGACCAGGCAGGAGTTGCTGGAGCGGTGTCTGGCCAACGAGGTGCCGGTGGGCAAGCTCAACAGCATCGCCGACATCTTCGACGACGAGCACTATCAGGCCCGCGGCAACTTGGTCGAGGTTCAGGCCGAGGACGTCGGCCCGGTGGTCGTGCCGGGCGTGGTGCCGACACTGTCCGAGACCCCAGGTCGGATCACCAACCTGGGACCGCCGCTGGGCAACGCCACCGCGACCGTTATGCGCGAGCTGCTCGGGATGACCGCCGCCGAGATCCGCGAGCTGCGCCAGCTGCGGACGATCTGATGACGCTGCCCCCTACTCCCGAGGACAAGCTGCCGCTGGCCGGCCTGCGGGTGTTGGACCTGGCCACGGTCATCGCCGGCCCGTACTGCGCCGGCATCCTCGGCGAGTTCGGGGCCGAGGTGATCAAGGTCGAGAATCCGGTCGGCGGTGACGTACTCCGACACTTCGGGACGCCGACCAGCCGCGGTGACACGCTGACCTGGTTGTCCGAGGCGCGGAACAAGAAGTCGCTCACCCTCGACCTGCACCGTCCGGGGGGGGCAAAGGTGTTCAAGGACCTGGTGGCCCGCTCGGACATCGTCTGCGAAAACTTCCGCCCCGGAACCTTGGAGCGTTGGGGCGTGGGCTGGGAGGTGCTGCACGGCATCAACCCCGGTCTGGTGATGCTGCGCATCTCCGGGTACGGCCAGACCGGCCCGTACCGGGACCGGCCCGGCTTCGCCCGGATCGCTCACGCCGTCGGTGGCATCGCCTATCTGGCCGGCATGCCTCAGGGCACGCCGGTGACGCCGGGTTCCACCACCCTGGGCGACTACCTGTCCGGGCTGTATGGCTGCATCGGCGTACTGCTCGCCCTGCGGCACAAGGAGCAGACCGGCGAGGGACAGTACATCGACACCGCACTCTACGAGTCGGTGTTCCGGTGCACCGAGGAGCTGGCGCCGGCCTACGCCATGTACGGCACGGTCCGGGAGCGCCACGGCCCGCACCTGGAGACGGCCTGTCCGTACGGCCATTTCCCCACCCGGGACGGCGACTGGGTGGCCATCGCCTGCACCACTGACAAGCTCTTCGCCCGGCTGGCCGACGCCATGGGGCGGCCCGAGTTGGCCTCGAGCAACGTCTACGGCGACCAGCGGACCCGATTGAGCAACCGGCACGACGTCAACGAGATCGTGCGCGACTGGTGCGGCTCGCTGTCGCGCAAGGAGGTGTTGGAGCGCTGCAACGCGTACAGCGCGCCGGCCGTACCGCTGAACAACATCGCCGACATATTCGGCAACCGGCAGTTCCACGCCCGGCGCAACCTGGTCTCGATCGACGACGACGACCTCGGCGAGACGGTGATCGTGCCCAACGTGGTGCCCCGGCTGTCGCGGACGCCGGGCCGGATCAAGCACCTGGGACCCCGGCTGGGTCAGCACACCGACGAGGTGCTGCGCGAGGTGCTCGATCTCGGCGACGACGAGATTGCCGAGCTCCGGGCGCAGCGCGCCATCTAGCGGGCCAGTTGAGGCGCTGACCCGGCAGGCCGGCTGTCGGGGGCCGCGAGGATACTAGATGCGACGACTCGTGGATCGCACGCCGCGGGTCACAGCCCGCTTCGCTCCACCACTGCTTCCGGAAGGGCGGCCGAACCATGGGACGTCTGGCGCAGACCGAAGGCCTCACCGACGTACAGCAGGAGATCATCTCCACGGTCCGGGGGTTCGTCGACAAAGAGATCATCCCCTACGCCACCGACCTCGAGCACAAGGACGAGTTCCCCGAGGCCATCGTCGAGGGCATGAAGGAGATGGGGCTGTTCGGCCTCATGATCGACGAGGAGTACGGCGGGCTAGGCGAGTCGCTGTTGACCTACGCGCTGGTGGTCGAGGAGATCGCCCGCGGCTGGATGTCGATCAGCGGTGTGATCAACACGCACTTCATCGTCGCGTACATGATCCGCCAGCACGGCACCGAGGCGCAGAAGCAGCACTTCCTGCCGCGGATGGCCACGGGTGAGATCCGTGGCGCGTTCTCGATGTCCGAGCCCGGCTGCGGGTCCGACGTCTCGGCGATCAAGTCCAAGGCCGTCCGGGACGGCGACGACTATGTGCTCAACGGCCAGAAGATGTGGCTGACCAACGGCGCCCGCGCCGGCGTGGTGGCGGTCTTGGTGCGCACCGACGAGGGCGCCGACTCGGTCTACAGGAACATGAGCACGATCTTGGTGGAGAAGGAGCCGGGCTTCGGCGCCGTCGGCAACGGCATCACCGTCCCCGGCAAGATCGACAAGATGGGCTACAAAGGCGTCGAGACCACCGAGCTGGTGCTGGAGAACACTCGGGTGCCGGCGTCCATGGTGCTGGGCGAGGCCCCGGGCAAGGGCTTCTACCAGATGATGGACGGGGTCGAGGTCGGTCGGGTCAACGTGGCCGCGCGCGGCTGCGGCGTCGCCCATCGGGCCTTCGAGCTTGGCATCGCCTACGCCCAGCAGCGGGTCACCTTTGGCAAGCCGATCGCCCAGCACCAGGCCATCCAGTTCAAGCTCGCCGAGATGGCTACCAAGGTCGAGGCGGCGCACCAGATGATGACCATGGCGGCGAAGAAGAAGGACGCCGGCGAGCGCAACGACCTCGAGGCCGGGATGGCGAAGTACCTCGCCTCGGAGTACTGCAGCGAGGTGGTGCAGGACTCCTTCCGCATCCACGGCGGCTACGGCTACTCCAAGGAGTATGAGATCGAGCGGCTCTACCGGGAGGCACCGATGCTGCTGATCGGTGAGGGTACCGCCGAGATCCAGAAGATGATCATCGGTCGGCGGCTGCTCGAAGAGTACAAGCTGCGCTGAGCTCCCGATAGCGCCTTTCACGCCTCCGCCCGAGTTTATGCTCGTGACGATGGCCCCGGGTGACGACGTCCTCGTCGCCGTCGAGGCGCACCTGCTCACCGTGCTCGGGCAGGACTCCGGCCGGGCCGGCGTGTCGTTTCTCGGTGCTGACCGGGTGGACGTGCTTCGGTTCGGCCCGGACGACGACGGGCTGGTGCGCTACGTCACGTTGGGGATGTCGCGGGCGCCGATGAGCGACCCGACGGCCACGGTCGCCGACCCGACCGGGCCGCGGGCCGAGTTGCTGCTGTCGGTGCACGGCCTGCACGACTCGGTGCTGCGCCGGCTGACCGTGCTGGCCGCCACCTCGGCGGTCGAGGGACTGATCGTTGCGCCGGGAACCTCGCTGACCCTGGGCGAGCCGCTGTGGGACGGCGCCCGGTTTGAGGCCGTGCTGGTGGCGGAAGCGGGTGGGCTGGTGCCAAACCTGGAGCTGGCGGCGCCGGCGGCGCCGGTGCGCTTCCTGCCGCTGCTACCCATGACCGCCGAGGAAGCGGCGTACAAGCGGGTGCATGGCGCCGCGGCGCTGCAGGAACAGTGGCTGCACGCTGGCACCGATTTGCGCGATCCCAGTCGGCGGACCGCGCCACTGCGCGCGCCGTCCTGACGCGGCGACCCCACTGCGGGTCACCGGCGCAGCGTGGGGCAGGATCGAGCGGGCGGCGGGTGGTTGGGACGCCACGGACGGGAAGGGACGCGCGATGCAGTTCGGTCGGTACTACGAGGAGTTCGAGGTCGGTGCGACCTATCTGCACTGGCCGGGCAAGACGGTGACGGAGTACGACGACCACCTGTTCTGCCTGCTGACGATGAACCACCACCCGCTGCACATGGACATCAACTACGCCGAGAAGACGTCGGACTTCAAGCGCAATGTCGTGGTCGGCAACTACATCTACTCGCTGCTGCTGGGCATGTCGGTGCCGGACATCTCCGGCAAGGCTCTGGCCAACCTCGAGGTCGAGTCGCTGCGCCACGTCGCGCCGACCTTCCACGGCGACACCATCTACGGGCAGACGACGGTGCTGGACAAGACCGAGTCGAAGTCCAAGGACGACCGCGGCGTGGTGTACGTCGAGACCAAGGGCTGCAATCAGAACGGCCGGCTGGTCTGCGTCTTCCGGCGCAAGGTGATGGTGCCGAAGCGGTCGTACGGCGACACCCGCGGCGGCGAGCAGCCGGGCCGGCCGGAGCTGGTGGAGTAGCCGGCCAGGCTCACTCGATGGCGTGCCAGGACCGCAGCGTCTCCAGCAGGCCAGGCACCAGTGGGGCCTCGACCAGCGCGGCCGGGCCGAACCATTCCGCTTCAGCCGCGTCGTCGCCGGCATGAAGCTGGCCGCCGCAGACCGTGGCGACGTAGTCAGCGATCTCGTACGTCACGTCGCCCGCTCCGGGGCGGCTGACCGTGCCGAGCAGTCGGCCGACGTCGACCTCCAGGCCGGTTTCCTCGCGCATCTCGCGGGCCACGGCCTGCTCGACCGTCTCGCCGGGCTCCAGCCGGCCGCCGGGCACGGACCACAAACCCTGGCCGGGCGGGCGGCCGCGGCGTACCAGCAGCAACCGGCCGGCGCCGTCAAGCACGACCGCACCCGCGCACGGCACCACTGGTCCAGCTGGCCGGCCGCTGACCTCACTCGGCTGTGGTCGACCCGCAATACGCGTGCCGGGCGACGCGTTCCGCGGGTCGACGGGTGGCGGCGGCATGTCGTCAGCCTGACAGGCTGCGGAGGTCGTGCCGGCACCCGGGGCGGTGCCATCGGCCAGGGGCGTTGGTCACTTGCGCTCCGGGGCGGCCGCTAGGACCGTGACATCTATGAGTCAGCCACCCGTCTGCCCCCGTTGCGCCGGCGCCCTGCGCCCGCCGGACCTGTGGTCGAGTGAGTGGCGCTGCGGGGTGCACGGCGACGTGGCCCCGTTCTACGTCGCCGCCCGGGTGTGCGTGGAAGCGCTCCAGCACGTTTTGGCCCAGGCCATCGTGCCGGTGTGGCTGCCGCAACCGATGCTGCCGGGATGGACGGTCTCCGGCCTGGGGCACGCCGGCGATGAGCGGTCCGGCGGTCGGGCCACGGTGGTGGCGATCTCCGGGCCGTCCCCGCTCGGCGGCCCGGCGGACCTGCTGCTGATTGCCGAGGAGCCAGGCGTCGGTCTGGGTTGCTTCCTCGCCGGGCTGCCGGGTCCCGACCCCGGTATCGCCGCGGACGACGTGCCCGACGTCAAGGTGCAGGCCGCCGGCCACCCCACGCCGCTGTGGGCAACTCCCGCCCCCGCCGACCGGGCGGCTTTCGCCGGCGAGGCCAAGGGGCTGTGGTTATGGGCCTTGGTGTGGCCCGCGAACGCTTCGCTGATCTTCATGGAGCGGGTGGAGTTGCATGACCTGCGCAATCTGGACCCGCTGGATGTGCTCTTCGGTGCCCCGACCCCGCGGCTGCGGGTCGAGGAGCCGAGATAGGTCGCCGGACCAGGGCAGCCGCGGCGGCCCACCCTCTCGCCGGCGGGTCAGCGGGCAGCGAAGTGCGGGTTGTCGATGAACCCTACGACGCTGCCAGTCGACGTCCGCACGGTAGCGGTGATGATCCCGTCGCCGACCTCGGTTGCCGGGGTGTGCTCGGTCGCTCCTACCCGCAGGGCCTCGGCAACGGCGGCGGGCACGTCCGGCACCCCCCAGTAGGTCAGCGCGCCGTCGCTCGGATTGCCCTCGGGCAGCAGTCCGAGCTCGTAGCCGGCCACGTCGTACCCGACGTAGAAAGGTTGGTCGAAATAGGGGTCGCGGCCCAGGGCCCTGGTCCACCACGCCCGGGCGGCGTCGAGGTCCGGCGCTGGGTAGATGATCGTGCGCAGTCCCTGCAGCTCCAATGGCATGTGCGCAGCCTGCCACGGGCCGCGCCCGGCATCGAGGGGATTGCACGACCGACCGCGATACGCTGGCCGGACGCCGCGATGACCTTCCGCGATGACCTTCGGAGTGCCACCTGCGCATCGACCTGCATACGCACAGCACCGCGTCCGACGGCACGACGTCGCCGGCGGAGTTGGTGCGGGCGGCTCGCCAGGCTGGCCTCGACGTAGTCGCGCTGACCGACCACGACACCACCGCGGGGGTGGCAGCGGCGGCGGCGGCGCTCCCCCCCGGGCTGGTGCTGCTGCCCGGCGCGGAGATCTCCTGCCGCAGCACCGGTCCCGACGGGGACTCGATCAGCCTGCACCTGCTCGCCTACCTGTTCGACCCGACCGAGCCGGACTTCCGAGCCGCCCGGGCGTGGCTGCGCGAGAGTCGGATTAACCGGGCCGAACGGATGGTGGCCAAGCTGCGCGCCGCCGGCCACCCCGTCTCCTGGCAGCGGGTGCGGGAGCTGGCCGGCGGGACCGTCGGGCGCCCGCACATCGCGGCGGCGCTGGTCGAGATCGGGCGGATCAACCACATCGGCGAGGCGTTCACGACGGCGTGGCTGCGCCGCGGCGGGCCGTACCACGTTGGCAAGGACGAGCTCGACGTGCTGGCGGCCATCCGGATGGTGCAGGGGGCCGGTGGGGTGGGGGTGTTCGCCCACCCGCTCGCCCGGCGACGCGGCCGGGTCGTTGGCGACGACGTGATCGTCGCTATGGCGGCGGCGGGGCTGGCCGGGCTCGAGGTCGACCACCCCGATCACGACGCCACCGACCGGGCGCACCTGATCGGGCTGGCTGACGACCTCGGCCTGCTGGTCACCGGATCCAGCGACTACCACGGCACGAACAAGATGGTGCCGCTGGGTGCCGGTTGCACCGGTCCGGCGGCGTACGACGCGATAGTGGCGCAGGCGACGGGCGCACGCCCGCTCGCCGCGTGAACACCTACTTCCACGCCCGGCTGTCCGGCGAGGTCTTCGTCACGCTGATCGTCATCATGGATCCGTTGGGCACGATCCCGCTGTTCCTCGGCTTGACCAGCGGTCGCAGCGCGCGGGTCCGCCGTCGCCTGGCTGGGCAGGCGGTCGTGGTGGCCGGTCTGGTGATCTCCACGTTCGCCGTCTTCGGCCAGCAGATCCTGACGTACCTGGGGATCGGCGTGCCGGCGCTACAGGGTGCCGGCGGGCTGCTGTTGGCGCTGGTCGCCCTCGAGCTGCTGACCGACCGCCGCGATGCGCCGAACGAGGTGCCGGACGTCAACGTGGCGCTGGTCCCCTTGGGTACGCCGCTGCTGGCCGGCCCGGGCGCCATCGTCGCGACCATCGTGTTCGTCCGACGGGCGCACGGGTCGGCCGATGTGGCCGCGATCGCGGCCGGACTGGTGGCGGTACACCTGGTGCTGTGGCTGTCGCTGCGGTTCTCCGTCGCCATCATCCGCGTCATCCGGGAGAGCGGCATCGTGCTGCTGACGCGTATCTCCGGCCTGCTGCTGACGGCCATCGCGGTCCAACTGATCGCCAACTCGGTGCGCGGGTTCGTTGTCGCGGGCTGACCTGTCCATGACCCTTCGGTGACGTTCGCGGCTCGGCTGGCGTGGGCTCGGCTGGCGTGGGCTCGGCTAGCGTGGGCTCGGCTAGCGTGGGTGAGGTGACCTGTCGCCACCGCGCGAGCGTGCTCGCCGTACTGCTGCTGCCGTTGCTCGTGCTGGTCGATCGCCCCGCCGGGGCAGCGTCGTACGTCGACACGGCCGTGGCGCAGTTGCGCTCCGATCCGGTGTACGTCGACCCGACGGCTGAGCTGGCGTCCCAGGTCGATGCCAACGCTGTCCGCGCCAAGATCCGGTCGAGCTCGTCGCCGGTGGTGGTCGCCGTGTTGCCGGCGGCCGCGGCGCAGGAGGTCGGTGGCGACCAGCTGCCGGCGCGAATCGGCAGTCAACTGGGTGGCTCCGTCACGGTCGCGGTGGTGGCCGGCACGTTGTTCCGGGCAGCATCCAGCGCGCTCGCGTCCGGCGTCGCCAGCAGGACCGCCACCGAGGTCTTCAACCGCTCTGAGAGCAAGGGCGTCACCGCCGTTCTGACCGACTTCGTCGGCGCTGTTCAATCGGCACCGAAAGCCAGGGCGGCCTCCGGGAGTTCCGGGTCGACCTCTGGCTCCGGTGGCGGATCGAGCGGCGCCGGTGTCGTGGTCCTGCTGGTCCTGCTGCTGCTGGGCGCGCTGGGCCTCGGCGGCTTCGTCGTCTCTCGCCGCCGCCGGCGCGAGCGGGAGCTGTCCAACCTCAAGGCCGACGTTCGCAGCGTGCTTGACCGGCTCGGCGGCGATGTCACCACGTTGGACCCCGGGGACAACGCGGTCGCCCGGCAGGCGATCAACGACGCGTCCGAGCGCTACACCGCCGCCGGCGGGATGATCGCCAGCGCGGACACGAAGGAGAAGCTGGAGGTCGTCCGGCGTACCGCCTTAGAAGGGCTGGCGATGACCCGGGCGGCGCGCAGCGCGCTCGGCTTCGACCCCGGTCCAGAGATCTCGCCAACGCCGTCGTCGGGGCCACCCTTGACGGAAGCCGGCCGAGTCCGGGTGGGGGACCGGGAGTATGAGGGTTACCCCGGCTATACCCCCGGCGCGCCGCACTACTTCGGCGGCGGCATGGTGGGCGGCGGCTTTGTCCCGGGCGGCTGGTATGCCATGCCGTTCTGGGAAGGGATGATGATCGGCGGCCTGATGGGCGGCGGCTTCGGCGGCGGCTGGGGCGGCGGCGGGTACGAGAGCGGTTACGAGAGCGGTTACGACGAGGGCCGGGAGGACGGGGCCGACCAGCAGGACGGCGGTGACTTCGGCGGGGGCGGTGACTTCGGCGGGGGCGGTGACTTCGGCGGGGGCGGTGACTTCGGCGGCGGCGGAGACTGGTAAAGCGGGGCGGTACCTCCGGTCAGCAGACCGCCGACGCCGGCGACCACCATCACCGGATCGGCGTGCACCCGCCAG
>Ga0208850_1000361_pt1 | contig 15165 bp, 18 predicted proteins | sample NGESurshal092012_5_FD_184475 | JGI IMG/M metagenome (GOLD analysis project Ga0208850, IMG submission 184475) | Arctic peat soil microbial communities from Barrow, Alaska - NGEE Surface sample 210-2 shallow-092012 (SPAdes) | ecosystem: Environmental > Terrestrial > Soil > Wetlands > Peat ... | reverse complement strand
ATGGTCATGCGTATTTCTCCCGGGGCCGGGTCAGACCCGCAAGCCACACCCCGTGCTCGCCGATTTGTCATGACAAATCAAGCACGTCTGGACCGCTTTGGGTAGCTCGTCAAAGCGTGGGCGCGTCGGGAATGCCAGCTATCCAAAAGGCGTAGGCAAGATAGATGAAACCCGAAAAGCGTTTCGCGGCTTGTCCAGCGCGAGCGCCCCGTGCAACAACGGCGGCGGCACCGTCGCCCCCTTCCCCCGAAACCTCACCAAGAGCACACCATGAAAAAACTGACCCTGAGCGCGCTGGTCGTCATCGCATCGTCGGCAGCCGCGTCCGCCGCATTGGCGCAGGACGTCGCGGCCGGCAAGGCCTCATTCAACAAATGCCTGGCCTGCCACGCGATCGGCGAAGGCGCCAAGAACAAGGTCGGCCCGCAGCTCAACGGGCTCGACGGCCGCAAATCCGGCACCGCGCCGGATTACAGCTACTCCGACGCCAACAAGAATTCCGGCATCACCTGGAACGAGGCGCAGTTCAAGGAATACATCAAGGATCCCAAGGCGAAGATTCCCGGCACCAAGATGGCCTTCGCCGGCATCAAGAAAGAGCAGGAAGTCAACGACCTCTGGGCGTTCGTCTCGCAATACGACAAGGACGGAAAGACGAAGTAGCGGTCTTGCGGCGCGGGGCCAACTAATTGGCCGCGGCAGCCGTGCGCTGCGCGGTCTCGCCGATCATCGCCTCGATCTCGGAGATCACGAGGTCGGGCGCGGCGTTCTGGATCATGTGACCGACACCCGACAACACGATCAGTCTGGCATTCGGCACCGCGCTCGCGAACGGTCGTGAATGACGGTTCGTCGACACGGTCTTGTCGACGTCGCCGGTGATCACCACCGTCGACACTCTGATATCGGCATAGCGCGGCGCCTGCTCGGCCACCGCCGCCTTCAGCGTGACAAGATCCCGGGCATTGGCGAGGAACTGGCGCGGACGCAGCAATAACGGCGTCGCGGTATTGCGTACGAAGTTTTCCGGCATGATCTGCGGCAAGAATACGCCGCGCGCGCCGGGGTCGGTCAGGAAGTAGCCGAGCGGCAGCGTGATCGTATAGGCCATCAGCGGGCCGATCACCGGCGTGTTGACAAGCTTATTGTACCATCCGACGCCGCCGGGCCACGGATAGGCCACCGGCGCCAGCATCACCAGGCCCGCGACGCGCTGCGGATAATCGAGCGCCATCCGCGCGCCCAGCGCGCCGCTCCAGGAATGCACCACCAGGATCGCCCGGCCAACGCCGAGCTTTTCCAGCGCTTCATCGATCATTCTGCCCTGGATTGCCGGCGTCGAATCGGCCAAGCGCATGCGCGTGCTCCAGCCATGCCCCGGACGATCGATCAGGATCACCCGATGATTGCCGGCGAGCCTGTCGCCAAGCGGCTGCCGCAGGGTCTCCAGATTTGAGCTGGCGCCATGGATCATCACAACCGGCGGACCGGCGGCGTCGCGCGGTCCGATATCGAGGACGTTGAGCCTGGCGCCGGCGACCTCGATCGTCCTGCCTTGCGCGGGATAGACGCGCTGCAGGGCAAGGACACCGGCCTGCGTGATCAGCGCCAGGATCGCCAGCGCCGCCACGACAACGATTGATATCATTCTGAATGTCCGGATGGCCTTGGGCACCAAACAACTACGGTTTTACCGCGGCGCGGTTTCGCGGCCAAATGAGGGTTTTCCCGCGGTATTGCGCGCGTCGTCACATAAGCATCATCGGGAAATTTATATAATATAACGACATAAGCTCAACGTATTTTTGCCATGTGACGCGGGCACGCCATCGAGGCAGTCGCCTATCCACACAATCCACAGGAACGCGGGCCGGGCGCCGGGGATTTATTCCAGGGACAATTGGAGGAGTTTTCGATGCGTACCAGACCGATCGAAGCCGCGATCGACCGGATTGTGGCCAGTTGCAGCGGCGACATCCGCGGCGCGCTGAAGGCGCTGCTGCTGGTCAACGAACATCTGGAGGCTGAGCTTCAGCAGCTTTACGCGGCGGTGGCCCTTGGCGGGCCCTTCGAGCGCGGCAGCAACGCGCTGCACTGATTCTTCGCGAGTCGCCGTCATTTTTCGGCGGGTGGATCGTCCTTCGGGCAGGCGCCAATGGTGGAGCGGGCGAGCTTGGCATCATCGAGGGATTTATAGGGGCCGTCCCCGAACCAGATATCGCCAATTATAATTGGATTGCTGGTCACGATCTCGCATTTGTTGGTCGCGCGATTGCCGACCACCCAATAGAGTCCATCCGCGAAGCAAACCGTCCCGATCGCAAACATCATCGCACCAGCCAGCATCAAGGCTTTCATCGTTTCGCTCCCTGCACTCAGTCAAGCGGGCAACTGCGGGTTAACGAAAACCGTTCCAGCTCACAATGGATTGTCTGACATCGTGGTTAATTCGCACGCGATCAGATTGATCGACTGATCGATCAGATGTCGCGGCCTTCGACCTTTTCGCTCAGGGTCTTGACCAGCTCCGGCACCTTTTCGAGATGCGGGTTGATGGCGAGCGCCTTGCGGAACGCGTCGAGCGCGCGCTTTTCGTCGCCGAGATCCTGCATGATCATGCCAAGCCCCGCCAGCGCGCCGAAATGGCGGGGTTCGCGGACCAGAACCTGCTCGATATCCTCAAGCGAATGGGCGTAATCGTTCTGCAGATAGTACAGCGTCGCGCGCCTGTTCCATCCCTCGATATAGTCGGGGCGCAGCTTGACCACGGCATCGAGCAGCTTCAGCGCGACCTCCATCTGATGGGCGTCCATCGCGGCCTTCGCGCGCAGCATCAACAGCGCAGCGGTATCGCTCGGGGTCTTCAGCCACAGCGCCCAGATCCGGGCCTCGACATGCTTGGCGCTGGCCTCATCCGGCGCCGCCTTCAGCGCGCCGAACAGAAAGTCCAGTCCGCGCGTGCGATCGGCGCCGACCTTGGGCAGCTTGCTCGGCGGTTCCGGCAGCTTTTTCTGCTGCCTTGGCGGCGCGGCCCTCGGATCCTGCGCAAACGCATACATCGGCACAGCTGCAATGGCCGCGGTGAGGAGGATTGCGGTCAGGCCGTTGCGCGCGCCGGAGAATCTCAATGCCATCCTCAAAGTCTAGACGCAGGAAAACGCGCTGCAAAGCAGCAAAGGCGTCAAAGACCCGTGAAGGCGAGAGATTTCGCGAAAGGCCCAACGGCCAGATTCAGGCTTCGTTCAACCTTGGCGCGCCTTGAAACGGCGCTGAACCTTGTTGATCACGTAAACGCGGCCCTTGCGGCGGACCAGACGGTTGTTGCGGTGGCGACCACGCAACGATTTCAGCGAGTTACGGACCTTCATGGGACAATCCTGATGCTTTGAAAGGCCGTGTTCGGCGCTATCGTTTAGGAGCCCGAAAGTGGCAAAACGGCCTTGGTCCCGCCGACGGCTGGGCCGCCCGGGACGCGCGGTTTCTAAGCCATTGCGCGGTCGAATGTCAATCCAAACAGGCCCTTTGAGGCCCATTTTGGCCGGCGTAGCGTACCCGTCCGGGGCTAAGCCCCGCAAGCGGGCCCGGATTGAAACTGCCGACAAAATTCAGCGAAGCGGGAACTCGACCATGGCCTCGCCGGTCGCAACCTTCTCGTCGTTCTGGTTGCGCACCATGACGTCGATCAGAACCCAGCGCGAGTTCGCCGTGGCCTGCTTCGATTTCACGATTCCCGTGGGCTGGATGGTATCGCCGGGTTTGACCGGCTTGACCCACCTTGTTTCGAGACGGCGGTGAATGGCGCCGGCAGGATAGGCCCAGTCGGTTATCATCCGCGAGATCAGCCCGAAATTGTTCATGCCGTGCATGATGATGCCGCCGAAATTGGTCTTGCCGAAATTTCCCTTCATATAATCGTCGTCGAGATGCAGCGGGTTGTAGTCGAGCGACGCGTCGCAGAACAGACGGATGGTTTCGCGCGTGACCGCGAATTTCGGCCCCTCGATGGTGTCGCCGGCGTTGAGGCTTTCGAACGTCGCCGTCATGATCTCACTCCCTCGCGCATCACTGCGGCCGGATGGTCTAGCCGCGGCCGGAACAGATCACGTCGCCATGCTGGTTGAAGAAGACGTTCTCGTGCACCACGAACAGTCGTTCGCGCTTGATGAACTTGTCGAGCGCGCGGGCTTGAAGCGTGATGACGTCGCCAGGACGCGCCGGAATATTGTAGCTCCATGACTGTCCGGCATTGACGGTGCCCGGGCTGCGCATCCAGTCGTCGGCCGGCGTGCAGGCAAACATCAGGAGGATGTGGATCGACGGCGGCGCAATCAGCCCGCCATAGGCTGTGGTTGCTGCATATTCCTCGTCGAAATAAACAGGATGATCTTCGCCGACCGCCGCGCAATACAGCTCAATGGCGTCTCGCGTCAGCGTGTAGGGAACGGTCTTGCGCGGCTCGCCGGGAACGATGTCGTCCCAGGCTTTTCGCAAATTGGCATGTTTCCAGAAGTCTGTCTCGAAGGCGTCGGTCTGCCCCATCGTGCTGCCTCCCGTAGTTTCAACCGAGCGAACACCATTTTTGGATTGCGAACAATGACATCGAAGCCATCAAGGCCGCCGGAGCGGAGGCTTTCAATGCCGCACCGTTTTTGTTAATCTGCTTGCGACGAACCGAGGCCGAAGCCACGGCAATCGTCCTGCCGCTCATTCGCCCGTGAGGATGCCCAAAATGCCGAAACTGCCGCTGCTCAATCCGGACGATCTTGTGGCGATCGATATCCACACCCATGCGGAAGAGCCCTGCGGCATGCATGCCGACGACGGCTACGACGACTTCCAGGCGCAGATGGCTGAGTACTTCAAGTCGCCGAACAAACATCCGCCGACCGTTCCGGAAACCGCGGCCTACTACCGCGCCAAGAAGATTGCAGCCGTGATTTTCCCGGTCGACGCCGAGCGCGAGACCGGATTCCGCCGCTACAGCAACTACGAGATGCTGGAAGTGGCCGCGGAAAATTCCGACGTGCTGATCCCGTTCGTCAGTATCGATCCGCACAAGGGCAAGCTCGGCGTTCGCGAGGCGCGCAAGCTGATCGAGGAATTCGGAGTCAAAGGCTTCAAATTCCATCCGACCATGCAGGGCTTCTATCCGAACGATCGCATGGCCTATCCGCTTTACGAAGCCATTAGCGATGGCGGCGCCATCGCACTGTTCCACACCGGCCAGACCGGCGTCGGCTCCGGCATGCCCGGCGGCATGGGGATGCGGCTGAAATATTCCAATCCGATATACATGGACGATGTCGCGGCGGATTTCCCCGACCTGAAGATCATTCTGGCGCACCCGTCCTTCCCCTGGCAGGAGGAGGCGCTGTCGGTCGCGACCCACAAGCCGAACGTCTACATCGACCTTTCCGGCTGGTCGCCGAAATATTTTCCGCCGATCCTGGTGCGCTACATCAACTCCATCCTGCAGGACAAGATGCTGTTCGGTTCGGACTGGCCGGTGATTACACCGGACCGCTGGATGGCGGATTTCGCCAGGCTCGAGATCCGCGACGAGATCAGGCCGAAAATATTAAAGGCCAACGCGCGGAAACTGCTGGGTATCTGAAGCGAGGTCCAATGATTGGCGGGCGTACCGTTGCGCGAAATGGTGGTTCTTGACGAACCTCGCCAAAGTCGCTGCATTCATCACTGCGCTCCTGATCGGAAACGCGGTCGAATGCCCCGCGGCTCCGTCCGAATCGTCCGCGACCGTCGTTGAATTCGAGAACCCGCTTGCCAGCCCACTTCCGCTGCAAGGTTACCTGAGGCAGACAAACAGCGCAGGCCCCTCGCCCGCCGTCGTGCTGTTGCATGGGTGCAATGGGAATTGGCGGCGGCTCGACGAACGCTGGGGAAAGAGGATCGCATCCTGGGGCTATGTAACGCTCACCGTCGACAGTTTTGGTCCGCGCGGCATCAAAAACACCTGCGGGGGCGGCGCCCCAGTTGATTTGGCGTTCGATGCGTACCGGGCCCTGAGCTTTCTGGTGCGGCAGCCATTCGTCGATCCCGCGCATGTCGCTTCCTTGGGGTTTTCACAGGGTGGCTGGCTGGCTCTGACGTCGGTCGAACACGGCGCTATAGAACAAATATCGCAAAACAAGTTCCGTGCCGCGATCGCTTTCTATCCACCTTGCCTTGGATTTAAAGGTAACATGACCGTTCCCACGCTGATCCTGATCGGTGAACTCGATGATTGGACTGCGGCGGTAGAGTGCCGCAACATGGCGGAAAGCCGGGACGATTGGGGGATATCCCGGCAGAAGGGCGAAGGCGCTCCGGTCAGGCTCGTCGTCTATCCCGACGCCTATCATGCCTTCGACGTCCCAAGCCTTCAGACGCCCATTCAATATTTCGGGCATCACCTCGAATTCAACCAGGCGGCAACGGATCGCTCGATCGACGCGGTTCGCGAATTTCTTGACGCCACGATCGGCGGAAAAGAGCAGGCCAAGTGACCATCAAAGCCGTCGTGTTCGATGCCTATGGCACGCTCTACGATATACAGTCGGTGGCCGCCGTTACCGAAGAGGCGTTTCCCGGCTACGGCGAGATCGTCACGCAGATCTGGCGCATCAAGCAGCTCGAATATACCTGGCTGCGTTCGCTGATGCGGCGCTACCAGGATTTCTCGGTCGTTACCCGGGATTCGCTCGCCTACACGCTGAGAGTGCTCGGGCTGAAACACGACGGCGGCGTGTTCGAGCGCATCATGGACAAATATCTGCATCTCGAGCTTTATCCGGATGCGACGGCGGCGCTGGCGGCGATGCGAGGCCGCAAACTCGCGATTCTCTCCAACGGCAGCAGCGGCATGCTCAACGCGCTGGTACGCAACAGCGGTCTCGACCGCGTGCTCGATGCGACCATCAGCATCGACTCCCAAGAAATCTTCAAGCCTGCTCCGGATGCCTACAGCCTGATCGAATCTGTTCTCGGCGTGCCGCCCGCCGAGGTGCTGTTCGTGTCGTCGAACCCGTGGGACGCCTGCGGCGCCAAGGCGTTCGGGCTGAACGTCGCCTGGATCGAGCGGGTAGCGCCGGAAGCGATGGCACTGGCCTGCGTCAAAAGCGATTCTGTCGCCCCGCTCATCCTGTTCAAGGCGATCCGGACGCAGATGGACGAACTCGGGCTCGAGCCCGACTATCGCATCCACGCGCTTGCTGAGCTGCCTGGTCTGGTCGTCAGCCATGAGCCTTGAATCGGTCCGCGCGTTTTTCGCCGAGAAGGCGCCCGATATCGCCGTGATCGAATCGTCTGCCAGTTCGGCGACGGTAGCATTGGCGGCCGAGGCCCACGGCGTCGAGCCGGCGCGGATCGCGAAAACACTGAGCTTGCGGATCGGCGAGCGCGTGGTGCTGATCGTCGCCAGCGGCACGTCGCGAATGGACAACAAGAAGGTCAAGGCACTGTTCGGCGGCAAACCGAAGATGCTCGGCGTCGACGAGGTCGCCGAAATCACCGGCCATGAAGTCGGCGGCGTCTGCCCGTTCGGATTGAAAACGCCGCTGCCGGTCTATTGCGATCTGTCATTGAAAGCATTCGACGAGGTGGTGCCGGCGGCAGGCTCGACCCACAGCGCGGTACGCATCGCGCCATCGCGGATGGCTGAGCTGGTCAAAGCCGAATGGGTCGATGTGTGTCAGGAACCGAGGTAACCCAGATCGCCATTGCGAGGAGCGCAGCAACGAAGCAATCCAGTCTTCCTGTGCCGTCCTGGATTGCTTCGCGGAGCCTGTCATCGGGCGCGCATTCGCGCGACCCGTTGGCTCGCAATGACGAAAATATGGAGCCTCTCCTACTCCACCTTGCCGATCTTTTTCACCGCCGCGATCAGGCGCGCTGAGTCCTCGGCGACGAATTTTGAAAATTCCGGCGCGTCCATGTAAGCCACCGGACTCCCCGCGGTCTCGAAGGTCTTGGTCACTTCCGGACTTTTCAGCGCCTGCGCCATCGCCTCGCGCAGCCGCGTCATGATCGGCGCCGGCAGTGCGCTCTGCGCGAACAGCCCGGCCCAGATGTAGAACTCGACATCCTTGTAGCCGAGTTCCCTGAAGGTCGGCAGATCGGGAAAACTCGCGATCCGCTCCGCGCCCCAGTTCGCGAGCACGCGCATCTTGCCGTCGTCGACCTGCTGCTTCAGCGTGCCCGGCGCCGACGCCAGCGCCTGCACCGTGCCGCTAAGCAGCGCCGTCAGCGCGGGGCCGGCGCCGCGAAACGGTATGTGCAGCAGTTTGATGCCGGCGCTGGCGGCGAACATTTCCATCGCCACATGCAGCGTGCCGTAGGGACCCGACGAGCCGTAGGGGATTTCGCCGGAACGCTTTTTGGCGTCGTCGACGAAATCCTGCAGCGTCTTCCACGGCGCCGACGCCGGCACCGCAAGCAAGGTGGGATCGGCGAGTACGCGCGCCACCGGTGCGAATTGCGAGACTTCATAGGCGGGAGGGCGGTCGAACAGCCGGTCGGCTTCCGGCAACACCGCCAGCGACGACAGCGTCATCAGCAATGTGTAACCGTCGGGCTCGGCGCGCGCCGCCGCCGCGTTGCCGATCGATCCGCCGGCGCCGCCGGCGCGGTTGTCGACGATGACCGACTTGCCGAGAATTTTCTCCAGCGCCTGTGCCGTCGGCCGCGCTGCGAGATCGGCCTGGCCGCCAGCCGGAAACGGCACGATCATGGTGATATTGCGCGCCGGCCACGCCGCTTGCGCGAATCCGGGATTCGGCAGCGCGACCTGCGCCAGCGGCAGCACTGCTGCGGCTTTCAGAAGTTCACGTCGGTTCATCGGCAGTTTTCTCCCCGGAGGTCTTGGTTGGTTTTCGGATGCAGCGTAGCCTGAACCTTGGTGTAGTAGCCTGAACCGTAGGGTGGGCAAAGCGAAGCGTGCCCGCCATCCACACGCGACAGCTATGACACCTTCACCCGCTTCCCCTTCGCAAAATGCTTGGCCAGAAAATCCGCCAGCAGCTCGACGCGCGCGGGGCGCGGGCCGCCTGATGGCATCACCAGATGCACCGCGCCTTCGGTCTGCTTCCAATCTTTCAAAATCACCTCGACCTCGCCCGACGCAATGGCGTCGCCGACGATGAAATCCGGCACATCGGCGATGCCGAGGCCTGCGAGCAGCGCCGGCATCAGCGCTTCGCCGTTGTTGACGCGCAACGGCCCCGCCGGGCGCACGCTCGCCTGCTCGCCCTTGGCGTTGGTAAAATGCCAGATGCCGGGCGTGGAGAGATAGGCATAGCCGAGACATTTGTGCTGCGCGAGATGCATCGGATGCGTCGGCCGGCCGTGGCGCTTGAGATAGGCGGGCGAGGCCACCGTGTGGCGCGGCATCGCGCACAGCCGCCGCGCGATCAACGAGGAATCCGGCAGGCTCGCGATCCGCAAGCCTGCATCGAATCCTTCCCCGATCAGGTCCACCATGGCGTCGCTGAGATGAAGGTCGATCGCGACATCGGGATACTGGCTAAGAAACTCCGGCAGGATCGGCGCCACCGCTTTCACTCCGAACGTCATCGGCACCGCGAGCCGCACCAGCCCGCGCGGCGCCACCGATTGCGCCAGCGCCTCGTTCTCCGCCGCCTCGCCGTCGGCCAGCAGGCGCGCCGCGCGCCCGGACAGCTTTTGCCCGGCATCGGTCAGGGCAAGGCGCCGCGAGGTGCGGTTGAACAGCCGCGCGCCGAGCCGTTCCTCCAGCCGGCTGACGGCCTTCGACACCGTCGCCTTGGACAGCGCCAGTTCGGCTGCAACCGCTGCAAATGACCGTAATTCCACGACTTTTGCGAAAATCGCGAGGCCTTCAAAATCGGGAAGCTTTGCCAATCCGGAGCACCCTATTAGGACGATAATGGAAACAATAGGTTTCAATAGTTTCTATTTATAAGCCATTCGAAAGTGCTTATCCAGAGCTCATGTGAATTCGATCAGTTCAAAGGAACTCCCATGATTGAACTAAGACCCTTCAGCAAACTCGGCGGCGCCGATCACGGCTGGCTGAAAGCCAAGCATCACTTCTCGTTCGGCAGTCACTACGACCCCAGCAATATGGGCCACGGATCCTTGCGGGTATGGAACGACGACGAGATCGCGCCGAACACCGGCTTTCCCGCGCATCCCCACGCCAACATGGAAATCATCACCTATTATGTCCGCGAGGGCGCGATCACCCATCAGGACAGTCTCGGCAACAAGGGCCGCACCGAAGCCGGCGACGTGCAGGTGATGAGCGCCGGATCCGGCGTGCGTCACTCCGAATACAATCTCGAGCCTACCAAGACCAAAATCTTCCAGATCTGGATCGAGCCAACCACGCAAGGCGGCCAGCCGACCTGGGGCGCGAAGCCGTTTCCGAAGTCGGATCGCTCCGGCAACTTCGTCACCATCGCCAGCGGGTTCAAGGACGACAAGGACGCGCTGCCGATCCGCGCCGACGCGCGGGTGCTCGCCACCACGCTGAAGGCCGGCGAGAGCGCGGAATATGCGCCCGGCAAAACCCGCAATCTTTATCTGGTGCCGGCGGCGGGTGCGATCGACATCAACGGCGTACGCGTCAATGCCCGCGACGGCGTCGCGATCCGCGACGAGGCGAAGCTGAAGATCACCGCGCTGGAAGATTCCGAACTGGTGCTGGTCGACGCGGCGTAAGGTTCTCAGTCGTCATGCCCGGGCAAAAGCGCCAACGGGTCCGCGCAAAGCGCGGCCCGATGACAGGCTCCGCGCGTCTTCGCGCTGGGTGACCCGGGCATCCACGACCTCCCTTGGAGTCTTCAAGACGTGGATGGCGGAACAAGTCCGGCCATGACGACCCTCTTTTGCCTTCACATCAAACCCCTGCTCACGGAGACCAACCATGACAAAAGTTCTTGTGCTGTATTATTCGGCTTACGGTCACATCGAGACGATGGCGAATGCTGTCGCCGAAGGCGCCCGCGCAGCCGGCGCCAGCGTCGACATCAAGCGGGTGCCCGAACTGGTACCGCCGGATGTCGCGAAGGCGTCGTATTACAAACTTGATCAGGCGGCGCCGGTGGCCAAGATCGAGGACCTCGCCAACTACGACGCCATCATCGTCGGCACCGGCACCCGCTTTGGCCGGATGGCATCGCAGATGGCGAATTTCCTTGATCAGGCCGGTGGGCTCTGGGCCAAGGGCGCGCTGCACGGCAAGGTCGGCGGCGCCTTCACCTCGACTGCGACCCAGCACGGCGGCCAGGAAACCACGCTGTTCTCGGTGATCGCCAATCTCCTGCATTTCGGCATGACCATCGTCGGCCTCAATTACGGCTTTGCCGGCCAGATGAAGCTCGACGAGGTTACCGGCGGCTCGCCCTATGGCGCGACCACGATTGCCGGCGGCGACGGCAGCCGCCAGCCCAGCGAAAACGAGCTCGCGGGCGCACGCTATCAAGGACGCGTGATCGCGGAGACCGCGAAAAAACTGCATGGCTGATGCGACGCGGGCGGTATTCTCTCCCGGGAATACCGTCCCATTTGGCTGAGTGGGGACGAAGGACTTCGCCATGGTCGAAATTCTCTTTATCTATCAACTGGCACGCAATCCGCTGCAGGCGATCGCGCGACGCTGGTGGTGCCGCAGCCTCTACCGCGCTTCGCGCGGCAGGCGTCACTGCCCGGAATGCACCAATTCGTGATGTGTTACCCCGCTTGGTCGAGAGGTGACGTCGATCAATGAAGCGGCGGAACCAGACGGCGTTCGCGAAGTGGGGGCACGCGCATCCGCACCGGCGGCCCACATCAAGAAAGATGAAGTGGACGCCGCCTTCCGCCAGGGACGCTGAAGAAGACGTAACGCGCCCATCCCCAATCGCTGCGAGTTGGCATATAAAGGCCGGGCCGGATCGCGCCCGGCCTTGTCATTTGAAGCATTCCGATGACAGCCTGTTACGGTGACGCATGAGCAACGCCCCGCCAGTCCCGTGGCCGGAATTGCCGACCGCGGCGTGGCGCGAGACCTATGAAACCCTGCATCTGTGGAGACCCAGATCATCGGCAAGATCCGTCTCGCGCGCGCACCCTGGCTGAACCACTCCTGGCACGTCGCGCTGTACGTCACCGCGCGGGGCCTGACGACCTCGCCGATACCGGACGGCACGCGCAGCTTTCAGATCGACCTCGACTTGATCAATCATGACTTGCTGATTTCGACCAGTGACGGCGCAAAGCGGCAGCTTGCCCTGGCCGGACAATCGGTCGCGAGCTTTTATGCAGCGATCATGGCTGATCTCGCGGAACTCGGCATTCACATCGCCATCGACGACATGCCCAACGAATTGCCGGAGCCGATCCGGTTTTCGCAGGACCGCCAGCATGCCTCTTACGACCCCGGCGCGGTGCGGCGATTTTTGCAAATTCTTGTCAATGCCGATCGGGTGTTCAAGCAATTCCGCACCGCCTTCCTTGGCAAGGCCAGCCCGGTACATTTCTTCTGGGGCAGCTTCGATCTTGCGGTGACGCGCTTTTCGGGCCGCCGCGCGCCGCGCCATCCCGGCGGCGTACCGCATCTATCCGATAAGGTGGCTTGCGAAGCCTATTCCCACGAGGAGAGCAGCGCCGGCTTCTGGCCGGGCAGCGGCGCGATCGACTATCCCGCGTTCTATTCTTACGCCTATCCCGAACCGGCGGGCTTCCGCACTACGCCGGTGCGGCCCGACGCGGCATTCTTCAGCGAGGGGCTGGGCGAATTCATCCTGCCCTATGACGCCGTGCGCACGGCCGCGCAGCCGGACCAGGCACTGCTCGAATTCCTGCAAAGCACCTATGAGGCCGCGGCCAACGCCGCCAAGTGGGATCGCGATGCGCTGGAATGCGCGCCAGGCCAGCCGAGCGTGCCAAGGCAGATCTAGGGCGTCATAAATCCCCAGGCGTTGCTCCCCCATGTGTCTCCGCATCGCATTGATCCTTGCCAAGCACTCTGCTCAACTTGATCTTGATCAACGGTTGTCGCCGTCTCGTTTGGTACCAAAAGAAGATGTTCAAACGCCTCTTTAACATGGGGTACTCGTTCCACGATCAGCAGGGTCGATCACAGTTACGTTCCTGCATTAGCCGCCGTGATCCTCAGTGAAGGCCATGAGGGCTGCCCGCCTCCGTAGTAGGATTCCGCGCCAGCCCACTGTAACGGTGGCATTGCCGCAGTTGACGGAACCGATTTCCCTCCGCACGCCACTGACGCTTCTGGTGATTTCCCTGAGCATGATTGCCGCGGTGTGGTGGTGGCTTGCCACGCCGGTTACGCTGGTTCACGCGCCGATTGATCCAACGGCAAAACTCGATTGCGTTTCCTATGCGCCGTTCCGGGACGAACAGAATCCATTGACGCCGGGGCTCGTGATCAGCCGCGAGCAGATCGCTGCGGACATGGCACAGCTTGCCAACATCTCGAAATGCGTCCGTACCTACTCCACCGGAAACGGTCTCGACCAACTTCCGGAACTTGCGAGGACGGTCGGCCTTAGAGTTCTGCTGGGCATCTGGATTGGTACCAGCCGTCTGAAAAACACGGAACAGATCGAAACCGCCGTCGATCTGGTGAAGAAGTATCCAGACGTCATCAGCAGCGTCATCGTTGGTAGCGAGGTGTTGCTGCGTCGCGAAATGACCGCCTCGGATCTTGTCGTTATTATCCGTTCGGTAAAGGCTCGCGTCAGCGTTCCCATCACCTATGCCGACGTGTGGGAGTACTGGCTTCGCAATCGGGAAGTCTATGAAGCGGTGGATTTCGTCACGATCCACATCCTTCCCTACTGGGAAGACTTCCCGATCGGCGCGAAATATGCCGCAGCGCATGTCGACACCATCCGCAAGCAGATGGCCGCAGCGTTCCCCGGCAAGGAAATCCTGATCGGCGAAACCGGCTGGCCGAGCGCGGGCCGGATGCGCGAAGGTGCGCTGCCATCGCGCGCCAACCAGGCCCGCGTTGTCTCTGAGATTCTCAATCTCGCGAAACAGGAAAATTTTCGGGTCGATTTGATCGAAGCCTACGACCAGCCGTGGAAGCGCCAGTTTGAGGGAGCGGTCGGCAGCAATTGGGGACTGATCGATGCCCGGGAACGCGCCGTGAAATATCCGGCGGGTGTGCCGATCAGTAATTACCCATACTGGAAAATGCAGATGGGGGTGGGGATGGGGTTGAGCGTACTGGTGTTCGCAGCCGCGCTGCTCACCATTAGGCGCAGACCGTGGACGGCGCGATTTGCATCCTGGCTGGCCGTTACGCTATCGGCCACGGTAGCCGGCACGCTGCTGGGGATAGCTGCCGACAAGATGGTCTATGAGAGCTACAGCTTCGGCGACTGGCTGCGCTGGGGGGCATTGCTTGCTGCCGGCATAGCCGCGCCGCTGTTATGTGCAAACGCGCTGATGTCCGGCCGCCCTTTGCCGACTTTCATTGAACTCATGGGTCCACGCGCTGGCCGGGCCAGATCGATCTTGACCGTCATACTCGGCATCACGTTGCTTGTGACGACTTTGATCGGAACTGAGACGGCGCTCGGTTTTGTATTCGATCCACGGTATCGGGATTTTCCTTTCGCTGCCCTGACAATGGCAGTGGTCCCGTGCTGGAGCTTGATGGTGCTGAACCGCCCGCAATCCGGTTCACGTCCAATTGCGGAAGCTGTGTTTGCGGGCCTGTTCGTCGTTGCGGCGCTCTATACCGGCTTCAACGAAGGGCGGGAAAACTGGCAGTCGCTTTGGACCTGCGCGATCTATGGCCTATTCAGCATCACGTTGTGGCGGGCGCGGGCCGTCGTGCGCGTAACCTGATCGGACGGTTCTTCAACAAGATCCAGCAGGGCGTGTCACGACCCGATATGACAAACTGGCGATCAACTATCTGGCCGAATTTGGCTACGCGCCAATCAGTCCACGCCCTGGAAAATTTGGTTCTTGGCACTTACTCACCAGTTCTTCGTCCTCAGATAGGCCCATTGCTGATACTCGACACGATCTTCGTCAAGCCGCGGCGATCCGGCCTATCTGGTCGCAGACCCTACCGCGGCGCGCGAGACCCTGAAATTCCGCACCACACATTCGGATCTGGCGACCATCATCCGGACCGCATGGGCCTGGCACCAAAAGGCTCACCCGCTG
>Ga0208850_1000355_pt1 | contig 15326 bp, 14 predicted proteins | sample NGESurshal092012_5_FD_184475 | JGI IMG/M metagenome (GOLD analysis project Ga0208850, IMG submission 184475) | Arctic peat soil microbial communities from Barrow, Alaska - NGEE Surface sample 210-2 shallow-092012 (SPAdes) | ecosystem: Environmental > Terrestrial > Soil > Wetlands > Peat ... | reverse complement strand
TTTGGAATCTTGTTTTGCGAGATGTTGTGAGCGCGAGCGCGTCATACGAAGTTGTCGTCCCCGCGTTCGCGGGGACGACAATCCACTTCAATAAAACCGGTGAAAATGATGGATCGGTCCATGACCATGGCCGACACTGATCCGATCGGCCGCGGCGATCGCGGCGCTGACCCAGGTCTTGGCATGGCGCACGGCGTCTTCCATGTCCTCGCCCTTGGCCAGTCCGGCCGCGATGGCGGAGGACAACGAGCATCCGGTGCCGTGGGTATTCCCGGTCGCGAGCCGCGGCGCCGCCAGCGCGATGGTGCCGCTGCCGCGGACCAGATAGTCGATGCTCTCGAGGCCCTGCCCGTGCCCGCCCTTGATCAGCACCGCTGCACAGCCCAGCGCCAGCAGCCGCCTGCCCTGGCTCTCGATCGCAGCCTCGCTCACGGCGACCGGCTCATCCAGCAGGGCGGCGGCCTCGGGGAGGTTCGGCGTGATCAGCGAGGCGCGCGGAATGAGTTTTGCGCGCAGCGCGTCAACCGCATCGGTCGCCAGCAGGCGATCTCCCGAGCTCGCCACCATCACGGGATCGAGCACGATAGGTTGCGGCGACCACCGCGCCAGCGCCGCAGCGATGGCGTCGATCGCCGCCAGTTGCGCCACCATGCCGATTTTGACGGCCTTGACGTCAAGATCGCCGAAAACCGCATCGATCTGCGCGGTCACGAAATCGGCGGGGATCTGATGAATCGCGCTGACGCCGACGGTATTCTGGGCGGTCAGGGCCGTGATGACGGAGGCGCCGTAGACGCCGAGCGCGGCAAACGTCTTCAGGTCGGCCTGAATGCCGGCGCCGCCGGAGGAATCCGAGCCGGCGATGGTGAGCGCGATCGGGATCGTCATCGCATGGCCCGCATCAATTCCAGCCTTTGCGTCAGGATCATGTTTTGTCCTAGCGCGGCCTGTTATCGCCAGCAAGCTGGCTTGCCATAGCCTGTCAAATTTTGCTCTATAGTATCAGATACGATGGCTTTCCGGAGAGACAGCGATGGTTCCCTTCTTCGTCCAGTTCAAATGCAAGCTCGGCCAGTCCTATGCCGTCGCCAACGCGCTTGCGGAAGCCGAGATCGCCTCCGAGATCTATTCCACCGCGGGCGATTACGACCTGCTGGTCAAGTTCTACGTCGACAACGACACCGACATCGGCCATTTCGTCAACGAGAAGGTGCAGGTCATTCCCGGCATCCAGGACACCCATACCATCATCACCTTCAAGGCGTTCGGTCCGGGCTAGGCGTCGAGCACCGCGGGCGTTTTTGCGCCGTTGAAACCGGAGTGCCTGTCCTGCAGCCCGAAACGACAGTTACCTTTGGCCGGCTGAAAGCCTTCATTCATGAAGCGCTGACGAAACTGGGCCTGCCGGATTCCGACGCCATGACGGTCGCCGCGCTGATGGCGGAAGCGGACCTGCAGGGATCGGACGGACATGGCGTGAGCCGGCTGCCGCAATATGCCCGCCGCATCAAGGCTGGCGGCTTCAACGTCCGGCCAAACATCCAGGTGGTGCGTGAGCACGTCAGCACGGCGTTGCTGAATGGCGACAATGGCATGGGTCACCTCGTGATGAAGCGCGCGGCCGAAATCGCCATCGAAAAAGCGCTCACCACCGGCATTGCATGGGTCAACTCGCAATTCTCTAACCATGCCGGCCCCGCGTCGCTTTACGCGACCATGCCGCTCGCTCACGACATGATCGGACTTTATTTCGCGGTCGGCAACGCCAACCATCTGCCGCCCTGGGGCGGCCTCGACATGCTGCTTTCGACCAATCCGATCGCGGCGGCGATTCCGGCCGGAGATGAGAAGCCCATCATCCTCGATATGGCCACGACGGTCGCAGCCTATGGAAAGGTGAAGACCAAAGCACTGCGCGGCGAGACCATGCCGGAGGGCTGGATGATCGATCGCCAGGGCAAGCCCTTGACCGATCCGAAACGCGCCGACGAAGGGATGCTTCTGCCGCTGGGCGGCATGGAGGCCGGCTACAAGGGCTATGGCCTTGCAATGATTATCGGCCTGCTCGCGGGCACGCTCGGCGGCGCGGCGATGGGCAGGGAGGTGATCGACTTCAATCATGATGACGGCAGCGTCACCAACACAGGGCAGGCTATCGCGGCCATCAACGTTGCCGCATTCGGCGATGTCGCCGTGTTCAAGGCGAGCGTCGATACCCTGGTGCGCGATTTTCGCAACAGCAACCGGATGCCCGGAGTGGATCGAATTTTTGTTCCCGGCGAGCGTAGCCAGGAGACGCGGGCGAGCCGGACACGCGATGGAATTCCGATCGCACCTGCGCTGAGGCGTGGACTGGACCAGGTCGCCGATGAACTCGGAATTGCGAAACTCGCATAGGCGGAAGGCGCCACCATCGGTCCGGATCTGATTTGCGGCAGGCAGGTCCAATCAGACGAGAAACACTCAGGCGGCGCGCTCCGCTGCGAGCGTCCCGGCAAATTGCGGATAGGTCTCCGCGAGCTCCATCGTTACGCGTCCGCGTAACAACCCGAGCGTAACGGCGTCGGGTTCGGCGGTTGTCGGGACAGACGCCGGTTCATCGTAGTCAAATCCCGTATTCGTTCTCACATCAGCTCTGGACACGCCGCGATGCACGCTCTTCAATTGGAAGCGTTTGCGATCCTTGTCAAAATCAAAAAGCGCCAGTCCGGTTAACAGTGCATAAGGGCCACCATTGCGTACGATGCCTTCGCTGGTGCCGGGCGCGCTGATGAAATCAACTTTCTCGACAAACACGCGAGGCGAATGTTCCTCGCGAAACAGGATCACGCGTGGCACAACATAATACAGGAATGCTGAACCGAAGGAACCCGGCCAGCGGATGTCGCTGTTCGGATAATCGCCGGTCCCAACCAGATTGATATTGGCCTGACCGTCGATCTGGCCGCCACCCAGAAAAAATGCGCCGACGCGGCCCTGGGCGGCGCAATCGAAAAGTTCAACAGCGCCGTTCGTGAAAAAATTGTGCTCGCGCGAGCCGAGTACAACGATGCGCACCCGCTCGAGCCCGCACACCTCGTTGCGCGCCCGCAGCAGCATTGCGCCAGCCGCGGGAATTGGCGACGAGGCTCCAACGGCGACAAAATGCACACCTGTGAGCAGATCCGCAACCGTCGCGATCAGGATTTCGCGTGGCGTCGCAGCCGCCACGCTCACGCGACCGCCTCAAGCCGCTGCGCGAAGCCGTCCATATAGGCGGCAAAACCCTCGGCCGATTTTGCCATGCGCGCGTAGCGCGCGACTTCTGCGTCATCAGCCGGGTATTCGCCCCACAGCCCGAGCGGCCACGCTCCGCGGTGCACCTGCGCGATAGCCGTTACATAGAGCGCGGGCAGGACGCCGGCGGCGGAATTCTCGTCTGCAAGCAGGGACGTTTCGCTGATGCGCTCCACCGTGACCAGTGTCGTTTTCGCGGCATAGGCCATGGTGGCGAGTTCAGCCTGACGCCCGATCCGGACGTTGCCAAAGCGGTCCGCCTCGGGCGCATGGAACAGTGCGACATCCGGCCGTATCGCAGGAACAACAACGATCGGGTCATCCGGCGCAAATGGATTGTCGATGATTTTCCAGTCGGGCCGGGCCTTCATCAGGTCGCTACCGATGATGCCACGAATAGGCAGAAACGGAACTCCCTTCTGGCCCGCTATGAGGCCAGCCAATAACGCCGGACAGGTGGCATCCATAAGCCTGAAGGTTCCGGTACGCACGCCATCAGAAAAACGCGGCGCTCCCCCCGCCTCGCCCAATGTCACGGCGCTGGTTTCGATCGACCCGATGAGACCTTCGCCAATCAGCATATCCGCCTGGATGCCGCTGATGGGTATGCAGACGAGGTGGAGACTTTTCGGGCCATTGGCAATGATTGCTGCCGTTGCAGCCATGGCGACGCCAGCATGATCGGTAGGAATAGCGAGCGACATGCCATCGCGTATCCCCGCGACCAGCGTTTCAAGAGAAACGATCTCTCCCACGGCATCCTCCTGCAGCGCTCCCGGGCTTTCCAGACTGTCATTCAGTTCGTGGGAGACGAACGGAAGACTACCCCTTAACGGCCGCGACTTCTACCTAAGCGGACCGCAGAGTTTCACGCTGACAACGGAGAATCGCGCCCTGGATCAGGACTTGTCGCCGGCCTTCGCCGCCTTCTTGGGCCGCGGCGGCCCCTCGACCGGCGGCAGCGATTTGAGATAGTCCGCAATTGCCTTGCGATCCTCAGGCTTCAATTGCGAGGTGTTCTTGATCACGCGCGCCATCGAGCCGCCGGCGCTGTCGCCCTCGGGCATTTCCCCGGTTTCGAGGAAATAGGCGATGTCCTTCTCGCTCCAATCGCTAAGTCCCTTTTGCGTGATGTTCGGCACCCAGCCCTCGCCTTCCGGATTTGGCGCACCCGCGAAGCGTTGCGCGGCGATGATGCCGCCGAGAAAGTTGCGAGGGCTGTGACACTCTGCGCAATGCCCGAGACTATTGACCAGATAGGCGCCGCGATTCCAGGTCGCTGAGTGCGCGGCGTCCGGCATCAAAGGCTTGCCATCCATAAACAGCAACTTCCAGATCCCGACATTGCGGCGGATATTGAATGGAAACGGCACGTCATGAGCGCGCACCTTGCCCGACACCGGCGCAAGCGTCTTCAGGTAGGCGAAGAGGTCGCGGACGTCTTCAAGCCTGGCATACTGGTAGGACGTATAGGGAAAAACCGGAAGGTAATGAGAGCCGGTTGGAGAAATTCCTTTGGTCACGGCACCAACGAATTCGGCCTCGGTCCATAGCCCGATACCATCGGCCGGATCGGGCGAGATATTCGGAGCGTAGAACGTCCCGAACGGCGACGGTACCGCAAGGCCGCCGCCGAGCCTGGTACGGTCGGCACGGCGACGGTACCGCAAGGCCGCCGCCGAGCCTGGTACGGTCGGGCTGGCCGGGCACCGCATGACAGGAGGAACATCCTGCGGCGTTGAAGGTTGTCAGTCCGTTCGCAAGGCTTGGCGTATAGGCCGGCGCGGTGACCGCTGACAAGATCGGGGAGCCGTCAACCACCAGAAAACACCCAGAGCAGCGACACCAGTCAGAACGGCGCCAAGGAAAATTCGTAGCGGCATTCACCGATCCGTCACTATCCACCTCGAACTAGCGGCTAGTATGGCTGTTATTCCAGCCATGCACTGCTGGAAAATTTAGGGGCGTTTAAGCCGGTTCCGGGAATAAAACCGGAATCCTCTTGTTTTGAAACTGGCACCATCACTTGATGCCAACAGGGAGAGAAACATGTCGAAAACCAAGACCATGCTTGCTACGCTCGCGCTGGGAGCAACAATTGCCCTCGCCGGACCCGCCTTCGCCGAGAAGATGAAAGCAACGCTGGACGGCAAATCCGAAGTGCCCGCCAACACCAGCGCCGGCAAGGGCACCGCCGACATCAACTACGATGCCGCCACCAAGAAGCTGACCTGGAAGCTGACCTATTCGGGGCTTTCCGGCCCCGCGACCGCCGCGCATTTCCACGGGCCGGCTGAAGCCGGCAAGAACGCCGGCGTCGCCGTCGCGATTCCGAACGCCGTCTCAAGCCCGGTCGAAGGCAGCGCCACGCTGACGGACGCCCAAGCGGCCGATCTGGCAGCGGGTAAGTACTACATCAACGTTCATACCGCAGCCAATCCGGGCGGCGAAATCCGCGGACAGGTTACGAAGTAATCTTTTGGAATCCCGCCCGTCCGGGCGGCGTTTCGAAAGGCCCAAGAGCGTAAAATCTCAAGACAAAGGGTGGATCGCCTGGCGGCGTCCACCCTTTGTTATTTTCGCCGTGCAGCGAATTTTTGGGATGAATTATTTGAGCTTCAGCCGGTAAGTCTCGTGACAATCGGTGCATTTGGCCTGGATCGAGTCGTAAGCGACCTTCAGGCTGGCGAGATCCTTGATCTTGCCCTTGACGTCCGCGATCGCCTTGGCGACGGGAGGTATCTTCGAGTCAAAATCGGCCTTGTTCTGCCAGATTTTCTGCGATGACCCGTAGTGCGCGTCCACCACATCTTCCTTGGGATTTGTCGCAAAGACGCTGGCGATCTTGGGCACGCTTTCTTCGAGCGCTGCGATGGCGGTATCGATCGCTGCCTGATCGTAGGGGATTTCGCCTTTCACGGTTTTCTGGATCACCCCGTACATGCTCTTCGCTTGTCCTCTCATCAAGTTATCCTGCTTTACGGCCAGGGCGACGATGTCAGGTTAACGCGGTTTTTGGCTTGATTTGGCTGGATGACATCTTTCGTTGGTTCGGCGGACCTGATTCTCTTGGCCTTTTCGATTCGGGAGGGGCCGATGGAGACGGAGACCTTTTCAACCAAGCCGCAGTTGCGCCTGTTGCTGGACCACTTGGCGGCGATCAAGGATACGCGGCAGTCTTGGAAAGTCGCCTATCCGCTGCGCGAGGTTCTGTTCCTGGTGGTATGCGGCACGATCGCGAGCAGCGACGACTATGACGATATCGTCGATTGGGGTGAGGCTCACCTGTCGTTCCTGCGGCGATTCTGTGAATTTCACTTCGGCATTCCGTGCGCCGATTGGCTGCGGACGGTCATGAACCGGATTGATCCGGATCTGTTTGCGGCCTGCTTTTCGTCGTGGGTGGCCGAATGCTGGCCGGACAAGCCCGACCTTGTGGCTATCGACGGCAAGACCTCGCGGCGCAGCCACGACCGCAAGCGGGGACAGAAGGCCCTGCATCTGGTCTCGGCGTTCGCCACCACCACCCGCCGACTGGTGCTGGGTCAACAGGCGACCGACGAAAAATCCAACGAAATCACCGCCATCCCGGCGCTGGTGGAGCGCATCAACCTCGCCGGCGCCCTGGTCTCCATCGATGCCATGGGATGCAATCCGAACATTGCTCAGAGCATCCTCGATGCCAAAGCCGACTACCTTCTGGCCGTGAAGGACAACCAGCCGACCCTTCATGCCGAAATCAACAGCTATTTCGATACCGCACCTTCCAACACGATCGAGCAGTCGCAGACCATCGACAAGGACCATGGCAGGCTGGAAATCCGAACCCACACGGTCTCCCACGAGGTCGACTGGATGACCCCCGAGCGCTCCCATCCGGGCGCATTCCGCTTCCCCAAGCTCACCACCATCGCAATGGTCGAGAGCCGGACGGAGCGCGGTGACAAGATCGAGACCGAACGGCGCTCCTACATCTCGTCCCGGATCCTTCGGGCCGACGCCTTCGCGGACGCCGTACGCAGCCACTGGGCCATCGAGAACAACCTTCACTGGACGCTCGACATGACCTTCAATGAGGACCAATCTCGACTGCGCGCTGGCCACGGCGCCAAAAACATGGCTGTCGTCCGTCACTTTGCCCTCAACCTGATACGCCAAGCCAGCGACAAGCGATCCATCAAGCGAAGGCGCAAGCGGGCCTCCTGGGATCCGCTGTACTTGCTCCAAATCCTCGGCCCGCTCTCAGCTGTTAACCTCGACTCGTTGCCCTGGCTTTACGGCTATCTCCTGCTGCGCCATCACAGCGCCGACCCCAAGCAACAAGGATCCCACAATAACAATCGTTCGTATCATCGGCCACCTCTCCGTCTGGCAAGCGTTTCCAAACGACGCCGCGAACTCGCTTGCGCGGGCCGCGGCCATCCATCAGTAGAACTCCGGGCGTGGCGTTTCATTCCCGCGTGCGGCAGATATCAGAGGCTATGCCGGCGCTGGTGCTCGCGGATCGCGATCCAGACCCGCTCGGCGGTTGCGGGCATGTCGATGTGATCGATTTTGTATTCACGCCATAGCCCGTCGATAATCGCGTTGACGACCGCCGGACAGGAGCCGATCGCGCCCGCCTCGCCCGCGCCCTTGACGCCCAGCGGATTGGTCTTGCAGGGGACGTTATGGGTCTCGAACACAAATGACGGACCATCGGCCGCGCGCGGCATCGCATAATCCATGAACGTGCCGGTGATGAGCTGGCCGTCCTTTGGGTCGTAGACCGCGTGCTCCATCAATGCCTGGCCTATCCCCTGCATCGCGCCGCCATGAACCTGGCCGGCGAGCAGCAGCGGATTCAGCGTCACCCCGAAATCGTCGACGATAACGTAGTTGACGATTTTGATGATGCCGGTGGCAGGATCGATTTCGACTTCGGCAAGGTGGGTCCCGTTCGGGAACGTGCCGTCGGCACTGGTGAACGTCGCGCTCGCGTTCAGCTTCGACGGATCGACGCCCGGGCGTTTCGCCAGATCGGCAAAGCTGACCGAGCGATCGGTGCCGGCGATCCGAACTTTCCCCTCGCTGATCTCCAAGTCGCCGGCACTGGTTTCCAGCGCTTCGGCCGCGATCTCGCGCAAATTCGTGCCAAGCTTGCGGGTCGCACGCTCGACACTGACGCCGCCTGTCGGAATTGAAGCCGACCCCCCGGTGCCGAGGCCGGTGGCAACCTGATCGGTGTCGCCCTGGAAGATGTGGACGCGCTCGGGCGCAAGCCCGAACTGCTCGGCGACCAGTTGCGCATAGGCGGTCTGGTGGCCCTGCCCGCTCGACTGGGTGCCGATCAGGATTGAAACGTCGCCATTGGGATCGAGCCGCACATTGGCGGTCTCCTCGCCCATCGTGCCGCAAACCTCGACATAGGTGGAGAGTCCGATGCCGCGCACGAGACCCTGCTTTTTCGCCGCCTTGGCGCGCCTGGGAAATTCCTTCCAGTTCGCAATTTCCATCGCGCGCTTCATATGCGCGGCAAAGTCGCCGGAATCGTAGATCTTGCCGGTGGCGGTCTTGTAGGGCATCGCGCGGGGCGTAATGAAGTTCTTGCGCCGGATCGCATCCGGCGTCATCCCGAGCTTGCGCGCCGCCGCATCGACGAGCCGCTCGAGTACGTAGGCGGCCTCCGGGCGGCCGGCGCCGCGATAGGCATCGACCGGCACCGTGTTGGTAAAGACTGTGCGAACGCGGCAGTGAAAGGCCTGGATATCGTAAAGGCCGGGCAGCATTCCGGCGCCGCCGTGCGGAATGTAAGGGCCAAATGTCGACAGATACGCGCCCATATCGCCCATCAGATCGACGTCCATCGCGAGGAACTTGCCGTCTTCGGCGAGCGCCATCCGCGCCGTGGTGACGTTGTCGCGGCCCTGCGCGTCGCCCGTGAAATGATCGGCGCGGTCGGCGGTCCACTTGACCGTCTTGCGCAGCTTGCGCGCGGCGACCGCGGCCAGCGCGTATTCGCGATAGGGAAACAGCTTGGTGCCGAACCCGCCGCCGACATCCGGACAGACTACCCGCATCTTTTCCACCGGGATCTTCAGGACGTTCTGGCACAGGATATCGCGCAGCCGATGGCTGCCCTGGCTGCCGATCGTCAGGGTGAGGTGGTCGCGCTTGGCGTCGTATTCGCAAACCACCGCGCGTGTTTCCATGAAGTTGGTGACGATGCGCGGATTGACGATCGAGACTTCGGCCACGGCATGCGCTTTTGCAAACGCCGCTTCGGTTACTTTCTTGTCGCCGATCGGCACGTCGAACAGCACGTTGCCAGGATGATTGAGCCAAACCTGCGGCGCCCCCTTCCTGACCGCATTGGCAACGCCGACCACCGCGGGCAGTGGCGTCCACTCGACTTCGATGGCCTCGATCGCATCGCGGGCCTGATCGACCGTTTGCGCGACAACGAAGGCAACGGCATCGCCGACATGGCGCACCACGCCGTGGGCGAGGATCGGATAGGGCGGGCCCGTGAACGGATCCACCTCCAGATTGAACAGGCAGGGAAGACCGCCGAGATCGCGGACGTCGTCGGCCGTCAGGATCGTGGCGACCCCGGGCAGGCCGCGGGCGCGGGTGGCGTTGATGGTGAATTTCGCGTGCGCATGAGGCGAGCGCAGCACCAGGGCATGCAGCGAAGCCTGCGGCGCGTGGTCATCGGTGTAGCGGCCCTTGCCGCGAATGAGCGCATCGTCTTCCTTGCGAAGCACGCTTTGACCGACGCCAAATTTGATGGGAGCCATCGTATCTCCGGTTTCTGGTAGTGATTTCTGGCCATATATTGCAGCGGATCGCAAGGCAGCGCAAAGGATTTAGCTCCGTACCAGCGACCTCAGCCAGCCCCTGCCAAACAGCAGCATGATCGATCCGGCATAGACCGTCGTACCGACGGCGATCAGCAACAAAAGCGCGGCCTCGTCACGCAACACACTCAGCTGGGAAAAATGCGATACCGCGAACCTCGCGGCAAACCAGAGCGCCGCCCCCAAGACGACAGCGGAAACGACAAATTTCGCCAGCGATTGCATCAAAGTCTTGTCGAGTTCGAGGTACCCTGCCCGCACCGCAAAGCCGAGCACCAGCAGCAGATTGATCCAGGCGCCGACGGCCGTCGCGAGCGCGAGGCCGACCTGGGCCAGCGACCCCACTAGCGCAATTTTCAGTGCGACATTGACGGCGACACCGATCAGCGCCGCCTTCACCGGCGTGGCGGTATTCTTGCGGGCATAAAAGGTCGCCACCGCGCTGCGGATCAGCACGAACGGGATCAGCCCGACCGCGTAGGCGGCAAGCGTGGCGCCGGCGACCGCGGCGTCAGCCTTCGAGAACGCGCCGCGCGCGAACATCGCCCGCATGATGACGTCGGGAACCGTCAGGAATGCGGCAATGAATGGCACCGAAAACAGCAGCGTAAAATCGAAAGCTCGCCGCTGCGACGCCGCCGCCCCCGCGTTATCGCCCGCGGTGATGCGCCGCGACATTTCCGGCAGCAATACCGTACCGATCGCGATGCCGATCACGCCGATCGGCAGCTGATTGAGCCGGTCGGCATAAAACAACGCGGAAAGCGCCCCGGCGGGCAAAAACGTCGCGATGATCGTGTCGGCAAACAACGCGACCTGTGTCCCCATCGAGCCAACCGTCGCGGGCCCGAGCGCCCGGAAGAACGCACGGACGTCCTCATCGAGCCGCAGCGGCGCGAAGCGTGGCAGGCCGCCGTGGCGGGCCAGATCGCCAGCGAGCAAAAAATACTGCAGGAACCCGGAGATCAAGACACCCCACGCCGCGGCGTGTCCGGCACTCGGGAAAAATGCCGCGAGCGCCAGCGTCATCATCATTGACAGGTTCAGAAAAATCGAGGCCGCCGCCGCGCTGGCGAAGCGATGCATCACGTTGAGCATGCCGCCATACAGCGTCACCAGCGTGATCAGCAGCAGATAAGGAAAGGTGATCCGCGTCAGCTCGATCGCAAGCCGCCGCTGTTCCGCGTCGTCGCTGAAGCCGGGCGCCAGAATGCTCATGGCCTGAGGCATGAAGAGCCATGCGGCGAATAGCAGAACCAGTTGCGATAAAAACAGCAGGGTGAAGATACGATCGGCAAACAATCGCGCCGACCCCTCGCCACGTTCGCCATGGACATGCGCGTAGGCCGGCACGAACGCCGCGTTGAATGCGCCTTCCGCGAAAATCGCCCGGAAGTGATTGGGCAGGCGCAGCGCCACGAAAAACGCGTCGGCCATCGGCCCGGCGCCGAGAACCGCCGCGAGCACGATGGCGTTCGCGAAGCCAGTCAGCCTCGAAAGGAGCGTATAGCCGCCGACGGTGAAAATACGACCGAGCATCAGCCGCTTCTACAGCATGCGGCGGCGCTTCAAAACGGCGAAATCATGCCCCTAATGCGCCACGCACAGCCTTGATGACGCGCTCCTGCGTCGGCTCGTCGAGATAGGCATGCATCGGCAGGCTGATGACATCGTCGGAAAGCCTTTCGCTTGCCGGCAAGCCGCCGTCAGCGACCGGGAAATCCCGATAGGCGGTCTGCTGATGCATCGATTTTGGATAATAGATCGCGGTCGGAATGCCCTGCGCCTTCAGCGTGGCGGCGAAGCCGTCGCGACCGCTGCCCTTCGGCAGCCGAATGGTATATTGCGCCCAGACTGAGGTGCCGCTGCTGGCGACACGCGGAACGGTCACGATATTGCCGAGGCCCCGCCCATAGCGCTCCGCGACCCTGTTGCGCGCGGCGATTTCGTCCTCGAAGATTTTCAGTTTCTCGATCAGGATCGCGGCTTGCATGGTGTCGAGCCGGCCGGTGAGCCCAAGACGCACGTTGTCGTATTTGTCCGAGCCCTGGCCATGGACGCGGACGCTGCGCAGTGTCGCCGCGAGCTCGGCATCGTCGGTGAAAATCGCTCCGCCGTCGCCGAAGCAGCCGAGCGGCTTGGCGGGGAAAAAACTCGTGGCGGTGACGAGGCCGAAGGTGCCGAGACGGCGCCCTTTGTAGCTTGCGCCAAATGCCTGCGCGGCGTCGTCGAGCACGAACATGCCCTCGGCTTCCGCGATCGCGCCGATGGCGTCATGGTCGGCGCTTTGCCCGAACAGGTCGACCGGAATCACAGCCCTCGGCTTGAGGCCGAGCTTGATCGCGGTCGCGATACCGCGCTTCAGCGAATTTACGTCCATGTTGAATGTCGCTTCATCGACATCAACGAACACCGGCGTCGCGCCGGTCAGCGCCACCGCCTCGCCGGTCGCACAAAATGTAAACGACGGACAGAGCACCGCGTCGCCACGGCCGACGCCCTTGGCCATCAGCACCATCAGCAGCGCGTCGGTGCCGCTCGCACAGGTCACCACATGCCTTGCCCCGCAGAATGCCGCGAGCTGCGCCTCAAGCTGGGTCACTTCCGGACCGTTGATGAACTGGCAATGCGCAAGCACGCGGGAAACCGCCTCATCGAGGGATTTGCCGAGCCGACGACGCTGCGCGGCGAGGTCGATGAATGGTACGGGTTCTGAACGCAGGTGCGGGTTCATGGCGCCTTGCAAGGATTGAGGACGGGACATTAGCGCGCGGTCGCTATGCATTGAATCATCATCGCACTCTGGGTTCTTGCTTGAGCATGTTCAATTCGGAAGGCCAGTTGCCACTGTTCCGCACCCGCTCTAGCCGACAACGCGCCGCGGCCCCTCGCGGGCGGAAGAGGCTGCGCCGGGCTTGGCGGGAGTTTCCAAGCAGCGGATCGCGATTTCAAGACTGGCGACGCCTTCGTCGCCGGTCACCGCTGGCACCCCGCCGGAGCGCACGGCATGAAGGAATGCGATCAATTCGGCGCGCAGCGGCTCGTCATGGCCAACAGGCAGATGGCGCATCGAGTAGCTGCCGTCCGGCTTGAAGCCGAAGCACTCGGTGACCTGACGGGTGAGAAGATCGCCCATCACATATTTGCCGCGGGTGGCGACGGTAACGTTGCGCGCCTTGAAAGGCGTCAGCCAGTTGGTGTTGATATGCGCGAGCACGCCGGAGGCGGTGCGGAACTGCAGCAGTGCGATGTCTTCGCGCTCGGCGACCGCGCTGGAGAGCTGCGGCTGCACCTCCACGATATCCGACTCCGTGAACCAGCGGATCAGATCGATGTCGTGTACGGCGAGGTCAATCACCACACCGACGTTCGACATTCGCGGCGGGAACGGTCCCACGCGGGTGATTGCGATCGAAAGAATATCCTCGCCCGATATCGCCTGCTTGATGGCGGCGACGGCCGGGTTGAACCGTTCGACATGACCCACCATCAGCGTCACGCTAGCGCGGCGGGCTGCATCGACGATCTCGCGGCCCTCCTCGACCGTGGACGCGATCGGCTTTTCTACGAGGACGTGAATGCCGCGCGCGATACTGGCCAGTGCGATCTCATGATGGAGATGGGTCGGCGCGGCAATGGTCACTGCGTCCACCCCTTTCGCGATCAACTCGTCCAGAGTTGCGAAGGTACGGCACCCAGCCAGTTCCGTGGCTCGCGCCCGATGCGCCGGCAGAGGGTCGACGACTCCGACCAGCGCTGTATCCGGCAGACCAGCCAGCACGCGGGCGTGGTTGCTGCCCATGACGCCGGCACCGATGACGCCGACACGAAGTGTGCGTCCCGCGCCCGGTTTGATGTCAGAAGCAGATCTTTCGAAATCCATATTGAGACCTTACGAGATGAAGTCGAAGCGCAACCTAACGTGGCGTGTGTCTACCTACCACGCCATCATCAGTGTGGCGAATGCGACCGCCCAGATCCTAAACACGTTTTGATTCAGAGAATTACATCGAAAGAGGGCGCCTGGCGCCTCGCGAATGATTACGCACTGCGAGATTATCTGCAGTAATGACAAAATCATCAGGAATCCACAGCCCGTATGCTGGCACCATAATTTCCCTGCTAACAGGGAAATTATCAGGGAATTTTCGCAAACCTGGCATCGTCGATATCGGCAACGACAGCATCCTTGTAGCAAATAATTGAAAGTAACCAAGCCGTTTGACAAGCGATTTTTGCCGAACGCGTTTGAACAGAGATTCGCGGAGGGTGAGCAGTTTCATCGGACTCATCCAATAATCTGAAAATTGACCAGTACCTTGCTAATATCCACGCCATTCAATTCTGCAAATTCCCGCTTTACACGTTCGACAAACCCGACGCTGCCCTCAGCCGCTGTATTCGGCGGTTTGAGCGGCACGATCGTCGACCAACTGGATTTCTTTTTCAGATTCGAGCGCAAATCGTCCTTATCATCAAGTTGATGAACGAGCGCGATGAAGATTGGTGCTTTTAAAGCTTTTTCTCGAGATTTTCCCGCTAGGGTCTTGGCGGCCAAGGCATCAAAAGCGCGAATAAGAACCTCTGGTTCAAAGCCGAAAACTTCAGCCAAGTTTGGATTGTCTTGTGCCTGCACGGCGACAACGACTTCGTCCGCCTCCTGGCGACTTTGACGATCAGCTGGACGCTATGACCCAGTACTTGGACTACATGGACACCAAGCCGACGATCACGCCTGCACCTCGGCGCGGGGTCGTTGCACGTCCAACTATTAACTACAGGTTGTGTTAAGAGTGCAGGTTGATCGGTATCGCCGCCAACGCTCTATTTTTGAAGTTTCGTTCGATAGCTCGCTTAATAATTAATCAATACGTCGAGCCTGGCCATCTGTCGCAAGTGACCTGGAACGACTGCACTAATTCCTTTGATAGTCATCTGCGATCCGGATGATATCGTCCTCGCCCAGGTAACTTCCGGTCTGCACCTCAATCAGTTCGAGCAAAATCTTGCCGGGATTTTCCAGGCGATGGGTGGCGCCGATCGGGATGTAGATCGATTCGTTCTCGTGCACGATCTTGACTAACTCGTTGACCGTCACGCGCGCGGTACCCCGCACCACGATCCAGTGCTCGGATCGATGGTGATGTTTCTGCAGCGAGAGCCGGCCCCCCGGCTTCACGACGATCCGCTTGACCTGGTGACGATCTCCCA
>Ga0208850_1000353_pt1 | contig 15330 bp, 11 predicted proteins | sample NGESurshal092012_5_FD_184475 | JGI IMG/M metagenome (GOLD analysis project Ga0208850, IMG submission 184475) | Arctic peat soil microbial communities from Barrow, Alaska - NGEE Surface sample 210-2 shallow-092012 (SPAdes) | ecosystem: Environmental > Terrestrial > Soil > Wetlands > Peat ... | reverse complement strand
CTGCTACCAGCGCGAACGGCACCCACCCGGTCGACCGGGTCGACCGGGTCGACCGGGTGGTGCGGGCTGCCGCGTGTGTGGTCACTTGGCGCCGGCCGGGTCGAGCTGTGAGCTGACCGAGCTGGGCACCGTCCGGGCGGCGGGGGTGCGCTGGTCGCGCCACAGCGAGTAGCCGAGGCCGATCAGGGCGATGCCGAAGGGAATGGCGAACAGCCTTTCGTTGAGCTGTGGCACTACGGCCCTTGCGGCGGTCGCCACCGAGGCGACGGCCAGGAGCGCGGCAGCCCAGCGGGCGAGGACGTTGGCGCGGAAGAGGGCGATGCCGAAGAGCAGGCCGCCGCCCAGGAAGCCGATAGCCATGACCGCATTGAGGAGCTGCATCAGGCCGACGTCGCCGGCCGGGTGGCCGCCGGTAGCCACCGCGAGGACGTCGGTGACGTAGCCGGGTGCACTGTGAGCGATGGATGGCAGGACGACCGCGCCCACGACTTCGACGCTCATCATGGCGAGGTAGCCGACGCTGAACAGCACGTATCCGAGTAGGCCGAGCACCCCGGTCTTCCTCACTTGGCGCAGGTACATACCGGCGATGCCGGCGAGCGACAGGGCGGCGAAGAGCACCTTCATGGATTCGCGCACCTTCCATTCGGTCGTGGTGGTGAAGGCGACGTCCAGGCTGGGGTGCTTGACCTGAACGGCGATGAAGAGCAGGCCTGCCGCGGCGGCGGCAACCGCCGATGTCTTGGTGAGAGTGGTGGTGGTGATGGTCATGTCCGGCTCCTACGTCTGTGAGTGTCCGTGGCGGGCGCCGCGGTATGACTCGAAGGTAGGGACCGGTGTGGTGACCCGGCATCACCCAACGATGTGACTGACGATGTGAGATCTGGCCGCCGGATGAGCTAAATCAGGCCGCGTTCGCGGGCGCGGCGGACCGCTGCCCGGCGGGTGGTGACCTCGAGCTTGGTGAAGATGTGTTTGGTGTGGGTGCGCAACGTGTTGTGCGAGACGAACAGCTCGCGGGCGATCTGCGGCCCGCTCAGCTCACTGGCAAGAAGCCTGAGCACCTGCAACTCCCGCTCGGTCAACACCTCCGCAGACGGCGGGACTGGGCCTCCTGCCCCGGCGGCATCGCCGTCGCGGGCTTCGATGAAGCTGAGCAGGCGACGCGCGTGGTCACCAGCGGGGCCCTGGCGCTCGGCGTCACGCAACAGCTCCACCATGGAGGCGCCTTCGTCCAGGAAGAGCCGCACGTAGCCATCTGGTTCAGGCGCCAGCGACCAGGCCTGACCAAGAGACTGCAGGGCCTGCGGCCGATGTCCCTGCGCGTCCCGTGCCAGAGCCTGCAGCACGCGAATCTCGACGAGACTTCCGGCGCGTCCAGAGGTCTCGGCGGCCTCGTGCAGCCGGTCCAACAGGCCCACCGCCTGGTCGATCGCGCCGGGGTCGGGGTGCGCCCGGTGCTGCGCGATGAGCAGACGCACCAAGGTGAGGTGGTCGAACTCGCTGAGGTACGCGGCATCGTCGGTGGCGGACACGCCTCGCTCACGGGCCCAGTCATCGGCCTGCGACAGGTTGCCGCGGGTGATCCAGACGCGGGCCTTCATCGCCGCGATGGGACGCAGGTCCGGGAAGAACCCCGGCCGGTAGAGCTGCTCCGCTGTGTCCAGGAGGGTGATGGCCTCCTGCGGGTTGCCTTCGGCATCGGCGATCCGTCCCATCGCCACGAACCACCGGTATCGGCCCTCGGCCATCGCCGCACCCTCACCGAGCGCCGCGGCCCGCTCGAGGTGTCGTTTGGCTGCCTCAAGGTCCCCGCCTTCGTAGTCCAGCTCGCTCAGTCCCACGTGCAGGTCGGGGGTGGCCCGCAGGACGGGCTCGCCGTGCGCATCGCTCACCTCCAGTGCACGCTCGTACAGCCGGCGTGCCGTGCCGGGTCGACCCGCCGCGAGCCACATGTCAGCGAGCACCACGGTGCTGCTCAGTTCGTCGACCAGGTTGCCGGCCGCGTGCAGGCTTGCCACAGCCTGGGTGAATGTCTCCAGCGCGCTCGACACGTTCCCCTGCGCCCACGAGGCAAGGGCGAGGAACCCGGCCGCACCGCCTCTGGCGAGATGGTCGCCGGGGCCCGCCAGGTCGAGGGCGCGCCGGGCGTATTCCACCGTACCCGCCACATCGCCCCGTGCTTGCGCGAGCGAGGCGCGGTAGAGCGCGATGGTAGCCGGCAACGTGCGGAGCTCCTCGGTCTTGGCCCACGGCGCAGCCGATGCGTCTGGTGCGGCAGCCAGTGCGCGTTCGGCGTCGTCGAGTCGGGGCTCGAACGCGTCGAGGTCGCCGGATTCCATGAGCATGTATCCGAAGAAGACGCTGAGCACCGGGCTGCGCCGGATGGCCTCGTCGGGGAGGGCCTTCAGCCAGCCGAGCAGAATCGCTTCCTGCCGGTTGCGTCGGATCGCCGGCACAGCCAGCTCCATGAGGTAGGCCGCGCGGTCGAAGTCCCGCCCCGCCAGTGCGTGCCTGACCGCCTCCTCGGCCCAGTCATGCGCCGCGTACCAGCTGCTGGCTCGCTGGTGCAGCAGCGGGACCAGGTCCGGCTGCTCGGCGAGCAGGCGCACCCGCAGCACGTCGGCGAACAGGTGGTGATAGCGATACCACTGCCGTTGGTCATCCAGGGCGACGAGGAACAGGTTGGCCCGCTCCAGGGTGGTGAGCATGTGGCTGCCGTCATCATGGCCGGTGACTGCCTCACAGAGCGGCCCGGTGAGCCGATCGAGGACCGCTGTCTGCAGCAGGAACTCGCGCACTGGCTCAGGCTGATGCGTCAGCACCTCCTCGACGAGGTAGTCGACCAGGTACCGGTCGTTTCCGGCGAACCGTGCGATGAATCCGCTGATGTCGTCGCGGCCCTGGATTGAGAGTGCGGCGAGCTGCAGCGCGGCAATCCACCCCTCGGTGCGTTCCTCCAGGACCTCGATGTCCCCCGCGGCGAGGTGTAGTCCGGTCGCCTCGTTGAGGTACGTGGCCGCCTCGTCGGACGTGAAGCGCAGGTCGGCAGCACGGATCTCGACCAGCTCGCCGCGCACCCGCCATCGCGCCAGTGGAAGGTCGGGATCGGCCCGGGTGCTGAGCACGACGTGCACGTGTGGCGGGAGGTGCTCCAGCAGAAGGGTCATCCCGTCGCGGACATCGCGGCTGTCGACCAGGTGGTAGTCGTCGAGGACCAGCCAGACCTCGCCCGGTGCTGCGGCGAGCTCGTTGAGCAACGTGGTGAGCACAAGGTCGGTCGGCAAAGGGGAGGACGCGATGAGCTCCAACGCACCCGAGCCAACGCCAGGCACCGCCCGTTGGAGCGCGGCCACGACGTACGTCCAGAACAACGAGGGCTCGTTATCTGAGTGGTCCAGCGAGAGCCACGCCACGCAGCGGTCTTCGCCAGGTGTCTCGCCCAGCCACTCGGCCAGGAGCGTTGTCTTGCCGAACCCGGCCGGGGCGGAAACCAAGGTGAGTCTCGACTCTTCACCGCGACGCAGACGCCCGAGGAGTCTTGGGCGTGCTACCAGACCACGTCGCAGCTTGGGGACGTACAGCTTCGTTGCAATCATCGGACGTGCCATGCGATCCCCACTCCCAAGTGCACAGCCGCGTCCGAGGTGTTTGCCGCAGCTAACGCTAGTGCACGCCACCACTCGTGGTCAGGGCATTGCGCGCGGGCCGAGGGCTGTTGCCCCTTCGCCCCGGTCTGACCTCGTGGCACCTGGCGCACTCGGCGCACTCGGCGCACTCGGCGCAGCCGACGCACTCGAAAACGATCCGCTCATTGGCGGATCACCGCAAGAAGTATGGCGACACGAGCCCGGCGTGAAGGGTCTCATCTGTGGCAGGGTTGGCGCAGGGAACGAGTGGGACGAGGGAACCAGAAATCCTCGTCATCGATGCGCTCTCAACAGGAGGTGGCGGTGCCAACCCCCCTACTCGAGACGAAGCTCTTTGTCCCCAGGCCGCGACGTGGTCTGGTGGCGCGGCCGCGACTGAGCGAACGTCTGGACCGCGGGGGCGCGTCGAAGCTGATGCTCGTCTCCGCACCGGCCGGCTTCGGCAAGACGACGCTGCTCGCCGAGTGGCTGGCCGCGGGACCAGCCGCGCCGACGAGTCAGCGGTACGCCGCCTGGCTGTCGCTCGAAAAGAGCGACAACGATCCCGCGTCCTTCTGGACCTATGTGATCGCCGCGCTGCAGACAGTGGCACCGGGGGTTGGCGCGAGCGCGCTCACCCTTCTCCAAGAGCCCCAGCCGGTCCCGATCACCACGGTGCTGACCCCGCTGCTCAACGACCTCGGTGCCATCGCGAGCGACCTGGTGCTGGTGCTTGACGACTACCACGTCATCGACGCGCGCGAGGTGCAGGACGGGATGGAGTTCCTGCTCGACCATCTGCCCCCGCAGCTGCATCTGGTGATCGCCAGCCGCGCCGATCCGGCCTTGCCGCTTTCGAGGCTGCGAGGCCGTGGCGACCTCGTCGAGGTCCGCGCCGCCGACCTGCGCTTCACTCCCGACGAGGCAGCGGCGTACCTGAACGAGGTGATGGGGCTGGTGCTGACGGCGCGGGATGTCGCAGCGCTGGAGGAGCGCACCGAAGGGTGGATCGCCGCACTTCAGCTGGCGGCGCTGTCGATGCAGGGCCGAGACGACATCGCCGGCTTCATCGCGGGCTTCGCCGGGGACGACCGCTACATCGTCGACTACCTGGCCGAGGAGGTCTTGGCGCGCCAGCCCGAACAAGTCCGCAGCTTCCTGCTGCAGACCTCTATCCTGGACCGGCTCAGCGGCCCACTGTGCGATGCCGTCACCGGCCAGGACGGCGGCAGGGCAATGCTGGAGGCTCTGGATCGGGGAAACCTCTTCCTGGTCCCGCTCGATGACCGCCGCCAGCAGTATCGCTACCACCATCTCTTTGCGGACGTGCTGCGAGCTCGCGTGCTCGACGAGCAGCCCGGCCGCGTCGCGGAGTTACACACCCGGGCGAGCCAATGGTACGAGCGGAACGGCGATCGGTCCGAGGCCATCCGTCACGCGCTGGCGGGCGAGGACTTTGAGCGAGCGGCGGACCTTGTCGAGCTTGCGATCCCGGCTCTGCGTCGGGGTCGGCAGTACGTCACGCTGCGTCTCTGGCTCGAGGCGATTCCCGAGGAGCTGATCAAGGTCAGGCCCGTGCTGAGTGTCGGGTATGCCGGGGCGCTCATGGTCAGGGGCGAGGCTGAGGGCGTCGAAGCGCGCCTGCTGGACGCCGAGCGGTGGCTGGACGCATCGACAGGGCAACGGACCCCAGCGGCCCATAGGTCACCCGCGGAGATGGTCGTGGTGGACGAGAAGGAATTTCGGGGTCTGCCAAGTGCGATCGCCATGTACCGCGCCGGGCAGGCGTTGGTCCTCGGTGATGTGGCCGGCACGATGACCCAGGCCAGGCGGGCGCTCGACCTCGTCGGGCAGGACGATCACCTTGGACGTGGATCGCCAGCGGCCCTGCTGGGGCTCGCCTACTGGACGAGCGGGGATCTGGATGCAGCGCTGCGTTGGTATGCCGATGCCATGGCAAGCCTGGAGAAGGCCGGGCACCTCTCCGACGTGATCGGCTGCTCCATCGCCGTTGCTGACATCCGCCTTGTGCAAGGGCGTCTCCGCGAGGCGATGAGCACCTACGAGCGGGGACTGCACCATGCGACCGCCCAGGGCGCGCCCCCGCTAAGGGGAGCTGCGGACATGCACGTGGGCATGAGCCTGCTTCTTCGTGAACGCAATGACCTCGAGGCCGCGGTGCAGCACCTGCAGACGGGCAAGGAGTTGGGCGAGTATGCCGGCCTGCCGCAGAACCCGTATCGCTGGCGGGTCGCGATGGCTCGGATACGGGAGGCTGAAGGAGACCTGGACGGCGCGCTCGAACTGCTCAACGAGGCGGAGCGCGTGTATGACGGTGACTTCTCCCCCAATGTGCGGCCGGTCCCGGCGTTGCGGGCACGAGTGTGGGTTGCGCTGGGGCGGATGGGTGAAGCGCTCGGCTGGGTGCGTGAGCAGGGCCTGTCCGTTGAGGACGACCTCAGCTACCTACGCGAGTTCGAGCACATCACCCTCGCCAGGGTGCTCCTGGCCCGGCACACTACAGAGCCTGCGCAGCGTTCCCTTCACGAGGCGACCCGACTCTTGGAGCGCCTCCTGCAAGCAGCCGAAGACGGGGGCAGGACAGGAAGCGTCATCGAGATCCTGGTGCTGCAGGCGCTGGCCCGCCAGATGCAAGGCGACATACCAGTTGCGCTGGCATCGCTGCGACGTGCGCTGATGTTGTCAGAGCCCGAAGAGTACGTTCGGGTCTTCGTGGATGAGGGCCCACCCATGGCCATCCTGCTGAGAGCGGCCGTACGGGTTGCCCGTGGCGAACACAGGGGGATCGCCGCGAGCTATGTGCGTCGAATCCTGGCAGCCGTGGACAATAACGGGGACCTCACGCCCGTCAGACAGGGCTTGATCGAGCCATTGAGCGAACGCGAGCTGGACGTGCTTCGGCTGTTGGGAAGCGACCTTGACGGCCCGGACATCGCCCGTGAGCTCGTCGTGTCCCTGAGCACCGTGCGGACTCACACCAGGAGCATCTACGCCAAGCTCGGTGTGAACAACCGCCGGGCGGCGGTCCGCCGGGCCGAGGAACTCGACCTCCTGTAGCGGAGCCGCAACCGCTGATACCTGGCGCATCCTCGCTCGCGAAATCATCACATCAATCGTCAGACGTGACGATGCCCCCTCATCACATCTCCGTCTACGTTCGTGAAATCAACGAACGTCGGCAACGCCGCCTCAGATCCATGCGGGCAGCAACAGCAGAAGGAGCGCCATGAGTGAAATATCGACCGGCAAGCGTCACGAGGCCGGATGGTATGAGATCCGGCTCAAGGGGCACCTCGATACGCGATGGGCGGCCTGGTTTGACGGGCTGAGCCTCACCAACGAGAGCGACGGCACCACTCTCATCCATGGCCCCGTAGCCGACCAGGCCGCACTGCATGGCCTGCTCCAGAAGGTCCGCGACGTAGGCCTGCCGCTGGTCTCAGTCACCGAGGTCGACCCCGAACAGCCCACTGTGTCCACCACCAAAGCCGGGCCCACCGCCCAGCCTCGCTAGCTCATCAACCCACCAAAGGAGAACGACATGTCAACCGCCGTCCGAACCGCAGCAACAAGCAAGGTCTCGATGGACCCCACGAGGAAGACCGCGCTCGTCGCGGGCATCTTCTACGTGATCACCTTCGTCTCGATGCCCACACTCGTCCTCTACAACTCGGTGAAGAGCAAGGACTTCATCATCAGCTCCGGCTCCAACACCGGCGCGCTCTTGGGCTGCTTCCTCGAGGTCGTCGTCGCCCTCGCCGGCATCGGCACCGCCGTGACGCTGTACCCGGTGGTCAAGCGGCAGAACGCAGGCATGGCGCTTGGGTTTGTCGCCTCTCGCACGCTTGAAGGCACCATGATCTTCACCGGGGTCGCAAGCCTCCTCTCGCTGGTATCCCTGCACCAGAGCCTGGGCACGGCGACCGGCGCCAACGCGACCTCGCTGGTCACCATCGGCGCCTCGCACATCGCGACCTACAACTGGGCCTTCACCCTCGGGCAGAGCCTCATGCCCGGCATCAACGCCCTCCTGTTGGGCACCTTGATGTACCGATCTGGGCTCGTTCCCCGTGTCCTTCCCGTGATCGGACTCATCGGAGCCCCGCTGCACATCACCGCCGTAGTCCTCACGATGTTCGGGGTCATCGACCGGATCGGTTCGGTGGCCGCGCTCGCCGCACTCCCGATCGCAGTGTGGGAGTTCTCGCTGGGCGTCTACCTGATCGTCAAGGGCTTCAAGCCCTGCCCCATCACCGATGAGCTGCGAGCTGCCAGCACCCCGCCCGCCTACCGCGACGTGAACGCCTGAGAGTCGAGGACGCGGCCGGGCCCACCGAGGGCCCGGCCGCTGTTCGCGCAGGTCCACGGCGCGTCGGAGCACTGTCGCCCGCTCACATCTCGCAGTCGGATCAGGGTGCTCAGCGGACACGCTTCACGGGCAGGACGGCGAAGGCTCCGATGATGGCGCAGATCCCGGCGACCGCATACAGCACGCCGTAGCTGCCGTTGCCGATCGCCAGGATGGCGGGAGCGATGGCGGGCGCGATGGAAAAGGGCAGAGCGCCAGCGATATTGAACACGCCGAGATCCTTGGCTGCGTTGTCCTTGTCCGGCAGCACGTCGACGACAAGTGCGAGGTCGACGGCCACATAGATGCCGAAGCCGAGTCCGCCGATGGCCATCCCGACCAGGAAACCGTTGAAGCTGCTGGTAATGGCAACGACGAACATCGCCAGGCCGTACACGATCGACGCGGTGAACACGAAGATCTTCCGTCGGCCCGTCCGGTCGGAGACCCTGCCGCCGATGACGGAGGCGGCGACGATCACGGCGGACTGGGCCAGTGTTCCGAGGAAGATCTGTTGCGGCACATCGGCTTCGGCGCTGCCGATCTTGTCCAGCAGGTAGTAGGCCTGGTAGGTCACCAGGAAGGCGTAGGCCAGAAGGAACATGAAGCGGCCCGCGAAGACCCAGGCGAAGTCTGGGTTCTTCCGCGGGTTGACGTAGAACGTGCTGGCGAACTCCCGCAGCGACCAGGCCGGCTTGTCGGCCTTGGAAAGCCGGCGATCTTTCAGCGTGGCCGCGAAGAGGAGGATGAAGAACCCGCCTATCGCGCAGGGGGCCAGGAACATGGCGAGCTGGTTGCCGGTGAAGAGCTTGACCAGGAAGGTGCCGCTGACCGACGCGATGGGCACACAGACACCCAGGACACCGGAGACCAGGCCGCGTTGAGCGGCCGGGACCTGGTCTGGCAGGACCGCGACCATGGCGGCGAGCAGTGCGTTGAAGAACACCTGGGCGATGCACCATCCGAGCAGGACGACCGGGATGTTGGGTGCCAACGCGACAATGAGGACGCCGAGGGTGCCGACGCCCAGGCCGATGACCATCCATGGCCGCCGCATGCCCAGCTGCGACGAGGTGCGGTCGCTCATCTTGCCGAAGAAAGGATTGGCGAGGATAGAAAGCAGGGCTCCGATCCCGGCGACAAGCGACAAGCTGCCCGGTGCCTGCTTGATGCCCACGAGCGAGTTGACCTTCAATGCCAGGGTGACCAGCAGGGGCGCGATGAACAACAGGCTGGTGCTCATGAACGCCAACGTGTACAGCGAGATGAAGCCCCATCCGACCCGGTGCACCGCGGGTGACTCTGGCTCCGGCGCAGCCTCGGCTGGCGTCCGGTACGTCAGCCCGTCCAATCCGGCGCTGGAAGGCAGAGTCCGCTGGGCCATTGGGGTGCGACCCCAGACACGGAAAACATCGGGCATTGCGCTGTCCTTAGGGCGGCCAAAAGCCAAGCGACCAACGCGAGGCACTAACGCCTGCTGTATGCCTAGTTGGTTCGGTAGCGCTCATAAGGGGTGACGCTGCCGTCGTCAACTACCTCCCAGAGTCGTGGTCCGGGCAGCGCCCGTCAAGGGTTTGGGTTGCCTTACCTAACATTGACGCTGCGATGATTTGAAGGGCCGAGCCTCAAGGCGGCAGCCGGGCCGAGTGCCACGAGAACGCACCACCGCCGGCGCGGACCCCTCACGGAGGCGCCCCCAACGGAGGGGACGCGTCCCAGTGGCGGTTCTTCCCGACGCCGGATCCTTAGCGAACACCCGTTGACCGGGTGGGCCGATTCCCAATCTGGCCGGGCGGCCCAACAGACCCTGCCACGCGCGAGACCCTCCGCTGTTGCAGAGATGCATGACCATGCATAGACGCAGCCGGCCAAACTACCGGTAGCCGCGAAGTGCGTCTAGCAGCCGCGACAGAAGGGGATTGCTTCGTGGGTCTGAGCGTTAATTACGTCCTCTGCCGCCTCTTGGGATGGTGGACGTCCCTGCCGACGGTGCGCGCGTGGCCTTCACTCGCGGCCGGCCTCCACCCGGCCGTCTGGGGCCTGCACCTCCGGCCTCACGCCCCTCACGAGGAGCCACAGCCCGAGGCCGAGTTCGGCAATAAACCCGATCGCCCACGCCGGATAGCTGATCGCGGGGTGCGCCGGGGCGAGCAGCACCTGGAGGAACCAGACGAGCACCGCGACACCGTCGAGGAGGAGGAGCCATCCGAGGACACGGGGCAGGAACCCGGAGCGCAGCACCAGCCAGCCGAGGGGGAAAAGCCACGCGGAGAAGAACAACTGGGCCGTGACGAACCCGATCCGGTACGTGCTGACCGATAGCAGGGCAAGCCCGTCGAGCTGCGGGCTGGTGAGAGCCCGCACGTCCACGGCGCTGTCCCCCTGCGCTAGGACGGCGAGGAGCGGCAGATAACTCGCGCACTGCACGGCCACCCCGACTGCGTTGAGGACGAGGAGGAGTAGTGCCAGCGGCTCGTCGACCGGGCGCAGCAGCGTGTAGAGGGCCCAGGCCGTGAGGACGAAGAGCAGGGCCGAGCTGAGCGCCGCGACGAGCCCCCATCGGAACATCACCTCGTCCCCGGAGATCGTCGCGCGGAGGGTCTGCGCGTCGCTCAGCCCGATGTGGCCGAGTGAGCTCGCGAGCACGTTGGCGAGGATGTACGCGAGGTACAGGCCACCCGCCCAACGGGCGACCGTGCTTCGGGCCCACCGCCCTGTCGTGACGGTCATGACTCAGCCTCTCGCCTCCTCACCGGACGGTGGCGGTCCCCTTGGGTCCTTCGCGCGCGGGTGACCAGCCCGATGGTGACGCCGAGTGCGAGGATGCGCACCGCGTGAGCGGACGTCCGCTCATCTGGGTTATGCGGGTGATCCTTACGGACCGCAAGCGGCGGGCACCGAGATGCCCGCCGTTCACGTCGTGCCTAGCTGAGGTGCACGATGAGGTGCATTCCCATGAAGGTGTGAGGGATGCCGGTGGTGGTGTCGTCTACGAAGCACTGAAGCAGGTATGTTCCCGCAGGCAGGTTGTAGCTCAGCAGACTGGCGTGACCTGGTGACACGGCGTCCGAGCCGGTGTTAACCGCCGACGGAGTGATCAGACCGGCCGGGTCATTGCCCGGCTTCGGGAATTTACCCATCATGAGCCTGTCGTACTCGTGCTGCACCTGGTGGTCGGTGACACCGTCGGCAACCTTGCTGATCTGCAGCAGGTGGACGCTGTCGCCGTTGTTTCGGACCTTGACCGTGCCTTTGGCTGGCATGTGCCCGCTAAGCGTTATCGTGTCCGCGGTGCCGTTGCCCAACGAGATGGTGCCTGAGTGGTGCGGAGCACCTGCTTCGACCGTGCGGCCGCGGGCCTCGAGCTTGCCGACCACGGCCGGCCCGTTCTTGGCGCCGGTGTTGATCACGTAGTAGCTGCCTCGACCGGGCAGCCAGATCGTGTCCGAGCGGAAGAACCGCGTGCTGCCGAAGGTATCCCCGCCGCCGAGAGCGATCGCGATCGTGTCGATGTCACGGGTGGACGCAGCTCCTTGAGCTGGCGTGGAGCTCTGGTTGGTCTGCACCGCGATGTCGGCGGTCAACTGGCTGACCGGGTAGCCATGTCTCATCTGCGCAACCACGACTTGAGCGCCGATGGTCGGGGATGTGGAGTCCTTGATGTTGAGCTTGAGCCAACCAGGGTGGACATCGTTATTGCTGATCGATGCGTGTGACCCGTCGCCGGTCACGTTGATCAACACCGCCTGCGCCCTGCCGTGGTCGGTATCCGCGGTAGCAGGTGCGGCGGTTGCCAGGACTCCTCCGATCACCAGTGCCATAACACTGCCTACAACACTCATGCGCCTTGGCATCATGAGCTTCCCCTTCCGTGAAGGATGAGACCTCCGCCGGGACGGCCGAGGCCGAATGCAGGTAAGGGTACCCTTCCTTCAGCGCCCGCAACAGGGCCAAAACGCGGAGATCAACCGCGAAGACAACCGCGCCGACGACCGGAAATGCCGCATACAGCGCGCGTTGCGTCACGACGGGTCCCTGACCCGGTGACCGAACACCGCCGTTTGCCGGTCCGGGCTGGCAGGCTCCGTCACGTAATCGTCCGCCGCCGCACCTGCTCTGCCCACATCCACAGATCGCGGTGGTCAGTGACTGCGACATGAGCAGCCTTCGCCAGCGTGGACATGCTCCCACCGGAACAGACGAACATGTTGTCAATGACGTCTTCGGGCGGGGTGACCTCTCCGTAGCAGTCGTGCCACGCGAGTTCTGTGAGTTCGAAGAGATCCAGCGCCGCCGAAGCATCGGAGCCGAAGACTTCGCAAGCCCGAGCTTCACGTGCTGCACGACGCTCCGCGCGACTGATGGCCACCGGGACATTGTCGCGGAAGGATCCGTGGCGCGTCACCGGAACGTCCCACCCGCGTCACCCGAGCGTCCGCTTCTGCCGCGCGCAGGACGGCCACGCTCGTCCGACTCTGCCGAGGATGGCGCGTCCCAAAGTGCTGAAGACCCTTCCATGGTGTTCAGCGTCATCACGCGAACGCGCGGAGCGCGGGGACAGAGAAACGGGGGAACAGGTGGTTAGCCGAAACGCGGTGATGAACTCGCGGCTTGTCAGTTGGGCAGGTGTGTTCCTGGCGGTTGTGGCCCTGTTTTGGCTCCGGTGGTCGGGCGTCAACTCGGGCAACTGGGCTGATCTGGATGTCTACGCCCGAGGGGCGCAGGTCATCGTGGCCGGGGCGCCTCTCTACGAACCGCAGGCCAGCGTATTGCCATTCACCTACTCACCATTCGCGGCAGTGTTCTTCACCCCGTTGCATCTCTTGAACTCCACGGGTGCACGCTGGGTTTTCACCCTCGGTTCGCTGGTCAGCTATCTGGTCGCGGTCGGGGCCTTCGGCTGGCGGTTGCGACTGCCGCGCAGGCACTTGGTGTTGGTGGCCCTGGCCGGAATGGCGTTGGAGCCGTTCGTGCGGACCATGCTGCTCGGTCAGGTGAACCTGTACCTCATGGCGGCCGTGGTGGTCGACTGCCTCGTGATCAGGTCGTCTCACCGGGGGATGGCTGGTCGGCCTGGCTGCCGGCATCAAGGTCGTTCCCGGCGTGTTCGTTCTGTACTTCGTGGTCCAGCGAGACTGGCGCTCAGCACTGCGCGCGGCCTGTGGCTTCCTGGTGACCGTTGCCATCGGGGCAATCGTGGCGCCCCAGGACTCGCTGCGGTATTGGACCGGTGGCCTCTTCGGGATATCTCACTGGGGGCCGGTAGCGGTCGTCGATGGCAAGAACCAATCGCTGATCGGTCAACTGGCGCGAATCTCACATAACCCGTCGCCCTTGATGGTGACGGCGCTGGTCTTGGCTGCATCGGGGCTTGGTGCTCGGGATTGCGGCCGCCCGCCGGCAGCTTCGGATCGGTGATGACGTGGCCGCGCTGACGGCGGTCGCCGTCGGGGGTCTCCTGGCTTCTCCGCTGTCGTGGACCCATCACTGGGTGTGGGGCGTGCCGGCAATCATGGTCCTGGTCTCACGGAGGCATTGGGTGACGGCCTGGCTGCTGGGGCTGGTCTTCGCCGCCGGCTCCGCGCGGGGGGTAGCCCTTCAGCCATCGCAAGAGTCGCTCACCCTCCTGCAACTGGTGGCATCTGCCACCTACGTCGCGGCAGGCACGGGTCTCTTGGTTATCTGGGCGGCCCCAGGACCGCCGCCTTCAGCTCGGCCTTCATCGCCTTGAGCTTGACGTCGCACCGCGCCAGGTCGGCCAGCTCCTCGGCGGCCATCCGCCGGCGGGTCTTACCGACGACATCGCGTGGGCGCACGCTGGCCAGCAGCGCTTTGTATTGCGCGGTCGACTTCTTGACCGGTGCCCCACCTGGGAGCAGCCCGAGGAAGAGCCGGTGCGACCGGTTCAGGGCCTGTGCGGGTGCGTGGGAGATCTCGTCGCGGCGGTCACACAACAGACGCAACGCCATCAACGCCGGATCGAGGCTGACCTCGCGCAATCCCTTGTCCCGCAACGCGACCATCACGATGGCGTGCGCGTCGGTGGCATCGGTCTTGCGACCCTGCCCGGTATCGAACACCCGCGCCCGGGCAGCCAGCTTTGCCGGAACGTCCAACACCCGCTCCCCGTCGGCGAGCAGGCGTTGGGCCACCGGGCGCCCGATGCCGTTGGCGCCCTCGACCGTCCACAACCGCTCCGGCCACTGCCGGGCGACCCTAAGGGCTCGCGAAGAAATAACGTCCAGTCGCTACGGCGTGTCGCTGGGGAGCAGGGTGTAGTTCCAGTCGCCGTGGAAGTCGTGGCGGACCAGGGGTAGTGCAGCGATGTCTTTGTCGCTGTAGCTGATGCCGGTCGGGTACTGACCGGTGTCCAGGACGGCGCGCACGCTCAGTCCGGTTGCGGTGCTGGTGTTGGCGATCAGGTCGACGATGACCTGGTGGCTGGTCAACGGCCGCCCTCGCCAGCTCAGGTTGACCTGGGAGAACAACCTGTGCTCGATCTTGTTCCACTTGCTGGTGCCGGGTGGCAGGTGGGCGACGGTCACCCTCAGTCCAGTGACGGCGGCGAAGGCTGCGAGCTCGATCTTCCAGGCCCGGACCCGGGATCCGTTGGAGCCGCCGCCGTCGGCGCAGATCAGTAGCCGTTCGGCGCCTGGGTAGCGGGCGCGTCCGATGGTGTCCCACCAGGTGCGTAGGGTTGCGACCGCGAACGCGGAGGTGTCGTGGTCGGTCCCGACGCTGACCCAGCCGGTGTTGGCGGACACGTCGTAGATGCCGTAGAGGATGGCCTTGCCGAGTTCCTTATCGGGGAAGTCGTGGACGTTGACCTGCTCGGGCGCCCCGGCCGGGGCGTACTCTCGCCCGCCGTTCTTGAAGGCCCCCACGAGTTCCTTCTTCTTGGCGTCGACGCTGACCACTGGCTGGCCGTCGCCGGCGTGCTCGGCGACTTGCCCTGCCAGGTAACGGAACTGAGCGTCCCGGTACGCGTGTTGATTGCCTTCGGTGACCTTGGCGTTGCCCTGCAGGCTAAAACCCAGCGACGCCAGCATCCGGGCCACGGTCCTGTCCGAGACCGGATGCCCCATCGCGGTTAAAGCCCCGGCCAGGTTGCGGGTCGACTTGGTCGTCCACACCAACAGCGACATCGGATCCCCCCGCGTCTCAGGGTCCACCAACGCCTTCAGACGCGCGCTCAGTTGCGGGTCGGTCTCGACGAGCTTCTTGCGTCCGCCGCCGCTGACCCGCACCCGAACCTGCGGCTCCGGGTCGCCCGCAAGCTCCCGGACCCCACGGGCGACCGTGTCCGGATGCGCCCCGGTCGCCTCCGCGACC
>Ga0208850_1000343_pt1 | contig 15777 bp, 15 predicted proteins | sample NGESurshal092012_5_FD_184475 | JGI IMG/M metagenome (GOLD analysis project Ga0208850, IMG submission 184475) | Arctic peat soil microbial communities from Barrow, Alaska - NGEE Surface sample 210-2 shallow-092012 (SPAdes) | ecosystem: Environmental > Terrestrial > Soil > Wetlands > Peat ... | reverse complement strand
GCTGCTTCGCCGCGTGATCCAGCTGGCGAAATCGCAGAACATCACCTCGATCGCCGATTTCATCGCCGCGCGCTACGGCAAGAGCCAGGCCGTCGCCGCAACTGTCGCGCTGATCGCGATCATCGGATCGGTTCCCTACATCGCGCTCCAGCTCAAGGCCGTGGCGTCGTCGCTTGAAACAATCCTTAGCGAAGATCAGGCCTTCTCGAGCATTCCGATCATCGGCGATATCGCGCTGATCGTCACGCTGGCGATGGCGGTATTCGCGGTGCTGTTCGGAACCCGCCAGACCGACGCGACCGAACATCAGCATGGCCTGATGCTGGCGGTCGCCACCGAATCCATCGTCAAGCTGGTGGCCTTTATCGCGGCCGGCGCATTCGTCACGTTCTGGATGTTCAGCCCGATTGAGCTGATCGAGCGCGCGATGAAGACCCCGGAAGCGGTGCGGGCCATCAACTACACGCCATCGATCGGCAATTTCCTCACCATAGTGCTGTTGTCGTTTTGCGCGATCATGCTGCTGCCGCGCCAGTTTCACGTCAGCGTGGTCGAGAATTCCAGCGATGCCGAGGTGGGCCGGGCGCGCTGGCTGTTTCCGCTTTATCTGGTCGCCATAAACCTGTTCGTGATTCCGATCGCGCTCGCCGGACTCATCATCTTTCCGTTCGGCGCCGTCGACAGCGACATGTACGTATTGGCGCTGCCGATGGAGGGAAATGCTCCCTTGCTCAGCGTCGGCGTCTTTGTCGGAGGCCTGTCTGCGGCGACCGCCATGGTGATCGTGGAATGCGTCGCGCTTTCGATCATGGTCTCGAACGATATCGTGATGCCGCTGGTGCTGCAGCGCGGCCCGGAATCGCGGGCGGGCCAGCAGGACTTTGGCGACTTCCTGCTCAAGGTTCGTCGCTTTGCGATTTTTGCCATCATGCTGATGGCGTATTTCTACTATCGCGCGCTGGGCAACACCCAGCTGGCGGCGATCGGCCTGTTGTCCTTCGCGGCCATCGCGCAGCTCGCACCGGCGTTCTTCGGCGGCCTGTTCTGGCGGCGCGCGACCGCGCGAGGCGCCATGGGAGGCATGCTGGCCGGTGTTGCCGTGTGGATCTACACGCTGTTTCTTCCGAGTTTCCTGGACGCCAATACCGCCGGCCTCCTGCTGCTGCAGCACGGTCCGTTCGGCATCGAGGCGTTGCGTCCGCAAGCCCTGTTCGGCGCCGATTTGCCGCCGCTTCTGCACGGCGTGCTCTGGAGCCTTTCGCTTAACCTTCTGACCTATGTCGTGCTGTCACTCGCGCGCCAGCTGTCCTCGATCGAACGATTGCAAGCGGACCTGTTTGCGCCGACTGCGATGGCGCCGATGGCGCCGACATTCCGGCGCTGGCGCACCACGGTGACCGTGCAGGACATTCAGAGCACTGTGGCGCAGTATCTCGGCCCCGATCGCGCCCGGCATTCGTTCGAGGCCTTCGCGGTCACCCGCCACGCCAGCCTCGAACCGGCGGCGCCGGCTGACTTTGAGCTGCTGCAGCATGCAGAGCATCTGATCGCATCCTCGATCGGGGCGGCATCCTCGCGTCTGGTGATGTCGCTGCTGCTGCGCAAGCGCACCGTGTCCGCCAAGGCCGCGCTCAAACTGCTCGACGACTCCCATGCCGCACTTCATTTCAATCGTGAGATCTTGCAGACCGCGCTGAACCATGTGCGGCAGGGCATCGCCGTGTTCGACGCCGATTTGCAGCTGATCTGTTCAAATCGGCAGTTCGGCGAAATTCTCGGTTTGCCGCTGCATCTCGTCCAGATCGGGATTCCGCTCAGGGAAATCCTTGAATTCATGGGAGCCATCATCCCCCCGGGCTTCGGCGACAGCGACTCCCTGATGGAAATGCGGCTGGCCGCCTATACTACCGAGGGCGAGCCATATCTGGAACGTCTGCCGGATCGTCACATGGTGATCGAGGTGCGCACCAACCGGATGCCCGGCGGCGGACTGGTCATCACCTTTTCCGACGTCACACCCTCCTTCGAGGCTGCCGAGGCGCTGGAACGCGCCAATGCAACCCTGGAAAAACGGGTGCGGGATCGTACCGAGGAGCTCACTCGCCTGAATTCGGAACTCGCGCTGGCCAAGAGCACCGCGGAGGACGCCAACATCTCCAAGACGCGTTTTCTGGCGGCGGCAAGCCACGACATCCTGCAACCGCTGAATGCGGCGCGGCTCTATGTGACGAGCCTCGTTGAGCGCCAAACCGGCGGCGAGGATTCCCGGTTGGTCGAAAACATCGACGATTCCCTGGAGGCGATCGAAGAAATCCTCGGTGCTCTCCTGGATATCTCGCGGCTCGACGCCGGCGCCATGACGCCGTCGATTACCAGTTTCAAGATGAGCGACCTGATGCGTTCGCTGGAAATCGAATTTGCGCCGATCGCGCGGGCCAAGGGGCTAAAGCTGACCTTTGTGCCCTGTTCGCTGCCAGTGGAATCCGACCGTCTGATGCTGCGGCGGCTGTTGCAGAACCTGATCTCCAACGCCATCAAATATACGCCGCGCGGGCGCGTGCTGGTCGGCTGCCGGCGCCACGGCCAGTCGCTGCAAATCGGCGTGTATGACACCGGCGTCGGCATTCCCATTCTCAAGCGCGGCGAGATCTTCAAGGAGTTCCACCGGCTGGAGCAGGGCGCGCGGATCGCGCGTGGCCTCGGATTGGGGCTGTCGATCGTCGAGCGCCTTGCGCGCGTCCTCAACCACGGCATCGCGCTCGACTCCAACGTTAGCGGCGGCTCGGTTTTTTCAGTGACGGTGCCCACCGCGAAAGCGATCAATTACACCGCGGCGGTCACCAGCGCGACTCCGCTTTCCAGGACGCCGATGAGCGGCTCCCTCATCGTTTGTATCGAGAACGATCTGGCGATTCTGGACGGCATGAGAACCCTGCTGACCGCTTGGGACGCCGAAGTCATCGCGGTGACCGATCCCGACGCCGCAATCGAGGCGATCGAAGCCGCGGGCGGACGGGTCACCGGTCTTCTGGTCGACTATCACCTCGATCGCGGCAACGGCGTCGCCGCGATCCGGGACATTCGCCGCCGGTTCGGCGACAATATTCCGGCGATCCTGATCACCGCGGATCGTAGTCCGCATGTGCGGGCCGCGGCGCGGGAGGAGAAGATTGCGGTGCTCAACAAGCCGGTCAAACCGGCGTCGCTGCGGGCCTTGCTGGGTCAGTGGCGCACCCAGCAGATGGTGGCCGCAGAATAGCGGTTGAGCATTTTGCGCGTATTCTGCCGCAGATAAGTCTACGCAACCCGCGTAGACTTGATTGCGAAGCAACATCGAAATCCGCACTCTGATCAAGTCCGAGGGCATGCAGTTGCGGAATACGCGCGCCCGATCTTATTGCGGTGACGGCGTGCCCTGCCGCCATTGGCCGCCGGCAATTTTCGCCGCGGCGATCACGGCCTGGGTGCGGCTCTCGACCCCCAGCTTTTGCAGAATCGCGGACACGTGCGCCTTGATCGTCGCTTCCGATACGCCAAGCTCATAGGCGATCTGCTTGTTGAGCAGGCCTTCCGACAGCATCATGAGCACCCTCACCTGCTGCGGGGTCAGCGTCACCAGCCGGTCGCGCAGGCGCGTCATATCCGGATCGGCAGCGGATGACAGGTCGGTGTCCGGCGGTATCCAGACGTCGCCATCCATCACTTTCACGATCGCGTCGCGCAACGTCTCGACCCCGAACCGCTTGGGAATGAACCCCGAGGCGCCGAAATCCAGCGAACGACGGATCGTGCCTCCGTCGTCGCTGGCGGATACGATCACCACGGGGATCGCCGGATATTGCGCGCGCAGGTAAATCAGGCCCGAGAAGCCTGATATCCCCGGCATCGTCAGATCGAGCAGGATCAGATCGACATCGGAATCCTGCTCAAGCAGCGCGGTCAGTTCCTCGAACGATCCCGCTTCGTCGATCTTGGCGGAGGTCACGACGCTTGCAACCGCCTGTCGCAGCGCATCGCGAAACAGCGGATGGTCATCGGCAATGACGAGGTGGGTGCTGGCAGCGGTAGTCATTTATTTCTTGCAAGACGGTTGCGGCAAACCCGTGACCGCTTTGTGGAGGCCTGCCAATCGAGTTCTTTCCCTGTGATTGTCCCCTGATGGGCGGTCGCATGCAAGCGTACAATATTGCCATGCGGCAAAGCGGTTAATCGCCCCGGTTTGTGCGCCGCAATACGCGAGATGCCGGATCATGATTGGGTATTTTGGACCGTTCGTAGTCTTCCTCACATAGCAGTGCAGAGGGCCAAAAGTCTTATTGGGAGAGGTTTCACGGCGATGTTACCTTGAACCGAGGCCCATGGCTCAATCCGGCCAAGTCCGGCGCATGGGGTGAGCTTTGCATCAACGATTTCGGGGAGCGATCCAAAATGTCCACAATGGCTGCAACGGCTAGAACCGGAGGCATGACAAACGACGAACGTTTCGTCATTCTCGCTTCATCGCTCGGTACCGTTTTCGAGTGGTACGATTTCTATCTTTACGGATCGCTCGCCAGCATCATCGGCGCGCAATTCTTCAGCGCCTATCCGCCGGCGACCCGCGATATCTTCGCGCTGCTCGCCTTCGCCGCCGGCTTTCTGGTTCGGCCGTTTGGCGCCATCGTTTTCGGGCGCATCGGCGACATCGTCGGACGCAAATACACCTTCCTCGTCACCATTTTGATCATGGGTACGTCGACCTTCATCGTCGGCCTGTTGCCTAACGCGGCGACCATCGGCTTTGCCGCGCCGGTTATCCTGATCGGGTTGCGTCTGGCGCAAGGCCTGGCGCTCGGCGGCGAGTTGGTGGCGCCGCAACCTATGTGGCCGAGCATTCTCCGCATGGCAAACGCGGCTACTACACCTCGTTCATTCAGACCACTGCCACGCTGGGCCTGTTCCTTTCGCTGCTGGTGATCCTGTTCACCCGCACGGCAATCGGCGAAGACGCGTTCGCCGCCTGGGGCTGGCGAATTCCGTTCCTGGCGTCCGTCGTCCTGCTGGCGATCTCGGTCTGGATCCGGCTGCGCCTCAACGAATCGCCGATTTTCCAGAAGATGAAGGACGAGGGCAAAGGCTCAAAGGCCCCGCTGACCGAAGCTTTCGCCAACTGGAGCAATGCCAAGATCGTGATACTCGCGCTGCTCGGCGGCACCATGGGTCAGGGCGTGGTCTGGTATACCGGCCAGTTCTATGCGCTGTTCTTTCTGCAATCGATCCTGAAGGTCGATGGCTACACCTCCAACCTTCTGATCGCATGGTCGCTGGTGTTCGGCACCGGCTTCTTCATCGTGTTCGGTTGGTTGTCGGACAAGATCGGCCGCAAGCCGATCATTCTTGCCGGCTGCCTGATCGCGGCGCTGACCTTCTTCCCGATCTTCCGGATGATCTCCGCCAACGCCAATCCGGCGCTGGAAAAGGCCATCGAAGCGACCAAGGTCGAAGTCGTCGCCGACCCCGCAGGTTGCGGCGATCTGTTCAATCCGGTCGGCACCCGCGTCTTCAGCGCGCCGTGCGACACCGCCCGTGCCTTCCTGGCTCAGTCGTCGGTCAAGTATTCGACCGTTTATGGACCCGCAGGCTCCGGCGTGAAGGTGACAATAAATGGCAAGGACGTGCCGTACACCGATGCGAAAGCCGGCAACCCGGCTGTCGCCGCGGCTGTTGCCGCGGCGGGCTATCCGAAGGCGGGCGATGCAGCGATCGTGAAGATGTCGAACCCGTTCGACATCTTCAGGCCGCAGGTCGCCGCGGTGATCGGGCTGCTGTTCATCCTGGTGATCTTCGTCACCATGGTGTACGGGCCGATCGCCGCGATGCTGGTCGAACTGTTCCCGACCAAGATCCGCTACACCTCGATGTCGCTGCCCTATCACATCGGCAACGGCTGGTTCGGCGGATTGTTGCCGGCGACCTCGTTCGCGATCGTGGCCTCGACCGGAGACATCTACGCAGGCCTTTGGTATCCGATCATCTTCGCGTCGATCACCGCGGTCGTCGGCTTCTTCTTCCTGCCGGAAACCAAGGACGTCGATATCAAAACGAACTAACGGTTTTGCCGGCGGCGACAGCCGCCAGAGACTGATCAAATCACCGGCCGCGGAGCGATCCGCGGCCGGTGTTGTTTTCAGCAGGTCGCGCCCGCAAACTGCAGCACGATCTCGCGCCGATGCGGACGGGTGCGATGCTCGATCAGGTAGATCGCCTGCCACGTTCCCAGCGCAAGTTTGCCTTTCAGGACCGGAATATGCAGCGAGGTCGCCGTCAGCATGGTCTTGACGTGCGCTGGCATGTCGTCGGGGCCTTCGCTGTCGTGGCTCCATCCGGCGCCCTCCGGCGCCAGCCGGTCGAGCACGGTCATCAGATCGTCGAGCACCGACGGATCGGCATTTTCCTGGACCGTCAGCGACGCCGAGGCATGGCGAATGAACAGCGTCACCGCGCCCTCTCTCGCGCCGGCATCTTCAACAAATTTCGCGATCTCGGCGGTGAGGTCGGTGAAACCGCGCCCCGACGTTTGAATGGTCAGGAGCGACGTCACGATGGTGGTGCCGCTGACGGTAGATGACGGAGAGCGCGAGAGCGATTTTGGTGAAGTCATGAATGATCTCGCAACATGGTCGTCCCGGTGAACGCCGGGACCCATACGCCGCGGCCTCTCGATTTTGGGCGGTAGAAGTTGATACCTTCTGCAATAACCAACGCCGGTGGTCGGGTCCCGGCGTTCGCCGGGACGACTCGCGGAAAGGTTCGTCAAATCTTGCCGGCGATGTCCTTCTGCATCCGGTTGGCCATCTCGACCAGCCGCCGCCACGCCTGCTCCAGAAACGACATCACGCGATCCATGTCGCGGTCACTCGGCAGCGGAATTTCGATCTTGCGCTCGCCGTCAGCCACCTTCGGCTCCGGCTTTTTCAGCGAGTCCGTCTTCGGCAGCGGCTCGTCGATCTTGCCGGTGACGGTCGGTTCGCGCGCCGCCAGTTCTGCTTTGAGTTTTTCATTGTCGGCCTGCAGCCGGCCGATCTCCGCATCAAGCGCTGCGCGTTCGTCAGGCACCGTATAGCAGGCCCAGCCCATGCCGGTATTGGTGCAGGTCGAAACCGCACCGGTCCTTGTATCGAGCCTGATCACGCCATCGGCGACCGGCGACAGCGCATAGCGGCCGTTCTCGGTGTCCGGTGACGATTGCGCGACGGCGGCGCCGATTCCGCCAAGGCAAAGAAACACAGCGGTGGCGGCGATAGAGGTGGAGAATTTCGAGGGCGAGGTCGCTGTCATCGTGGGGTTGCTCCGCCTCAAAACCGATAAAGTTTCGCTATCCTACACCTGCGAACGGTAGGGCGCGCGGCCCGACTTCAACGCGTCCGCGAGCAATTCGATCCGGTCCTGCCCCCAGAATACCTCGCCGTCGAGCACATAGACCGGCGATCCGAACACGTCGGCCGCCAGCGCATCCTGGCGGTTTTGCTCGTAGGCCGCGCTGATCTCGTCGGACCCTGACCGTTCGACCAGTTGCTTGCCGGGGAGCCCGGAATCGTCGGCCAGCTTAATCAAGGTCGCGGGATCGAGCAGATTGAGCTGGCCTTCCCACACCGCCGCAAACGCCCGCCGCATGAACGGCTCGGGATCGAGGCCGGCCTCGACCGCCGCGATCACTACGCCATCGGCGAGCCGTGCATTGAACGGCCAATTGGCCGGTTGAAGATGGAATTTCAGCCCGCGCTTGTCGCGCCAGCGCTGCAGTTCGACCATCCGGTAGCGCTGCCGCACCGGATGGCGCTTCATCAGCGGCAGCCCGCCGGTCTCCGAGAACAGGTCGACCAGCACCACCGGTTTGTAATTCACCTTGAGACCGTAGGTTTTCGCAACCTGCTGGAACGCGTCGTGTCCGATATAGGCCCACGGGGATTGAAACGAAAAATAATAGTCGACCTGACGCGGCATGCTGGCTCCGGGCGTGGAATTTGAATGCTGCGGTCATCCCAACAGACCCGCCGGTACCGTGCAAGATCGATCATGGTTCAACCCAGCTGCTGCACTGCGGCGACGGCTCCGCGAGGTATCCGACTTCACCTGAATAAATTCAAGCGAATCAATGCACTAACTGGTTACGACACAATCTTGACTTGGCAAGATGCGGTCAGTATGGTCCGCGCGGCTTTTGAGGGTGACGGGGCGTCATTTCCATCAACGCAGCATCGTTTCGGGTCTCCACAGCATGGCTGAAGGCACGAATGACGGCGGAAATGGAAGTCGCGATAAATCGTCCTCCGACGAAGCTGCGCTTTCCGCAAGGCTCGGAAGTCTGGATCACCGGTTGTCCGAAATTCGGGGCAGCCGCAAAATCGGGACTGACCAGTCCGAATCTGGAAGCGGAGACGGAGCGGCCAGAGCCTCGGCGATGGCGCGCGGTTTCCGGCTTTCTTCGGAGTTGGTCGCCGGCGTTGTCGTCGGAGCGGTGATTGGCTGGGGTTTCGACCGCTTGCTGTCGACATCGCCGTTCGGTCTCATCGTGTTTTTTCTGCTCGGCTTCGTCGCCGGCGTGGTCAACGTGGTGAGGATGGCAGGCGTGGCTCCAGGCAAGCGCTGACGGGAAGTCATGACACTTGAAATTCGATTGCCGGCAAGAAGGCCGGAGGACCAAGAGCCGCGCGGATGAAAATCGACCCGATCCATCAGTTCAACATCGAACCTCTGTTCACGATCGGCCATATCGGCAATCAGACGATCGCCTTTACCAATTCCTCGGCCTACATGTTCGGGGCGGTGGCGCTGATCTCGATCCTGATGATCGGCGGCGTCGCCGGGCGGCAGCTGGTGCCGGGGCGGTTCCAGTCGATCGCCGAAATCAGTTACGAGTTCGTCGCCAGCACAGTCCGCAGCACGGCCGGCGCGGAAGGCATGAGGTTCTTCCCGCTGATCTTCTCACTGTTCATGTTCATCTGCGTTTCGAACGTCGTGGGCATCATCCCTTACACGTTCACGGTTTCGACCCACCTCATCGTCACCGCGGCGCTGGCGCTGTTGGTATTCTTCACAGTGCTGATCTACGGCTTCTACAAGAACGGCCTGAAGTTCTTCAAGATTTTCGTACCGTCGGGCATTCCGATCTACATCCTGCCGCTGGTCGTCTTCATCGAAATCTTCTCGTTCTTCTTGCGGCCGATCTCGCACAGCGTGCGTCTGTTCGCCAACATGCTGGCCGGCCACATCTCGCTGAAGGTGTTTGCCGGCTTCGTTGCGATGCTCGGCACCTCGCTCGGCGCGATCGGCTGGGCCGGCGGCGTGCTGCCGCTGGCGCTCACGGTTGCGCTCACCGCGCTTGAGCTTCTGGTCGCGTTCCTGCAGGCCTATGTGTTCGCGATCCTCACCTGCATCTACCTCAACGACGCCATTCATCCCGGACACTAACCAGTCCGGGGAATTTCCACCCACACTCGTATTTCTCTCCAAGGAGCTAAAAATGGAACCGGCAGCAGCAAAACTTATCGGCGCGGGCATCGCGTGCATCGGCATGGGCGGTGCGGGCGTCGGCGTGGGCGTCATCTTCGGCAACTATCTTGCCGCGGCGGTGCGCAATCCTTCGGCGGCCCAGGGCCAGTTCGGCAACCTGATTTTCGGCTTCGCCGTGACCGAAGCGCTCGGCATCTTCTCGCTGCTGATCGCTCTGCTGCTGCTGTTCGTTCCGCTCTGAGCTGCACCCCTTCGTGCCGCCTTCGGGCGGCGGGCATGACAGCAACAGGAGAACTCCATGGCTGAGAGTCATGGCGACGCAAAAGGCCAGCAGGCCGGCGCCCACACCGAAGCGAATGGCGGCCACAGCGGCGGATTTCCTCCGTTCGACTCGTCGACCTTTGCTTCGCAACTGGTGTCGCTGCTGATCGCGTTCGTCGCGCTCTATCTGATCGTCTCGCGAATTGCGCTGCCGCGCGTCGGCAGCGTGCTCGACGCACGTCAGAAGGCGATCGAGGGCGATCTGGCCAAGGCGCAGGAGCTGAAGGACGCCTCCGACGCAGCGCTGAAAGCCTATGAAAGCGAACTGGCGGCGGCGCGCGCACGCGCGCAGGCAATCAGCGCCGAAACCCGCGAAAGGCTGAACGCGGCAGCCGAAGCCGAGCGCAAGACGCTGGAAGAGCGGCTCGCGGTCAAGCTCGCCGAGGCCGAAAAGACCATCGCGTCGACGCGCGAGACCGCGATGCGCAACGTCCGCGGCATCGCCGCGGATGCGGCCGCCGCGATCGTGCAGCGCCTCACCGGCGTGCTGCCCGACGGCAAGTCGGTGGACAGCGCCGTTGACGCGTCCTTGAAGGGATAAGACGATGTTCTACGAACCGGAATTCTGGGTCGCCATCGCTTTCGTCATCCTGATGGGCGTGTTCGCCTATTTCGGCATCCACCGCACCGTGCTGAAGACGCTCGATCATCGCAGCGACCGCATCAAGGCCGAGCTCGACGACGCGCGCCGCCTCAAGGACGAAGCCGCCAAATTGCTCGCGGAATACAAGGCCCGTCACGCCAGTGCCGAACGCGAGGCCCAGGACATCATCGCATCTGCGAAAGCCGAAGCCGAGCGCATTGCGTCCGAAGCCAAGACCAAGATGGAAGATTTTGTCGCGCGCCGCACCAAGACCGCCGAGAGCAAGATCGCGTTGGCCGAAGCCCAGGCGCTGGCCGACGTCCGTGCCGCGGCGGCCGACGCCGCGGTTACTGCCGCTTCCACCATCCTGTCGCAATCGGTGAAGGGCCAGATCGCCGACGACCTGCTGACCAAGGGCATTGCGGAAGTTCGCGAAAAGCTGAACTGACCGCGGCTCCGTCATGCCCCGCGAAAGCGGGGCATGACGGTACACCGCGGCTTCTCGAATCAATCGCTGACGTCTGTTATTTGCTGGATCATCCGCTTTCGCGGATGATGACAACTGTCTGCAATTTACTTCTTCTTCCTCGCCGCCTTCGGCTTCGGCTCCGGCGTCAGCGCCTGCGGATCGAAGCCGATATAGAAGATGTAGGAATCGCCGATCGCTCCGGGCGGCACCGGATACACCAGGTCCTCCGCCACCAGGCTGAACGGCACGCTGCCGGATTCATCCATCGACACCGTCGTCCGATAGACCTTGGTGGCGATCGTCTTCTCCTGCACGCCGCTCTGCACCACGGCGACACGAAGCGGAATCTCGACCGTCGGCGGATTTCCTGCCGGGCCGGCAATGACGCGGCCGAGGATGCCGATCCGCGCGGTGATCTGGTCGCCGGTCTGCGTGCAATCGCGCGCGGTGCGCGTGATCGTCGCCTGATAGCGCAGATCGTTGCCGACCGGCTGCTTGCCTGGTGCCGCCACCGCATAGGTCGACGCTCCGGCGCGAATGCTCACGGGGGGACAGCTCAGTTCGTTGTCCACCGGTGGCGGCGCAGTCTCACCGACGGCTTGCGATTTCGAGCCGAACAGTTGGCTGAACCTGCTGCCGATTGACGGGCTGGAATCGGACGAGGCTCCGAACATGCTGCCGCCGCCGCACCCGGACAGCAGAGCGCCCGCGACGGTCAGCGCAAGCGCGACACGCAGACGGCCCGCCCGGCCGGTACCCACCGTCCGCATCATCAGCCTGTTACGCATCATCCAGATTCCCCCAAGATTATCAGGCGCATAAGCCGCGCTGTTAGAGAGAGCGCGCGCTCGCGCGTTATACCAGCGCAATCCCGGCGAACCCAAGGCGCTCAAAACCACGCGTGCCACAATCTCGAAACAAGGTTAGCCGCGAAAATCCTCATGCAGCAGGCCGAACAGCAGGTGGTCCTGCCAGACGCCATTGATGCAGAGATAGCGCCGCGCCAGGCCCTCGCGGTTGAAGCCGCACTTCTCCAGCACCCGGATCGACGGCGCATTGGAGGGAATGCAGGCGGCCTCGACGCGGTGAAGATTGAGTTCGCCGAACAGCGACGGCAGCAGCGCGCGCAGCGCTGCCGTCATGTAGCCGCGATGCGCGTGGGGTTGCCCGACCCAGTAGCCGATCGTGCCGGCCTGCACGATGCCGCGGCGGACGTTCGCCAGCGTGACGCCGCCGATCATCGCGCCGTCGGATTCCCGGAACACGATGAACGGATAGGATCTGTCGGCGGCGATGTCCTCGGCGTAGCGGCGCAACCTCCGCCGGAAGCCCGCGCGGGTCAGATCGTCGGACGGCCAGATAGGCTCCCATGGCGTCAGGTATTCCCGGCTGGATTCGCGCAGATGCGCCCATTGCAGAAAATCGGACATCTGCGGGGCGCGCAGCAGCAGGCCATGGCCGCGCGGGGCAAGTGCTGCCGGTCCGCTGGATGGAAGCCGAAACAGGGCCATGTGTGATACTCCCCGATGCCCGAGCCCGATTCAGTGCGCCACGCCTTAATGAAGGCGCGCCTTGACCTTCGACCTGGTCAATCCTTCCGCAAAAGCCACCGCCGTGTCCAGACCCCTGCCGCTGCCAAGCGCTACGACCGCCGGGCGACTGCGCGACAACAGCCCTCGCGCGGTGTTCCGCGTCGATTCCACGCTCACGGCGTCGATCCTGGCGACCAGCTCTTCCACCGTCAAAGGGCGTCCATAAGCCAGAATATGACGCGCCAGCTGTTCGGCACGCGAGCTGCAGCTTTCCAGCGCCATCAGCAGCCCCGCCTTCATCTGCGCCTTGGCGCGCGCGACCTCGGCTTCGGTCAAGGTCTCCACCGCATCGTTGATGACATCGACGATCACCTCCATCATCTCAGGCGCATCGCCCGGGTCGGTACCGGTGTACAGCCCGAAAAACCCGGTGTCGGCGTACGGCGCATGGAAGGCGTAGATCGAGTAGCACAGCCCGCGCTTTTCGCGCACCTCCTGGAACAGCCGCGACGACATCCCGCCGCCCAGCGTATTGGTGAAAACCTGCAAGGAGAACAGCGACAGATCGGTTTGCGGCACCCCCTCCAGCGCCAGCGTCAGATGCGCCTGCTCGAGCTCGCGGTGCACCACGCGGGAGCCGCCCTTGCCGAACGTCGCCGGCTGCGGTTTTGGCGCGGGCGCGCCGTCGAAGCTTGAGAACCGCTGCGCCACTTCCTCGACCACCCGCTTGTGATCGACCGCGCCGGCGGCCGCCACCACCATGTCCGGACCGCGATAATGCGTCGAAAGATAGCCGCGCAGCGTATCGCGGTTGAAGCCCTTCAAGGTCTTTGCCGTCCCCAGCAGTGAGCGGCCCATCGGCTGATCCGGGTAACACAGCTCGTTGAGATGTTCGAACACCACGTCGTCGGGCGTGTCCTGCGCCGCGCCGATTTCCTGCACGATGACGCTCTTTTCGCGCTCCAGCTCGCCCGGCACGAAGGACGGATTGGCGAGAATGTCGGACAGCACATCGAGCGCCAGCGGCACGTCGTCCTTCATCACCCTCGCATAATAGGCGGTGGTCTCGGTCGACGTGCCGGCGTTGAGATCGCCGCCAACCGCCTCGATTTCCTCGACGATTTCGCGCGACGAGCGCCGCGTGGTGCCCTTGAACGCCATGTGCTCGAGCAGATGCGAGATGCCGTGCTCGTTCGGCTTTTCGTCGCGGCCGCCGACGCCGGCCCACACCCCGAGCGCCGCGGTTTCGAGATGCGGCATGCTGTCGGTGATGACGGTGAGGCCGGAGGGAAGCTTGGTGACATCGACGCTCATCCGGCAACTCCTTGCTTCGCAGCGCGGCTGACCGACAGCACGAACCGTTCGACCTTAACCTGATCGTTTTTCATGACTTTGATGTGCTCGGTCTTTGTCATCAGACCCTCGAGCCAGGGCGGCAGTTCCGGACGCACGCCGCAGGCGGCTTCCACCGCATCGGGAAATTTCGCGGCATGCGCGGTCGAAAGCACGATGTTGGGAATCTTGGAATCCGAGGTGTCGCGATCGGCCACCGCCAGCGCCACCGCGGTATGCGGATCCACGAGATCGCCGGCCTCGCGCCAGGCGGCGCGGATCGCCGCGCTGGTTTCGGTCTCATCGGCACGCCCGGCGTCGAATTCCTCGCGGATCGCCGCCAGCGTCGCGTCGGGCAGCACGAAACGCCCGGACTGTTTCAGCGACGCCATCAACCGGCGAACGGTGCCTGCGTCGCGCCCGCTCGCCTCGAACAATAGCCGCTCGAAATTCGAGGAGACCTGAATGTCCATCGACGGCGACGCCGTGGCGTGAACCTCGCGCACTTCGTAGATGCCGGTCTTCAGCGTGCGCGGCAGGATATCGTTGACGTTGGCGGCGATCCGCAGCCAGCGGATCGGCAGACCCATTCGCTTGGCGACGTAGCCAGCGAAAATGTCGCCGAAATTCCCGGTCGGCACCGTGAAATCCACGATCCGCGCCGGCGCGCCGAGCGCGACCGCTGACGTGAAATAATACACCACCTGGGCCACGATCCGCGCCCAGTTGATGGAATTGACGCCCGACAGCGCGACCGCGTCGCGAAAGCTGTGATGGTTGAACAGTCCCTTCACGATCGCCTGGCAATCGTCGAAGGTGCCTTCGATGGCGAGCGCATGAACGTTGGCGGCGCCCGATGTCGTCATCATCCGCCGCTGCACGTCGGAGATTCGGCCGTGCGGAAACAGCACGACCAGATCGACATTGTCGAGACCCGCGAACGCATCGACCGCGGCGCCGCCGGTATCGCCGGAGGTCGCGACCACGATGGTGGTGCGCTGCGCGCGCTTCGCCAGCACGTGATCCATCAGCCGCGAGATCAGCTGCATCGCGACGTCCTTGAACGCCAGGGTCGGGCCGTGAAACAGCTCCAGCAGGAATTGATTGGGCCCGATCTGGTCGAGCGGAACCACGGCGGGATGGCGGAAGGTGGCGTAGGCCTCATTGGCCATGCGGCCGAGATCGGCGTCGGAGATTTCGCCGCCGACAAATGGCCGGATCACATCGACCGCGACCTCCCAATACGGCCGGCCGAAAAATCCGGCGATGGTTTCCGGCGAAAGCTGCGGCCACGCTTCGGGCACGTAGAGGCCGCCGTCACGGGCGAGCCCGGTCAGCATCACGTCGCAGAAACCCAAGGTCGGGGCCTCCCCCCGCGTCGAAATGTATCGCGTCAAACCGCCCTCCAAAGACTCGGGCTTACCGCCAAGCCTTTGATAATGATGAGTTATTGACATTCGTCGATGCCGAAGTCGCGCGGCACCATAAAGCGTTTTCAGGGGAATGGGAAATGCCGCAATGGCGGTAAGATCCGGGCGTCCGGCGCGCAATTGGCCGTCATACCCCGCGCATGCGGGGTATCCAGTACGCCGCGGCTTATCGATTCCGTCACTGACGTCTCTGGAATACTGGATCGTCCGCTTTCGCGGGCGATGACAGCCGGTGGGTATTGGCGCGGGTCCTCCGCGAGACTTGACGCCGGCGTCGAGGCGTCAGGACCACACGACTTTACCGTCCGCTTAAGCGTCGTTCGTCTACGACGCTGCCGCGTCCACCGCATCCCGCCCCGCGTCCGTGACGATCGCGATACGCCCCTCAAGTGGGGCAGGACGGCAAGGGGTATAGTTTTGATTTGGGTAAGCAGCGAAGGAAAATATTTTTGAAAAAGATACTATGGGGCAGGCGGCAGATTTAAGATCGTCGCTTCGATCAACAGTCATTGACGGAGTTTGCTATGCAGAAACCCCACGACAATAGTAAAGTCTGCCCCGCCGCCTTTGTGCAGGATAGCACGGTGATCGCCGTGATCGAAATGGGATTATCGAGTT
>Ga0208850_1000326_pt1 | contig 16303 bp, 16 predicted proteins | sample NGESurshal092012_5_FD_184475 | JGI IMG/M metagenome (GOLD analysis project Ga0208850, IMG submission 184475) | Arctic peat soil microbial communities from Barrow, Alaska - NGEE Surface sample 210-2 shallow-092012 (SPAdes) | ecosystem: Environmental > Terrestrial > Soil > Wetlands > Peat ... | reverse complement strand
GCGTGGGCTGCGAGACATAGCATGCCTGGGCCGCGCGACCGAAGTGGCCCTCGCGCGCCAAAGCACTGAGGTACTCCAACTGGCGCATCAGCATGGAACATGGATACCCCGAAGGAAGCGGGACGTAAAGCCGGCTCCCCCACCCTCTGGACGGGGACCTTGCTCGGAGCCATCGACCGAGCCGACCTGCCCGGTTCGACCCGGCTCTCGGGCTGAGAAGGTGTCGCTCTCAAAGGTACGACTTTGCATACTGCACCGCTCGATCTCACACCGAAGTCACAAAACTCCCCTCACCGACTTAACGACGTTCTCGACGGTGAAGCCGAAATACTGGAACAGATCAGCCGCAGGCGCCGACTCGCCGAACGTGTCGATACCCACCACAGCTCCACCCAGCACGTATTTTCGCCAGCCGTCGCTCACTCCGGCCTCCACGGCCACACGTGGCACTCCGTGCGGCAAGACAGCCTCCTGGTACGCCGAGTCCTGCCGGTCGAAGACCTCGGTACAAGGCATCGAGACCACCCACACGGGGATGTCCTCCTCGGCGAGTGCCTCTTGCGCCGCCACGGCAAGCCCGACTTCCGATCCGGTGGCAAGAATCAGCGCTCTCGGTGCCGTGCTGCCACCCGCACGGAGGACGTAGCCCCCGCGCCGGATCTCTTCGCGGGTGGCCGCGTCGCGAGGCTGGAACGGCAGGTTCTGCCGCGACAGCACAAGCGCGGTGGGACCGTCGGCACGCTCGATCGCAGCGGCCCATGCCACCGCCGTCTCCACCGCGTCGCTCGGACGCCACACATTCAGGTTGGGCATCAGTCGCAGCGTCGCGGTCTGCTCCACCCCCTGATGCGTGGGTCCGTCCTCACCCATCCCGATGGAGTCGTGGGTGAGCACGAAGATCGAGCGCACCTTCATCAGCGCCGCCATCCGGATGGCGTTCCGGGCGTACTCCGAGAACATCAAGAAGGTGCCGCCGTAGGGAATGAAACCACCGTGCAACGTCAGCCCGTTCATGATCGCCGCCATGCCGAACTCGCGAACACCGAAGGAGAGATAGTTACCCCCGCCCTGACGGGACACGGCTCTACTCCCGGACCAGTTCGTGAGGTTGGAACCGGTCAGGTCGGCCGATCCCCCGAAGAGCTCCGGGAGCAGCGGCGCGAAAGCCTCGATCGCGTTCTGAGAGGCCTTACGGGTGGCGACGCTCTCCGCCTTGTCGTTAGTCGCCTCAACCGCAGCGGCCACCTGCTCCTGCCAGCCCTCCGGAAGCTCCCCGCTGATGCGGCGCTCGAACTCGGCCGCCTCCCGCGGGTACTTCGAACTGTACTCGGCGAACACGGCATTCCACGCTTGCTCCAACTTGGCACCTCGCGCCCTGGCGTCCCACGCCGCATAGACCTCCTCGGGGATCTCGAAAGGCGGATGGTGCCAGCCGATGACCGGACGCGTCGCCGCGATCTCGGCCTCGCCCAACGGCGCGCCGTGCGACTCGTGCGAGCCCGCCTTGGTCGGCGCGCCCCGGCCGATGACCGTCTTGCAGCAGATCAACGAAGGCCGGTCCGCGGCCGCCTTAGCCAGCATGAGCGCCGCCTGGATCGCTTCCGGGTCGTGGCCGTCGACGCCGGCCACGACGTGCCAGCCATAGGCATCGAACCGTTTCGGCGTGTCGTCGGTGAACCAGCCCTCGACGTCCCCGTCGATGGAGATGCCGTTGTCGTCGTATAGGCAGATCAACTTGCCCAGCCCGAGAGTGCCCGCGAGCGAGCCAACCTCGTGCGAGATTCCTTCCATCAGGCAGCCGTCTCCCACGAAAACGTAGGTGTGGTGGTCGACGATGTCCAGGCCCGGCTGGTTGAACTCCTGCGCAAGAAGCTTCTCGGCGAGGGCCATCCCAACGGCGTTGGCCAACCCCTGACCGAGTGGACCAGTGGTTGTCTCAACTCCCGGCGTGTACCCGTACTCCGGATGACCCGGGGTCTTCGAATGCAGCTGCCGGAACTGTTTCAGATCCTCCATTGAGAGGTCGTAACCAGTCAGGTGCAGCAAGGCGTACAGGAGCAGAGATCCGTGACCATTCGAGAGCACGAAGCGGTCGCGGTTCGGCCAGCGGGGGTTGACGGGGTTGTGGCGCAGGTGGTGGTTCCAGAGAACCTCGGCGATCTCGGCCATACCCATCGGCATACCCGGGTGACCGGAGCCGGCCTGTTGGACAGCGTCCATGGCGATCGCGCGGATTGCCGACGTGAGCTGAGAAAAGACAGGCCGTTCGAAATCACTGAACGTGGACCTCGGATTATCTCGCATGGTTGCGCCTCTCCATCAACCGCAGGATCAGTGGGGTGAAGATCAACTGCATGGCCAGCTCCATCTTCCCGCCCGGCAGCACGATGATGTTCGGACGTGACATGAATGAGTCATGCAGCATTGACAGGAGGTAGGGGAAGTCGATGCCCTTCGGGTCGGTGAAACGGATGACGACGAAGCTCTCGTCCGCCGTCGGGATGTAGCGCGCGACGAAAGGGTTAGAGGTATCCACCGTGGGCACGCGCTGGAAGTTGATGTGCGTGCGGGAGAACTGCGGGCAGATGTGGTTCACGTAGTCGGGCATGCGCCGCAAGATCGCGTCCATGACGGCCTCGCCGGAGTGACCGCGCTTGGCCTTATCCCGATTCAGCTTCTGGATCCACTCGAGGTTGATAATCGGTACGACGCCGACTAGGAGATCCACGTGCTGGGCGATGTTCACAGTCGGGGTGACCGCAGCGCCGTGCAGTCCCTCGTAGAAGAGCAGGTCGCTACCCGGCGCAAGATCCTCCCACGGCCTGAACGTCCCCGGACTCTGGCCGTAGGGCTCGGCTTCTTCCTCGTCGTGCAGATACTTTCTCGTCTTCCCCTGGCCGGATTCGCCGTAGTCCCGGAACAGCGCCTCGAGCTCCTCCAGCAGGTTCGCCTCCGGCCCGAAGTGGGAGAAGTGGTTGTTGCCGTTCTTGTCCGCCTCCGCAGTGGCAAGCTTCATCGCCTGTCGGTCATGGCGGTGGAAGGAATCGCCCTCGATGATCGCAGAAGTGATGCTCTCACGTCGAAAGATGTGCTGGAACGTCTTCGTCACCGATGTTGTACCCGACCCTGACGAGCCCGTGATGGCCACGACGGGATGCTTGACCGACATGTTGTCCTCCTCTGCGTTTAGTGGTTCCGGAAAAGTGCTCTGCTGTTGAACAGCGACCCGTCGAACCGGTTCTCTGCCGGCGCGACGGCATCGAGGTGGAAGCGCTCGATCCGGTCCACCTCGTTTTTCGAGCCGAAGATCAACGGAACCCGTTGGTGAAGGCCGTCCGGCACGACCTCCATGACGCGTCCGTTCCCCGTGCTGGCGCCGCCGCCGGCCTGTTCGACGATGAACGCAATCGGATTGCCCTCGTACAAAAGCCGCAGGCGCCCGGGTTGGGTCGGGTCCTTGGTGTCCCTTGGGTACATGAAGACACCGCCTCGGGTCAGGATGCGGAAGGTCTCGGCTACCAGCGACGCCACCCAGCGCATGTTGAAGTCCTTGCCCCGCGGCCCGGCCGTGCCGGCCAGACACTCCTGTACATAGCGCTTCACCGGTTGCTCCCAGAAGCGTTCGTTGGACGCATTGATCGCGAACTCCGAGGTGTCCTCGGGTATTCGCATCTGCGGGTGGGTGAGGACGAACGCCCCGATGTCCCGGTCGAGCGTGAAGCCGTCCACCCCGTGGCCGGTCGTCAGCACGAGCATCGTTGACGGCCCGTAGAGGGCGAAGCCGGCGCAGACCTGCTGCACACCGGGCTGCAGGAAATCCTCGGCGCATGGATCGGCGTCCGTGTCCGGGCTTCGCAGGATGCTGAAGATCGTGCCGACCGTCATGTTCACATCGATGTTGCTCGAGCCGTCCAGCGGATCGAACACCAGCAGGTACTTGCCGCGCCGGTAGCGCGCCGGGATCGGGTAGAAGTCCTCCATCTCTTCGGAGACCATCGCCGCAACATGACCGGCCCACTGCGTCTCGCGCAACATCACCTCGTTGCTGATCACGTCCAGCGTCTTCTGCACCTCGCCCTGGACGTTCTCGATGCCGGCACTACCCAGCATGTCAAGGAGTGCACCCTTGTTGACCTGGTTGGCGATGATCTTGACCGCCGTCGCGACGGCGTTGAGCAGTCCGGAGAAATCTCCCGTGGAGCCGGGATAGCGGTGTTCTTCCTCGATGGTGTGGCGGGTCAGGGTCTTGAGTCCTTCTGGCATGGCGTCCCGTTCTGGTCACGCGGTCGCGTCGGAGTTTGTCCCGGACTGGACGGGGTCGTCTTCGACTCCTGCTTCCTCGCTGTCCTGGAACAAGCTGCTTCCGTGCACGTCCTGCTCGGTAAGAGTGATGAGGTCGATCTTCGTCAGTGGGCGCTGCAGTTCGACAAGCCGTTTGGCCTGCCGCAACCGGCAACGCTCCACGGCGTTCCGAACGCTGCGCGCGTTGGAGAATCGCGGCTGGAGCATCCGCAGCTCGAGGTACTCCGAGAACGCCTCACGTCCCGGTTCGTCGAAACGGAAGTTCTCCTTCGCGACCATCAGCTCCGCGATCTGCACCAGCTCGTCATGGGTGTAGTCCTCGAAGGCAATATGGTGCGGCACCCGTGAGGAGAGACCCGGGTTCGCCGAGAAGAAGGTGTTCATCCGATCCGGGTAGCCGGCGAAAATCACCACCAGGCTGGCGCGCTCGCTCTCCATCTCCTGGAGCAGGATCTCGATGACCTCCTGCCCGTAGTCCCGCTCATTCTCGGGACGGACCAGGGAGTAGGCCTCGTCGATGAAGAGCACGCCGCCGGCTGCCTTGGCGATCGCCTCCTTCGTCTTCGGCGCGGTGTGGCCGATGAACTGGCCGACCAGGTCATCGCGGGTAACGCTGTGCACCTTCGCACTCCGGATGTAGCCGAGTGCATGCAGCATCTGGGCCATCCGTAGTGCGACAGTGGTCTTGCCGGTTCCGGCCGCACCGGTGAAGCTCATGTGCAGGGTCGGGCGCGACGACGTGAGACCGAACCGCCGCCGAGCGCGATCGACGAGCAGCAGCGCCGCGATCTCACGGACACGCCGTTTGACGTTGGCCAGTCCGACGAGCTCGGCGTCAAGCCTGGCAAGCGTCTCCTCGACATGGTTGCGCGCGTCATCTGCGGACAGGTCCAACAGTGCGGTGTCGGCGAGGATGGGTTCCTGCGCCGCGTCCGGTGGTGCAGCCGCAGCCGCCGGCTTCAGACCGTCCGCACCCGGTCGGTACAACCCGAAGCCGGACGATGGTCGCTGTGCTTTCGGATCATGGGCCACGATCTGCTCCTTCGCCACTGGTTGTCATCATTGCTCCGCGCCATACCGTTCGCCAGCCTGTGACCTCGTCGCGTAGGAGTGCACGCCGTAGCTCTGTCGCCGGTCCTTGCCCTCGGTGCGGGTAAGTAGGAAGCCCGGTTCTTCGGCCGGGCGTTGCACCAGGAACTGCATCGCGGTGGTCTGCCTGCCGAGCCTCGCGTCGTAGGCGAGAACTCGGACGTAGTGTCGAGGGAACGTCGCCCGGCATGCGTTGATCTCCGCCAACACCCCGTCTGGCTCGTCGACGTCGAACAGGGGCAGGCCCCACATCTCCCAGTAGATGTTGCGGGGGTGCGGGTCGTCGGTGTACTCGATGGACACCGGCCAGTGGTTCACCAGCGCGTAGCGCACCTGGGCGGCGATCTCGTCGTCAGTGAGCTCGGGCAGATAGGAGAAGGCTCCGTGGCGTAGGTACATGATGGCTCCCTAGATGCTGGCCGTGGGGACGGCGTCTGGTGCGTCGGTCGAGGTGTAGTTGAAGGTGACGTCGCCCCACGTCGCGAGGGCGACCTCGAGGGGGCGGCAGTTCTGGGCCGCCTTCCGAAGGATGTCCGGCCCTTCTCTCAGGACGTCGCGGCCCTCGTTGCGGGCCTTGATCACGGCTTCGAGCGCGACCCGGTTCGACTCCGCACCGGCCGCGATGCCCAGCGGATGTCCGATCGTGCCACCGCCGAACTGCAGCACCACGTCGTCGCCGAACAGGTCCACGAGCTGGTGCATCTGTCCGGCGTGGATACCTCCGGAGGCCACCGGCATGACTCCCGGCATGCTCGCCCAATCCTGGTCGAAGAAGATGCCGTTGGCCATGTTTGTCGGGATGTGGTCCTCACGCAGGGTGTCGTAGTAGCCCCGGGTGGTGGCGGGGTCACCCTCGAGCTTGCCCACCACGGTGCCGGCATGCAGATGGTCGATCCCGATCAAGCGGCACCACTTGGCAAGTACCCGGAAACTCACGCCGTGCGTCTTCTGTCGGGTGTACGTCGAGTGTCCGGCCCGGTGAAGGTGCAGCAGTACGCCGTTCCTGCGGGCCCAGTGCGACATTGACTGCATCGCCGTGTAGCCGATCGTGAGGTCGATCATCACTACGACGCTGCCGAGATCCTTGGCGAACTCCGCGCGTTCGTACATCTCCTCGAGCGTGGCTGCGGTGACGTTGAGGTAGTGCCCCTTGATCTCACCGGTGTCGGCCATCGCCTTGTTGACCCCTTCCATGCCGAACAGGAAGCGGTCCCGCCAGCGCATGAAGGGTTGCGAGTTAATGTTCTCGTCGTCCTTGGTGAAGTCCAAACCACCCCGGTTGGCCTCGTAGATCACGCGCCCGTAGTTGCGGGCGGACAGTCCGAGCTTGGGTTTGATGGTGGCGCCGAGCAGCGGCCGACCGAACTTGTTGAGGTACTCCCGCTCCATCACGATCCCGTGCGGCGGGCCCTGGAACGTCTTCACGTAGGCCACCGGGATCCGCATGTCCTCGAGCCGCAACGCCTTGAGCGGCTTGAAGCCGAAGACATTGCCGATGATCGACGATGTCAGGTTGGTGATCGACCCCTCCTCGAACAGGTCGATGTCGTAGGCGACGTAGGCGAAGTACTCCCCCGGCCGGCCGGGCACGTCGTCGACTCGGTAGCACTTGGCCTGGTAGTGGGAGTTCGCGGTCAGCCGGTCCGTCCACACGACGGTCCAGGTGGCCGTGGAGGACTCGCCGGCGACCGCAGCCGCCGCCTCGATCGGGTCCACCCCGTCTTGGGGAGCGATCCGGAAGACCGCCAGGACATCGGTGTCCTTGGGCTGGTAGTCGGGGGCGTAGTAGCCCATCCCGGCGTAGCTCTGAACACCCGGATCCCATCGGTCCTTGGTGGCGTCTTCGGTCATCACTACCTCCTGCATTGAGACTGTCAGCTTCTCGGTGAGATCAGAGTGACCGAGTTTTACCTCAAGCACCAGTGATTCTTTTCTTCGGTCACTTAAGAGTTTGTTTATCCTTTGGTAGGCTGCACGCATGGGGACGGTGAGCTCGACACGGATGCGAACGTTCCTTGCCGTCGTCGACCAGGGCAGCGTGCGAGGTGCAGCCGCGCAGCTGCACGTCACCGAACCGGCCGTCTCGGCCGCGCTCGCGCACATCAAGAAGCAGCTCGGTATCGACCTTTTCGCCAAAGCCGGCCGAGGGATCCGGCTGACCGACCCCGGCCTGGTCTACTCCGAGTACTGCCGGACCATCCTGGGCCTGATGGACGAGGCCCAGTCGGCGGTGCAGAAGGCAGATCAGGGACGGTTGCGCATCGGCGCCGTCGCAACCGCGAGCGAGTACGTCCTGCCCCGGTTGCTCGCCTCGTTCCGGAATCGATATCCCGGCGTCGACCTGAGTCTCTCGGTCCTTCCCCGCGACGACCTGTTCACCCAGCTCCAACACCACGAGACCGATCTCATCATCGCTGGACGACCGCCTCGGGCTTCCGGCTTGGTCACTCGCGCGCGCCGGCCCAACAAACTGGTCGTCGTGAGTGCACCGGGGCGTTTTCCGGACCCAGACACCGCGACATGGTTGTTGCGCGGCCGCGGCTCGGGGACGCGGGACACGACCCTGAGCCTGCTGGACCGGCTGGAGATCAACCCGCCGAGGCTAACGTTAGGAACTCACGGCGCCGTCGTCGCCGCAGCCCGGGAGGGTCTCGGCGTCACGCTCGTACATGCCGACGCGATCGGGGGAGACCTGCAGAACGGAATGCTCGAGGTTCTCGCGCTCGCGCACACCCCACTGGACCGCCCATGGCATGTCGCCACGACCAAGACCCCCACTCTCACTGCCATGCTCTTCGTCCGGCACATCGCCGACCGGGAAGAAGTGGGCCACGAGGCGTTTCACCCGTGGAACCCCCCGACGGGGTGAATCTGGGGACCCCGGCTCCTGGCACAGTTGTTGGACGGCGGCACCCCGTCGTGAGTCACCCCTGTCTGGAGGAAGCATGCCCGATACCAGTCAAGTCGCCGCCGACCTCGTCGCCAAGGGTCGGGGAATCCTCGCTGCCGATGAGAGCATCAAGACGATGTCGGCCCGGTTGACCGCGGAAGGCGTCGAGGCGACCGAAACCAGCCGCCGTGACTACCGCGAGGTTCTACTCACCGCCTCCGGACTCAACGAGACGGTCAGCGGCATCATCTTGTGTGACGAAACCTTCCGCCAGTCGCTCTCGAGTGGTAAACCATTTCCGAACGCCTGCCGGGAACGGGGAATCCTCCCAGGAATCAAGGTGGACACCGGGACGTCACAACTGCCCAACGGCGGCGGCGCGACCATCACCGAAGGTCTGGACGGGCTCGCTGGACGACTGGCTGATTACGCCGAGCACGGGGCGGCATTCGCCAAGTGGCGGGCGGTGATCGACGTAGCCACGAGCAGCGACTACGCGCTCGAGGCCAACGCACACGCGCTCGGCCGCTACGCGGCGCTCTGCCAGGAGAACGGGATCGTCCCGATCGTCGAGGCCGAGATCCTCAGTTCTGGCTCTCATGACATCAAGGCCTGCCTCGGGGTAACCGAGCGGACCTTGGCTGCAGTCTTCGACCAGTTGGTCCGCAACCAGGTCGACCTCCGCGGCATCATCCTCAAACCGAACATGGTGACTCCCGGGTTCGACGGTCCGATCGCCACACCCGGGGAGGTCGGCGCCGCAACGGTGGGAGTACTCAACTCCTTCGTGCCGGCGAGCGTGCCTGGCATCGCATTCCTCTCGGGAGGACATCCACACCAGGCTGCTTGCGACTACCTGTCGGCAATCAACGAGCGTGCCGGCTCGGCGCCCTGGGCGCTGACCTACTCCTTCGGCCGCGCGCTCGTCAGCGACGCGCTCCGCACCTGGAAGGGCAGCCCGGACCAGGTCGACGCCGCGCAGCAGGTCCTCCTCGACCACTGCCGTCGGGCATCCGCAGCGACGCGACGCGAGCCTGTCACTGGCGGATAGCTCAGTCGTCGGCACCAACCGTCAGCGGGAGCTCGACGATCAGGGCCGTGCCGCGTCCCTCGATCGAGTCGATTCGCAAGGTCGCGCCGATCAGGGCGCAGCGTTCTGCGATCGAGGACAAACCGAAATGCTGCGCGTCACTGGACGAGAGACTGCTCGTCCGGACGGACTGGACGTCGAAGCCGGCACCGTCGTCGGCGACCCCCAGAACCACGAGGTCGCTGACTCGACGGATCGAGAGCACCGCGCGCCGGACCTCGGCGTGCTTGACCGCGTTGTTGATCGCCTCCTGGGCTATCCGGTACAGCGCAGCCGCACAGTGGTTGGGAACGTCTTCGAAGTGCCCGTCATGATCGGAACGGAACTCGATGTCGAGCTGGGGGACGCTTTGAGTCAGGGACTGCAAGGCAGCCACCAGACCGAGGTCGTCCAGGATCAGACTGTGCATGCCGGAGATCGCCGCGCGGGTCTCGTCGTACGCCAGCCGCGCGAGACGCCGCGCGGCCTGGATCTGGACCCCCGCCTCGAGAACCGACGCGGGCTCCGCGCAGGTCCTGGCCAGGGAGACGTCTGCGGCGGACAGATGGAACGTGAGCGAAACGAGGGCTTGCATGACACCGTCGTGCAAGTCGCCGGCAATCAGACGCCGTTCGGCCTCTTGTGCGGAGATGGCCTGTGCGATCAGCCGATCCCTGTCGCTGCGGTTGGCGTCTGCGGTGTTGAGCAGACGCTGCGCGTGCAACCGGAGCCCCAGCAGGTCGGCCAACGGCTGCGCGCGGGCAACGTCGGCGTCGCGGAACGGCCGTGCCGAGTGCCGATACAGCGAGATCACGGCCACGATGCTGCCAGGCAAACCGCGGGCCGGCACACACATGCGCGCCACGCTCTCTCCGGGGGCAATGGAAAGTAGCTTCCGGTGCGCATCGTTTCGCGGGCAGTCGTCGTCCAACCTGACAGCATGGCCGTTCAGTGCCACCAGCCCTGCCACGCCGTAACCGACAGGGATCCGCAGCGCGCGCTCGGCCGCACCACCCTGTGGGTGGGCCGCAGCCACCTCCAGCTCCTTGCCGGTGCCGTCAACGGTGAGGACGAGGGATCTGTCGCCGTCGAAACACTCGGCGAAGGACCGAGCCACCGCTTGCAGATCAAGATCCCGCTGGGCCAAGAGCAGGGCACGCCCCGATGACAGCCCGGTCACTGGAAGAGGCCCTCCCGAAGCGCCATCGCGATCGCGCCGCCTCGGTCCGAGACGGACAGTTTGCGGTAGAGACCTCGGATATGGGTCTTGACGGTATCCTCGCTGATCACCAGTTTCGCAGCGATCCCCTTGTTGGAGTGATTCGCCACCAGCAGGGCGAGGACCTCGCTCTCGCGTTGAGTGAGACCCAGATGCGCTCCTGGCCAGAACTCGCCGGCGCTCAACTTCGCCGCAGACAAGGCGATCCGACCCGCCAGTGTCGGGTCGATGACAGTCTCACCATCCATGACTCGGCGTAGGTGACCGACCAACTCCGCTCCGTCCACCCGCTTCAACACATAACCCGAGGCTTCGACTCGCAGCGCCTGGTAGAGGTACTGTTCATCATCGTAGACGGTCAGGAACACGACGTGGATCTTCGGGTCGGCGGCCTTGATCTGCCGGCACAGATCCAAGCCACTGTCCTTGCCGAGCCGGACGTCGCAGAGCACGACGTCAGGTGTCTCGGACCTTACGAGGGTCATGGCGTCAGCGAGTCCGGTCGCGATGCCGACGATCGTCACGTCGTCACTGAAGTGAGTGAGCATGGCAGTGATCCCGTGCAAGACCATCTCGTGGTCATCGACCATGACGATTCTCACCGGCAGCGCATTCATGGCGTTAGCCTAATCCGGGTGTCAGCCCGGGTTCGCGCCACGATCGACCCCAGGCTACTCGATGTTCCCAGGCGTGGCTGACCCCCGTACAACCGGGTCCCGTGGCTGGACGCGTGCGTCCCCTGCGAGAAGTCACCTCCACAGCCCACCCATTGGGGTGAGTCGTGAACCGCAGGTTTGCGGTGTTCTGAGAGGACATGGCCACCGTCTCGAGAAGGGCCCACCCATGACCAGTGCCAGCCTCATCGTCCCGTCTGTGCTCCCAGCCGACTTCGCCCGACTCGGAACCGAGGTCGAGGACCTCTGCTCGGCAGGAGTCGACCGGATCCAGTGGGACGTGATGGACGGCGTCTTCGTGCCGAACCTAACGTTCGGCCCCGATGTGATCGCCTCGGCAAGTGAGCACAGCAGCGTCGGGTTCGAGGCCCACCTGATGGTAGTCAACCCCGACGACCTGCTCCACCGATACATCGAAGCCGGCTGCGAACTCATCATCGTCCACGCCGAGGTGTGCACCCACCTGCACCGCACTCTGGCGCGAATCCGGGACCTCGGTGCGCGCAGTGGCGTCGCCCTCAACCCGCACACCCCAGCTACCGCCGTGCAGCATGTCCTCTCCGAGACCGATCTGGTTCTGGCGATGACGGTGAACCCCGGCTTCGGGGGGCAGTCCTACATTCCCGCAGTCGAACCCAAGGTCGCCGAACTTCGTCGGATGATCGATGACTCCGGCTACCGGATCGAGCTCGAGGTCGATGGCGGTATCACCCACGAGACGATTGCCGGTGCGGCGACAGCCGGCGCCGATGTCTTCATCTCGGGTAGTTGGCTGTACAGCTGGCCGGACGGCAAGGCCGCGGCAGTCCGCGAGTTACGGGGCCGAGCGGATGTCTCTCGCGAAAGGGTTCGATCTGATGGCGCTCACCGAATGTCCCCGGGGCTGCTCATCGAAAGTCCCCACCCTGTGACGGTGTCAGCGTAGTGGTTGGCGGCTGCCGGTGGCGGTGGCGCGGAGGTTCCTGCGGGCGTGGTGTTCGCGTAGCCCGTAGGAGTCGCCGTCGAGGTTGAGTACGACGGATCGGTGCAAAAGCCCACCAGGACTCGGGAGTCCCGCAGAGTGCCCCGGGCACCGGGCGTCTCGCAGGGACGGTTGTGGCACTTTCAGTGACCGCGGTCGATCCACTCCTGCAGGTGGGGTGCCTCGGCTCCGATGGTGGTGTCGTCGCCGTGTCCGGGGTGGACGACGGTCTGCGGCGGCAGCTTCAGGAGCTTGCCGCTGATGGAGTCGATGATCGTCGGGAAGTCCGAGTACGAGCGTCCTGTTGCGCCGGGTCCTCCTGCAAAGAGCGTGTCCCCGGTGAACACGACGCCCAGATCCGGGACATGGAAGCAACAGGCGCCGAAGGCGTGACCCGGAGTGTGCAGGACGTGGACGTCCAGTCCGCCGACGGTGAACACATCCCCGTCAGCCAGCTCGCCGTCGGGACTCACCGGATAGACCCTGTCCCACAGGACCCGATCGGCCGGATGCAGGTATGACGGAGCACCCGTCACGTCCACGACCCCGCCGACCGCGCCGATGTGATCATCGTGCCCGTGGGTGAGCAGGACAGCGATGACCTTGCGCCCGGCCACTGCCGCCAGGATCGGCGCAGCGTCGTGGGCCGCGTCGATGACGATGCACTCGTCGTCGTTGCCGATGAGCCAAACGTTGTTGTCGACGTCCCAGGTGCCACCGTCAAGGCTGAAGGTGCCCGAGGTGACGGCCTTGTCCACGCGGACAGCCGCCGCGGTCGCGCTCACAGGACCACGACCGAACGCAGGACCTCGCCCGTGCGCATCTTCTCGAACGCCGACTCGATGTCGCCCAGACCGATGGTCTCGGACACGAACGCGCCGAGGTCGAAACGTCCCTGGAGGTAGAGGTCGACCAGCATCGGGAAGTCCCGGCTGGGCAGGCAGTCGCCATACCAGGAGGACTTCAGCGCCCCACCACGACCGAACAGGTCGATCATCGGCAAGGTGACTTGGAGATCGGGCGTGGGTACTCCCACCAGAACGACCGTGCCGGCCAGATCTCTTGCGTAGAAAGCCTGCTCGTAGGTCTCGGGCCGGCCGACCGCCTCGATCACCACGTCCGCACCGTATCCGCCGGTGTGTTGGCGGATGCCTTCAACGGCGTCGGTGTTGCGGGAGTTGACGGTGTGGGTGGCGCCGAGCTTCTTTGCCCACTCAAGCTTCCGGTCGTCCACGTCCACCGCGATGATCGTCGTCGCCCCGGCCACCGCGGCACCGGCGATCGCGGCACTGCCCACGCCGCCGCAGCCGATCACGGCCACCGAGTCACCACGACTGACACCACCAGTGTTGACCGCAGCACCAAACCCCGCCATCACCCCGCAGCCCAGCAGACCCACGGTGGTGGCATCGGCCTGCGGGTCGACCTTGGTGCATTGACCGGCCGCAACCAGGGTCTTCTCGATGAACGCGCCGATCCCCAACGCCGGCGAGAGCTCCGTGCCATCGGTCAAGGTCATCTTCTGCTTGGCGTTGTGGGTGTTGAAGCAGTACTGCGGCTTGCCCCTGGCACACGCCCGGCACTGACCGCACACAGCGCGCCAGTTCAGGATGACGAAGTCGCCCGGCGCGACATTGGTGACACCCTCGCCCACCGCCTCGACCACACCAGCGGCCTCATGGCCCAACAGGAACGGAAACTCGTCGCTGATGCCACCCTCGCGGTAGTGCACGTCCGTGTGGCAGACCCCGCACGCCTCGATCTTGACAACGGCTTCACCAGGACCCGGATCCGGCACGATGACGTCGACGATCTCCACCGGCGCACCCTTGGTGCGAGCGATTACTCCCTTGACGGTGCTGGGCATGCCGCTCTCCTCTGATCTGGTTTGGCGCTCAGACTATCGAATCCACAAGGCCAGAGGCCGGGTCGGACCGGCAAGTAGTCTCGGTCGATGGCTGGAGCAAGGTCCCCTTCCTGAGGGCGGGTAGCCGGGCTTGCGAGCCTGATCACCGAGTTCTACGAGTCCGACAAGATCGTCTCCGCGGTCTGCCACGGAACGGGCCGGGGTGATCAACGTCAGGCTCAGTAACGGCGACTACCTGGTCACGGACAAGGATGTCACTGGTTTCTCTTGGCCCGAAGAGGAGCTCGCTCAGCGCGGCGAGGCCGTCCCGTTCGGCCTGCAGGACGACCTGAAGGAGCGCGCTGGGAAGTACACCCTCGCCGACCAGCCGTTTGACACCTACGTCGTCGAGGACGGCCGACTGATCACGGGGCAGAACCCCGGCAGTGCCAAGGCCGTCGCGGGCGCCGTGGTCAAGCAGCTCAGCTGACGCGGAACAGGAAGACCATGCCCGGCACACGGTAAGAGACATCAAGATTCCCATCCTGCGCCAACGACCGTAAGACGCAACTCTGGCAAGCCGACCTTTGTCGTGGCACGCTGGATCGGCGAGCGCGAGCTCCGCCTCTCCTACAATTCGTGTTCTTCCGAGGGGCTCCCGGGTGGGTGGCTGAGGCCCATTTCGGCGGCCAAAGTGCCACCCGTGACCAAATCCGTGACCAAACGGGCTGCTTTGGCCTCGCCGGAGTCGGTTGACGACTGGATCAGGTCCCCGAGCTTTTGTGCCATGGCCTGGTCCGGCCTTGGGATGGGTGGGCGTAGATCGCGAACAGCTTCGCCGCGGTTAGTGCCCGCGATTATTTAAGGTCGTTGGAGTCGGGCGTGTCGTCAGCTGTCGGGTTGAGGCAGTAGTTCCATTCGCCGTGGAAGCCGTGGCGGGTGAGGATCCCTTGTGTTTCCAGGGCTTTCATCTGCTCGTCGCCGATCTTGACGCCGGTGGGGTAGGTCGCGGTGTCCAGCTCGGCGTGGACCTTCAACCCGCTGCGGGTGGTGGTAGCGGCGATGGTCTGCACGATCACGTCGTGGCTGGTCAGGGGTCGCCCGCGCCAGTTCATGGAGATGTGGGAGAAGAGCCTGTGCTCGATCTTGTTCCACTTGGACGTGCCCGGCGGTAGGTGGCACACGGTGATCCGTAGGCCGGTGCGGGCGGCCAGGGCGGCGAGTTCGGTCTTGAACATCCGGGTTCGCGAGCCGTTGGAGCCGCCACCGTCCGCGCTGATCAGCAGCCCGGTGGCCCCGGGGTAAGAGGCGGCGCCCACGGTGGTCCACCAGCGCGCGATGGTGGCCACGGCGAACTGCGCGGTGTCGTGGTCGGTGCCCACCGACACCCACCCGGTGTCGGCCGCGACGTCGTAGACCCCGTAGGGGTTGGCCTTGCCCAGGTTCGGGTCGATGAAGTCGTGCACCTTGACCTTCACCGGCTCCCCGGCCGGTGACCATTCTCGGCCGCCGTTCTTGTAGGCGCCGACCAGCTCCTTCTTCTTGGTGTCCACGCTGATCACCGGGTTCGAAGCGTCCATGTGCGCCTGGGCCTGGTCGTTGAGGTATCCGAACTGCGCGTCGCGGTCCGGGTGCTGGCCGCCCTCGGTGGTCTTGGCGTTGGCCTGCAGGCTGTAGCCCAGCTCCCGCAGCAGCCGCCGGACCACGAAGTCGCTGACCCGGTGACCGTCCTTGGTCAACGCCCGCGCCAGGGTCCGAGTCGACTTGCTCGTCCACCGCAACGGCGACATCGGGTCCCCACGGGTCACCGGGTCGATCAACGCCTCCAACGCCGCTACCAGATCATGGTCGTGGACCTCGGCCCGCTTCCGGCCGCCACCGGGCCGACGGGATCTGACCACCGAAGCGGCATCCAGACCCTGGGCCTCGGCCCGACCCCGGCGCACCGTGTCCGGCGCCACCCCCGCCGCCAGTGCCACGACCGCCACACCCCCGGCACCCAGCTCGGCGGCCTCCGCCCCCAACCACAACCGACGCTGAAGCTCGCTCAGATGCGGCCGCAGCACCTCAAACCGACGCGCCAACGACTCCGCCAGATCCGCCATAGCACAACGGTAGCCGCCCTGAGCCCGGAAACTAGGTTAATCCATCGCGAGCCCTTAGCTGATCGGCAAGGGACTGTGCCCGGGACAACAACCCGTAGGCGGCCGCGCCGGGCCCCTCGGGGGTGTGGACGGTTTCGTGCGGGGCACC
>Ga0208850_1000317_pt1 | contig 16675 bp, 17 predicted proteins | sample NGESurshal092012_5_FD_184475 | JGI IMG/M metagenome (GOLD analysis project Ga0208850, IMG submission 184475) | Arctic peat soil microbial communities from Barrow, Alaska - NGEE Surface sample 210-2 shallow-092012 (SPAdes) | ecosystem: Environmental > Terrestrial > Soil > Wetlands > Peat ... | reverse complement strand
ATTCGTCATGTGTAACACTCCGGTTGAGGTTCAATTTACCTCAGCCGAGTGTCTCAATTATCCGTGCCGCACCCCACGCGTGGGCCTCCGGTGTTCGGCCGAGGCAGATTTCAGGGGGATTATCATGAAACACCAGCTCATTTTGGCCACCGTCCTGGCGGCTACCAGCTTAGCGGGTCCGGCGCTTTCCGCCGATCTGGCGTACAAGGCGCAGCCGGTCGCTGCTCCGATTCAGTATGCGGACTGGTCCGGCGTTTATGTCGGCCTCGAGGGCGGCTACGGGTGGGGCAAACAAAGTTCGATGCGTCCCCGATGACAGGCTCCGCGAAGCAACCCAGAGGCGACCAGATAAGGATTGGGCGCTCCTCGCGCTGACGGCAGTTATTGCTGGGCAGGAGTTCCGCACCCCAAAAAAAAAGCCGGGCTCCAAAGAGCCCGGCTTAAGGTATTGGCCACGTGAGGCCGACACAATCACCTTCCAAGAGGGATTACTGAGCCTTCGCGCCACTTGGAGGAGGGGGACATATGCGCAACGCGAATGCTCAGTAGAAACATTATGGGCCGCGTTGGTGCTTGCAGCAACCGCCCGGTCCGCATGTCAGACATGCGGAGACCGGGGGCTTTCGGAAACAAGCTTACGAAGGCCAGCGCTGCGCCTTGCTCACCACAAAGTCGCGGAACACCTGCACCCGCGCTACCGTCTTCAACTCTTCGGGATAGACGAAATAGGTATCGAGCTGAATCGAGTCCGATTCCCCGAACAGCTGCACCAGGCGGTTATTTTCCTCGACCAGATAATCCGGCAGCGCCGCGATACCGAGCCCTTGTTGGCACGCGCGCACCAGTCCGAGGATGTTATTGACCTTGAAATACACTTCACGCGGCCCCGAGCCATTGCGGCCGGCCTCGATCAGCCAGTTGCGGTTCTGCAGGTGCTGCGCGACCTGCCCGTCGCTCAGCGTGATGATGCGATGCGCATCGAGTTCGTCGACGGTGCGCGGCGTCCCGAACCGCTTGATGTATTCCGGCGAACAATAGGCGTGGAAGCCGATCGAGAACAGCTTGCGCTGGATCAGGTCGGGCTGCGTCGGCTTGCGGGTGAGGATCGCGACGTCGGCCTCGCGCATCGAGAGGTCGAGCTGCTCGTCGGTGACGATCAGCGAAATCCTCATCTCCGGATAAAGCGCGGTAAATTCGCCGAGCCGCGGGATGAGCCAGTTGATGCCGACACCGTGCGTGGTGGTGATCTTGAGGTCGCCGCTCGGCCGCTCGCGGCTGTCGGTCAATTTCGCGCGCGCCGCCTGCAGCTGCATGAACACGTCATGCGCGGTGCGAAACAAGAGGTCGCCCTGCTCGGTAAGGATGAGACCGCGCGCATGGCGATGGAACAGCGACACCGAGAGCTCCTGCTCCAGCGCGCTGACCTGCCGCGATACGGCCGATTGCGACAGGCCGAGCTGCTCGCCGGCATGCGTGAAGCTGCCAGCTTCCGCCGCCGCGTGAAACACCTTCAGCTTGTCCCAGTCCATATCGGTAAATCCGTCGCGAGTTCGAGCCATGATTATTCCGCCGCCGCGCGGTCGCTCGCGCGCAAAGCGAGAAATCGTTCGGCCTCGAGGGCGGCCATGCAGCCGAGGCCGGCGGCCGTGACGGCCTGGCGGTAGGTTTCGTCGGCGACGTCGCCGGCGGCGAATACGCCGGGCACCGAGGTCGCGGTCGAGTTCGGCGCCACCTCGACATAGCCGGATGGTTTCAGCTTGATCTGGCCGAGGATCAGTTCGGTCGCCGGCGCGTGGCCGATCGCGATGAAGACGCCGTCGGCCGGCAATTCGGTCAGCGCGCCGGTCTTGACATTCTTCAGCCTGATATGGGTGACCTTGCCGGGGTTCTCGGTGCCGCAGATTTCGTCGATGGCGCTGTCCCAGACCACCCTGATCTTGGGATGCTTGAACAGGCGCTCCTGCAGGATGCGCTCGGCGCGGAAATGATCGCGGCGATGCACGATGGTCACTTGAGAGGCGAAGTTGGTGAGAAACAGCGCTTCCTCGACCGCGGTGTTGCCGCCGCCGACCACGATGACTTGCTTGCCGCGATAGAAAAACCCGTCGCAGGTCGCGCAGGCCGACACGCCAAAGCCCTTGAATTTCTCTTCCGACGGCGTGCCGAGCCAGCGCGCCTGCGCGCCGGTGGCGAGAATGACGGTTTCGGCGAGATAGACGTCGCCGCTGTCGCAGGTCAGCCGGAACGGCCGCTGCGCGAGCTCAAGCTTGGTGACGAGATCGGTGACGATCCTGGTGCCGACATGGGCGGCCTGTTTCTCCATCTGCTCCATCAGCCACGGGCCCTGGATCACGTCGGCGAAACCCGGATAGTTTTCCACGTCGGTGGTGATGGTGAGCTGGCCGCCGGGCTGGATGCCCTGGATCAGCACGGGTTCGAGCATCGCGCGGGCGGCGTAGATCGCAGCGGTGTAACCGGCCGGGCCGGAACCGATGATGACGACCTTGGCGTGGATGGGGGCGGGCATGGGGTAGATCCCTCTCTTAAGGGAATTTGGCCAGCGCTTGGGCGGAATAAGCCCGGAAAGGCATCGCGGCGGCGCCGAAAGTGTCAAATCCAAGATAAGGCATCTGGCGAGCTATGCAAGAATTGCAATCCATATCAGCGAATTTTCCCCGTACGAGGGATAAATGACGCAGCGCACGCGCAATAAAATTGCGCAAGGCGCGCCAGCTGCGCTAAGAGTGTTACCGATATTGCCCGCAAACCTAGTCAGCCCAGGACCTGGACCCGCGTGTCGAAGAATGTTGACGAGATCGACCTTAAAATCCTCAGCGAAATCCAGGCCGACGGCCGAATCACCAACGTTGAGCTGGCCAAACGGGTCGGCATTTCTCCTCCGCCCTGCCTGCGCCGGGTGCGAGCGCTGGAGGAAGAAGGTTACATCCAGGGCTATCGCGGCCTGCTGGATCCGCGACGGCTCGGTTTTGACGTCACGGTGTTCGCCTCGGTGCACCTGTCCAGTCAGGCCGACGCCGATCTGCGCGCGTTCGAGGATTTCGTGCGCGGCGAGCCGCTGGTGCGGGAGTGCTGGATGCTTTCGGGCGAGGTCGACTTCATTCTGAAATGCGTGGCGCCTGACATGGCGACGTTTCAGAATTTCGTCACCCATCTGACGGCGGCGCCGCATGTGCGCAATGTCAGAACATCGCTGGTGCTGCACAACTCCAAATACGAGGCCGCGGTGCCGCTCGAATTCAAGGTCACGGGCTGAAGCTATTTTCCGCCATTCCGGGCCTGCGCTAGGTGGTCATCCTCAGATGTGCAATTGCACATCGGGGAATGACGACAACTGAGAATAAGGCCGCACCACAGACACCCCGTGGCGCGGCTTTGATCGTTGTCCCTTCAGCGAACGCCTAGCTCTTCTTGCGCATCATCGCATCGAGGCTCCACGGCCCGCCGCCGGCACAGGCGAGATAGAGGCAGGCAAAACACAGCATGATTGCGAGAATGCCGGCATTCAGCAGCGGGATGAAGCCCTTTGGAAAATGCCCGATGAAATAGGCGAACGCCATTTCACCGCACAGGATAAACGCCGCGAGCCGCGAGAACAGACCGAGGATCAGGAGTCCGCCGAAAATCAGTTCAAACATGCCGGCGACGCCGAAAAGCGAAAGCGCCTGCACTTTCTCGAACACTGGCACCGTCGGAAATTTCAGCAGTTTCGCAACGCCATATTGGAACAGCAGCAGTCCGGTGATGATCCGGAAGATGCTGAGAACCATCGGCTCGCCGGCAGCAAGCATTTTGTTCATTTTGTCCATGGTCGCCCCCTCAATCCCGTTTCATCGCGGCATCGACGCTCCATGGACCTGCGCCCGCGGTCGACAGATAGAGGCAGGCAAAGCAGTACATGATCGCAAGCGTGCCGCCGTTGATCAGCGGGTAGAAGCCCTTTGGCGCGTGAACCATAAAATAGGCGACCGCCATTTCACCCGACAGGATGAAAGCGGCCGGGCGCGTCAACAGGCCGAGGATCAGCAATGCGCCGCCGATCAGTTCAATGAAGCCGGCTGCGCCCAAAAGGGACATGGGCTGGATGTTGGCGTAGGCCGGGAGCGCGGGAAAGCCGATCAGCTTTCCCATGCCGTGTTCGATGATCATCAACCCCGTGATAATGCGCAGCACGCTCAAAGCGCGCGGCGCCCAAGCCGCCATTGTTTCATTCATGATTGTTTCCCCCGAAGTTTGACGCGCTTGAGTCGTATCGCGTCGCGGCTCCAAGGGAAAGGATGTCGGCATAAGAAATCGGCAGCGTTTCGCAAAGCAGCAAAGGAATAATGCCGTTGACAAAGTGTTTGCGGCGCCATGCCAGCCGCTGCTGACGCCGGTTCCGTCACGGCGCTGTCAACGAAGCGACATCAAAGATAAAGGGCCGGGAAGTTGTCCCGGCCCGTTGTCATGTTGCGACATTCAAAGCGCTATTCTAGCGCCACTCGACCTTGGTGATCTCGTAGGCCTTGGCGCCGCCCGGCGCGACGACTTCCACGGACGCGCCCTTCTTTTTGCCGATCAGCGCTCGCGCCAGCGGCGAGGTGATGGAGATGCGGCCCTTCTTGGCATCGGCTTCCGGCTCGCCGACGATCTGCCACACCGCTTTCTTGTCGGTATCCTCGTCGATCAGCGTGACGGTCGCGCCAAACTTGATGGTGTCGCCGGACAGCTTGCTGATGTCGATAATATCGGCGCGCGCGAGCTTGTCCTCCAGCTCGGCGATACGGCCTTCATTGTGGGACTGCTCTTCCTTCGCGGCGTGATACTCCGCGTTCTCCGAAAGGTCGCCATGCGAGCGCGCCTCGGCGATATGCTCGATGATGCGCGGACGCTCCACCGACTGGCGCTGCTTCAATTCGACCTCGAGGGCGGCATAACCGCCGGCGGTCATCGGAACCTTTTCCATCATTGCTCTTCGTCCTTCAACTTCATGCGGACCGATCCGCGGCACGCACAAACGCCGAAACAGAACACCCTCATGGCTGGCAAGTTCCAGTCACGAGGGCTTCATTGCCGATCAATTGCCGGACGCAGGGCCCGGCCCAAGGATCAGGTTTCGGAAAAATAACTCTGCAGCGTGCGGACCTCAAGGTCCCCGCCCAGATAGGCGCGGATGCCCTGTGCGGCCGCCACGGCACCCGAAAGAGTGGTGTAATATGGCACTTTATGCAAGAGGGCAGCACGTCGCAATGAGCGGCTGTCGGCCAGCGCCTGCGGCCCTTCCGTGGTGTTAAAGACCAGCTGGATGTCGCCATTCATGATGGCGTCGACGATATGCGGCCGTCCCTCCAGCACCTTGTTCACCTTTTCGGTCGGAACACCGCTGTCGGCGAGGAAACGCTGGGTGCCCGACGTGGCCATCACCTTGAAGCCAAGCGAGAATAGCAGCCTCACCGCATCGACGATCCGGGTCTTGTCGATCTCGCGGACCGAAACGAACACCGTGCCCTTGCGCGGCACGCGGGTGCCGCCGCCGAGCTGACTCTTGGCGAATGCGATTTCGAACGAGCGGTCGATGCCCATCACCTCGCCGGTCGACCGCATTTCCGGACCGAGCACGGTATCGACGCCGGGGAAGCGGGCGAACGGGAACACCGATTCCTTGACGCCGACATGGCGGAGTTTGCGCTTCTTCAAATTGAAGTCCACGAGCTTCTCGCCGGCCATCAGCCTGGCCGCGATCTTCGCCACCGGCATGCCGGTCACCTTGGCGACGAACGGCACCGTACGCGACGCCCGGGGATTGACTTCGAGCACGTAGATATCGCCGTCCTTGATGGCGTACTGCACGTTCATCAGTCCGACCACGTCGAGGCCGAGCGCCAGTTCGCGGGTTTGCCGCTCCAGTTCGGAAATCATCTGGGCGTCGAGCGAATGCGGCGGCAGCGAGCAGGCCGAATCGCCGGAGTGAATGCCGGCTTCCTCGATATGCTCCATGATGCCGACGATGAAGGTGTCCTTGCCGTCGCACAGGCAATCGACATCGATCTCGATGGCGTCGGACAGATAGCGGTCGAACAGCAGCGGATTGGTGCCGAGCACGGTATTGATCTGGCCGGTCTTGTCGTTGGGATAGCGCGCCTTGACGTCGCCCGGCACCAGCTCCGGCAAGGTGCCGAGCAGGTAATCGCCGAGCTGGGATTCCTCGCGGATGATCTGCATCGCGCGGCCGCCGAGCACGTAGGACGGACGCACCACCAGCGGCAGCCCGAGGTCCGCGGCCACCAGCCGCGCCTGTTCGACCGAATAGGCGATGCCGTTTTTCGGCTGCTTCAGGCGCAGCTTGTCGAGCACGCGCTTGAAGCGGTCGCGGTCCTCGGCAAGATCGATGGCGTCGGGCGAGGTGCCGAGGATCGGCACGTCGGCTGCCTCCAGCGCGCGGGCGAGCTTGAGCGGGGTCTGACCGCCGAACTGCACGATCACGCCGTGCAGGGTGCCGTTCTGCCGTTCGGTGGCGATGATTTCGAGCACGTCCTCTGCTGTCAGCGGTTCGAAGTACAATCGATCGGCGGTATCGTAGTCGGTCGATACCGTTTCCGGATTGCAGTTGATCATGATGGTTTCATAACCGGCGTCGTGCAACGCGAAGCAGGCATGGCAGCAGCAATAGTCGAACTCGATACCCTGGCCGATCCGGTTCGGCCCGCCGCCAAGAATGATCACCTTGTTCTTGTCCGACGGGGCGCTCTCATCGGCGAGCGCGCCGGCGAACGGCGATTCATAGGTCGAATACATGTAGGCGGTGGGCGAGGCGAACTCCGCCGCGCAGGTGTCGATGCGCTTGAATACCGGACGAACCCCGAGCGCGTGGCGCCGCGCCGTCACATCGGCCTCGGTGGTCTCGGTCAGCACCGCAAGCCGCGCGTCGGAGAAACCCATTGCCTTCAGGGTCCGCATGCCGAACGCGTTGGCGGGCAGGCCGCTTTTCTTGATCTTGCTCTCCATCTCGACGATGCCGCGCATTTCCGCCAGAAACCACGGATCGATCTTGCAGGAGGTGAAGATCTCGTCGTTGGTCCAGCCGAGCCGCATCGCCTGCCCGACCTGCAAGAGCCGATCCGGCGTCGGCGTGCCCAGTGCGGCGCGGATGGCGTTCTTGTCGTCGCTGCGGCCAAGGCCTTCGATCTCGATCTCGTCGAGCCCGGTCAGCCCGGTTTCGAGACCGCGCAGCGCCTTTTGCAGGCTCTCCTGAAAGGTGCGTCCGATCGCCATCACTTCGCCGACCGACTTCATCGAGGTGGTCAGCGTGGTGGAGGCGCCGGGAAACTTCTCGAATGCAAAGCGCGGGATTTTGGTGACGACGTAGTCGATGGTCGGCTCGAACGAGGCCGGGGTCGCGCCGCCGGTGATGTCGTTGGCGATCTCGTCGAGCGTGTAGCCGACCGCAAGCTTGGCGGCGACTTTGGCAATTGGAAAGCCGGTGGCCTTTGAAGCGAGTGCAGAAGAGCGCGACACCCGCGGATTCATCTCGATCACGACCATGCGGCCGTCCGCCGGATTGACCCCGAACTGCACGTTGGAGCCGCCGGTTTCGACCCCGATCTCGCGCAGCACCGCCAGCGAGGCGTCGCGCATGATCTGGTATTCCTTGTCGGTCAGCGTCAGCGCCGGCGCCACGGTGATGGAATCGCCGGTGTGCACGCCCATCGGATCGAGGTTCTCGATCGAGCAGATGATGATGCAATTGTCTTTCTTGTCGCGCACCACCTCCATCTCGAACTCTTTCCAGCCGAGCACGGATTCCTCGATCAGGACCTCGTCGGTGGGGGAGGCGTCGATGCCGCGCTCGACGATCTCGATGAACTCCGCCTTGGTGTAGGCGATGCCGCCGCCGGTGCCGCCCATGGTGAAGGACGGCCGGATGATCGCGGGCAGGCCGATATCGTCGAGCGCACGCAGCGCGTCCGGCAGATTCTTGATCTGCACCGAGCGCGGCGTTTCCAGCCCGATCCGGGTCATGGCTTCGCGGAAGCGGCCGCGATCCTCCGCCTTGTCGATGGCATCGGCAGTGGCGCCGATCATCTCGACGTCGAACTTTGCCAGCGTGCCCTGCTTGCGCAGCGACAGCGCGCAGTTCAGCGCGGTCTGTCCGCCCATGGTCGGCAGCAACGCGAAGCCGCCGGGAATGATGTAGCGCTCCTTCTCGATGATCTTGGCGACGATTTCCGGGGTGATCGGCTCGATGTAGGTGGCGTCAGCCAATTCCGGATCGGTCATGATCGTCGCCGGATTGGAATTGACGAGGACGATACGGTAGCCCTCGTCCTTCAGCGTCTTGACCGCCTGGGTGCCGGAATAATCGAATTCGCAGGCCTGCCCGATCACGATGGGACCGGCGCCGATGATCAGGATGGTGGAGATGTCGGTTCTTTTGGGCATCAAGTCTCACGGACAGGGAATTGGGCACAAAAAAAGGGCGCGCATGCCGCGCGTCCCTTGAGCCAAGAGCGCGATCAGCAAAAGTGGAAGCCGGTTTTGCGTCCGATCGCGCTCTCAATTTATAAACGAGCGCATGATCTTTTCGCCAAACCGCCTACACTTTGGCGGATCATGCGCGGGCGCCAGGTTGCCCTCGCGCGCGGGGTGGTCTTAGACCAGATTCCGCAGCTGCGAAAGGGCCTTAAAGGCCCAATCAACCGGCATTTTGGAGTGTTTTAGCGACTGGGGGAGCGGGTATCGCGGCAATTGGAGGCCCGGCCTGGATTTGAACCAGGATATCCAGGATATAGAGCAATGCACTGCTCTCGCGTCGACGCTTTCCGCCACCGGGCCAAGCCGACCATCGCCGATCACGCCGCGGTGAGCCACGTCTGAGTTTGTAAACTTGACCTTGCTGGGCGAAGTTCAGAACGCGTGCCGCGCCACGAACGTCATCCGCCACGGATTGTGCCCGATATTGAAATGCGCGCGCGAGGCGGTAAATCCGCTCGCCGCGAGCTTCGCAATCATCTCGGTTTCGCCATAACGCTGCAGCCCGACGCGCGAGCGCAATTGCCGGTAGTCCGAGAGCGCGGTGCTGACCAGCCCGGTCAGGGCGTCTTTCAGAAAGCCGTGGGTCAGGGCGAAGCGCAGCAGCGCAGTCACGTCCTTGATCATGCCGACCTCGGGACGCAGGATATCACCCAAGACCAGACGGCCGCCGGGTTTCAAAAGCCGCCGGATCACCGCAAGAGCGGAGTCGAGTTCGCCCGGCGTCATGTATTGGGCCACCGAATTCATCACCACGAGATCGACCGACTTCTCTTCCATTTTCCGCAAGTCATCCAGCGAGCGCACCCTGATTTTCGTGTTGGGGGCAAACCGCGCGATCAGCCGGCCGCGCACGCCCGGCGCGGGCTCCGCCAGGTACAGCTTGCCGCTGGCCTCCGCCACCCGCGCCGCGGACAGCGCTTCGCCGCAGGCATAATCGAGTACCACCGCGTCCGGCGAGGAGATGTATCCGATAATATCCCTGGCGATCAGCTGGAAATGCAGGTCGCGATGCAGCCTGCTCGCGTAAATTGTATGGGTGGAATCGTAATAGTCGATCCAGTCGTCCATGGTCCGGCAATCCAGCAAAAACGGAGGTTCCGGTCACGGAACCGGTGCGCAAATGATGCGTTAGATCGTCCGGCGATCCGTGTCCATTGCCGTCAGTGTCCGGTTTCCTAACAGGAAGGTCCATCGTGAGCAAAGCCAGGTCCGACAAAGTCTCGCCCGATCTCGATACGCCGACCGATCTGCCGCAGGCCGCGGTGGACAAGATTTCGGCGTCGCTCAATACGCTGCTGGCTGACGCCTTCGCGCTTTACGTGAAGACCAAGAACTTTCACTGGCACGTCAGCGGCCGGCATTTCCGCGACTATCATCTGATGCTCGACGAACAGTCCGATGCGATTTTCGCCACCACAGATCAGCTGGCCGAGCGGGTTCGCAAGCTGGGCGGCACCACGCTGCGCTCGATCGGGCAGATCGGGAAATTGCAGACCATCCAGGACAACAATGAGAGCTTCGTGCCGCCGCGCCAGATGCTGCGCGAGTTGATGGAGGACAACAAGCAGGTGGCCGCCGCGATGCGCAAGGCGCACAAGCTCGCCGACGATCACGAGGATTCCGGCACCGCCGGACTGCTCGAAACCTTCATCGACGAAACCGAGCGGCGCACCTGGTTCCTGTTCGAAGCCAGCCGCCAGGAAGGCGGCAACGAGGCGTAGTGGCCGTTACCCCTTTCCCACAAGGGGCGAGGGTCGGAAATTGGCCTGGTTAACCTTCGTTTAGCCATGTGCACAAATGCCAACGGAAATCACGATCGGTTTTTTAGAAGTCTGCGTTTATTGAAACTTCGGCAGCGACGTAGCCTACTCGATCCGGTCGAGACGACATGGCCGATTTGACCTTCTCGCGCACCACGCAGCAGATGACGGCGTCCAGCTTCTCCGGATTGTTCGGTCTGTTCGCCGGCCTTTGCGCCATTTTTGCGGGCTGCGTCACGGTAAGCGATTGGTATTCCGAGACCACGAAGGCGCGCTGGCCGGTAGTGTCGGCGGTGGTCGACGGGAGACGTCGTTGCTACGTCGCGAGCGCCAAAGGACGGCGGTGGAACGGTATGGAACCTTCGTTATCGCGTGCGGTACGAGCTGAACGGCAAGCAGCTGATCGCAACGCCGACATCGAACAGCGTATTTTCGGAAGCTGAAGCGGCCAGGCTGCGAGCCTGGGCGGCGCAGCACCGCAAGGGCAGTCATATCGATATTCGCTATGATCCGTCCCAGGAGAGTCGGGCAGTTTTTGCGTCGGCCGAAATATCCGGCGATGCGGACCGAATGCGCACAGATATTACATTGTTCATGATTGCCGCGATCGCTTCCGCCGGCCTGCTGGCGCTGGCGAAATATTTGAGAGTGCGAGAGGCTCGCGCCGCGCCGGCCGCCAATTCCGACAGTGCTTCATGCGGAGGACTCGGGGTCGGGCTTGCCTGCGCCGCCATGGGCCTGATGCTGGTGGGTTTTGCGATCTATTCCGCGATCCATGCGGATCCGGTTACAGCGGACAATTTCATGGGAATGCCCGCCGGGCTGATGTTCGTCTTCGCCGGAATTCTCATGGCCTTGCCGCCTGCATACGAGAAATGGCAAAACTTGCTGGCTACGCTGCTGATCACCTGCTTTGCGCTGACCATCGACTGGGTTGCCTTCGGTCCCGGCGAACGCAGGTTCAGCGGCAGCATGATGGGTATCGGGTTCATACCCGGTGAGTTTTTTGGCCGGGCTGTTTTTGGCGTCTTCGCGGTTGTTCTCGATATCTGCGCCGTCGCGATGTGGATCGGCCAATGTCGCCGCGGGTTCCGACCGTCGACAGAATCGTAGGGCGGGCAAAGGGCCTTTGGTTCACGTTCCCTTCGATGATTTCCTGGGAATCTCGAAAACCAGACAGGTCGTGGTGGCGTGCGCCAGCAGGCGGCCCTTGGCGTCGGTGATGCGCGCTTCGGCGGTGGCGGTGCGGCGGCCGACATTGAGCGTGCGGCCTTCGGTGCGGACCGGACCGGTGTCCTTGCTCATGTCCTTGCTCATGCCCTTGATGAAGCTGATCTTGAATTCGAGCGTGGTGTAGCCGGTCCCGGGCGGCAGCATGGAATGAACCGCGAGCCCCATCGCCGAATCCAGCAAGGTCGCGGCATAGCCGCCATGCACCGAGCCGATCGGATTGTAGTGCCGGAAACCGGGAATGCTGTGCATTGCGACGACGCCGGGCTCGGCCGTGGAATCGAAGGGCTCGATGGTCTGCATGATTGGCGGCGCCGGCAATCTGCCATCGAAGATGGCGCGGACGAAATCGACGCCCGCCATCGACGCCATGACTTCCGTCGGTGTCACGCCGTACTCGATTTTTGGGGCGGCCTTGTCGTCCATGAGGATCATTTCCAGTTTACCATGATGATCATCATATTAAACGGATTGCTCCTGCGCCAGTATTTTTGCGCGTAACATTTCCGGTTGTGCAGGCATCCATCGTTGCGAGCATAAGCGAAACGATCCAGAGGTCGCGCGGAAGGACTGGATGGCTTCGTCGCTTGCGCTCGCAATGACGGTGCCGCAGCCTACGCGCCCTTGTTCGCCCGCATCAGGTCGGCGAACCGCTTGAACAGATAATGCGAGTCGCGCGGGCCGGGCGAGGCCTCCGGATGATACTGCACCGAGAACACCGGCTTGCCGTCGAGCGCGATGCCGCAATTGGAGCCGTCGAACAGCGAGACATGGGTTTGCGTCGCGCCCTTGGGCAAGGTTGCCTGATCCACGGCAAAACCGTGGTTCATCGAGGTGATTTCCACCTTGCCGGTGGTCTCGTCCTTGACCGGATGATTGGCGCCGTGGTGGCCCTGATGCATCTTCTTGGTTTTGGCGCCGACCGCGAGCCCGAGCATCTGATGGCCCAGGCAAATACCAAACGTCGGCGTGCCCGATGCGATCACTTTTTGAATGACCGGCACCGCGTATTCGCCGGTCGCCGCGGGATCGCCGGGTCCGTTGGACAGGAACACGCCATCGGGCTTCATCGCCAGGATATCTTCGGCGGATGTGGTCGCCGGCACCACCGTGATCTTGCAGCCTTCGCCGGCGAGCAGCCGCAGGATGTTGCGCTTGATGCCGTAGTCGATGGCGACGACGTTGAACTGCGGCTCAGTCTGCCGGCCGAAACCTTTTTCCCACACCCACGGCGTTTCGTCCCAGGTGAAGCGCTGGCCGGATGTCACCATCGGCACCAGGTCCATGCCTTCGAGGCCGGGCCATTCGCGCGCCTCTTCCTTCAGCCCGTGCAGGTCGAACTGGCCGTCCCTGGCGTGCGCGATCACAGCATTCGGCATGCCCTTGCTGCGGATCAGCGCGGTCAGGGCGCGGGTATCGATGCCGGAAAGGCCGATGATGCCGCGCGCCTTCAGCCACTGGTCGAGATGGCGCGAGGCGCGGTAGTTCGACGGGTCGGTGATCCCGGCGCGCAGGATCACGCCGCGCGCGCCCGGCGTCGCCGCCATGTTCACCGTCTCGATATCTTCGTCGTTGGTGCCGACATTGCCGATATGCGGAAAGGTGAAGGTGATGAGCTGCCCGGCATAGGAGGGATCGGTGAGGATCTCCTCATAGCCGGTCATCGCGGTGTTGAAGCAGACTTCGCCGACCGCCTGGCCTTCCGCGCCGAGGCCGAAGCCCTCCAGCACGGTGCCATCGGCAAGCACGAGGAGCGCGGTCGGAACGAGGTCCGGCCAGGCTGAGGCGTTTTCCGGTGTTGTCATGAGCGCATTACATAGTCTTCGCTCGCTGTGGCGTCAAAGCCGGAAGTCGCGGATTCACATGCGGTTTGCGCATATTTGACAGGCGGCGCCGGGCTTTTAAGCTGCGGTTTGCCGCCAACAGCCGATTTTCATGAAATTCCTTCGATCTTGGAGCCGAGCATGGACAATACGATGCCGATTCTGCTCGTTCCGGGTCTCGGCGGCTCGCCGCGGATCTATGCGCCGGTCGCGCCGGCGCTGTGGCGCCTAGGCCCGGTGATGGTGGCCAATCACATTCGCGACGACAATATGGGCGCGATCGCGCGGAGGATCTTGACCGAGGCGCCGCCGCGCTTCGCGCTGGCCGGGCACTCGATGGGCGGCTACATCGCGTTCGAAATCATCCGGCAGGCGCCGGAGCGGGTGGCAAAACTGGCGCTGATCAACACCCAGGCGCGGCCGGACACGCCGGAAGCCTCCGCGCGCCGCCGCGGCCAGATTGCCCGCGCGCAAGGGGGCGAATATCACGCCGTGCTCGACGATCTGTTTCCGGGTTTCGTGCATCCGTCGCGGCGCGAGGACGGTGCCTTGCGCAGACTGGTGCATGACATGGGCGAGGATATTCACGACGTTGATTTTCTTATATAAAACGTCGAATGTTTTACAGTGTTTTACAATTTCTGTTCTTTGGGCGTTCTGTGGTCGTTCAGCTTAATCAGCGCGGCCTTGCCGCCACTCTTGCGATCAGCAAACCGGCAATAGCGGGTGATGGTCCCGAGCGACATTCCAACGATGTCCCCAATTTGCCCTACCGAAAGACCGGCGCGGCGCAATCGGATCACGGCGGTACAGCGCAAGCCGTGCAGCGTTACATCGTCAAGCTCCGGGATATCTTCAATCGCTTCGGTGAAATGCTTCCAAAACAGCCTGCGGTCGTAAGCCTCGCCGTTTGACTGTCGCAGGAATGGCCCCGGTGCCTTTTCCCATGACGCCATTTCGGCAGCGAGTTCGGCAACAATCGGGCACCACACGTCAACGCCGGTCTTTGCCTGTTTGACGTTAAAGCCTCCCTCGTCGATATCGGTCCAGCCCAGCCGAACGATATCGGAACCTCGCTGGCCCGTGTAGAGATACAGCATAAAGCCCTTGCGGACGGTTCCTGATAGCTTCGTTTGAGCAATCGCTATCTGCACATCCGTCCAAGGTTTATGTCCTCCCGTAGCCTTATAGGCCCTCACGCCTTCGGTCATGCTTTGCGTGGTATAATCCTTGACCCGCGCCCATCCTGACATCGATTTCATCGTGCTTAGAAAATGATTGGCCTTCGCGGGGGTGGATGCAAGGCCCTCCATCAGCTCCTTGACATGAGCAGGCCGGATTCCGTCAATCGGAAGATCACCCCATGCTCGCTTCGCAAGGTCCAATGAACGCCGGTAATGATAGAGTGTCATCTTGGAGACGGTCGTCGCCATCACCGCTAGATACTGGTCGATCACAAAATTTACCGTGTTGGCTTTCTGAACCGAACTTTTGCCTTGCGCATCCATCAGCGCAGCCCAAAACTCCGGCGTCTGCGGATCGTAATTGATCCTGATACGCGGACCTGGGGCCGTCGTGCCTCGTCCGGCCTGAAAGTAGTAATACTCATGGCCGCGCGAAGTAACTTTATGAACGCCTTTAGGCAGAACCACGGCGGCCCTCTGTCGCTGTTTTCGCAGCATTCCTGGCTCCAACCATAAACGGGTCGCTATCGTCCGACGTACTGGCAAGAGTGGCAAGGGCAGATTCGACGGCTGTCCAAGACCATCTGACACATCCAGGGGACAGCCGCACGGGTTCCGGCAATACCTTTCGGCGCACCATCTCCAGCACGGTGCTTTGCGAGATGCTGAGCTCCCATGCTAGTTCGGCGCAACTCATATACGACGGGGGACGCTCCGGCGCTTTCATATAGACGCCCTCCATCCGCAAGTCGGATTCCGGCGCGGTACGCTTGTGGCGCGGATTTTGGAGAGCGAGCGGCTCATGTTACATCGACATCAAAGTTTGGTGTTTCGCAGACTAAAATTAACGGCTATTCCCACTGTGGCGGCTTCGCGCTCTTGCGCGAGCATTTTGCGCTAATGCCATCATCGCCGGATTCTTCGCGAACGCATACAACTGCACTATTCGTCATCTGCATCTTCATCGCCAGAGTCATCGTCATCGCCATTTGAGTCGAAGGAACTCAGGAGGTGCTGCTGGCTAGCAAAGTCAAACTTTCCCTTCTTGACGGATTCCAATTCGGAAGCGATCCGCTTGGAGGCAAGACGAATCCATCCTTCTACGGCAGTGACCTTGATCAGGGCATAAGTTGTGCCAGTGAAGATCAGCGCCCACCCTGCAACTAAGAGCCACTCTTGTACCTCCTCCAGGAAGCCGGATGATAAGCGTGCGCGCGCGCACACGCGCTTCAACGTCGCTTCCGAAACTCGGAACCTCGTGGCTTTTTTCAGGTTAGGTTTCTCCCTGCTGAGTTCCTTGTCTTTCGACTCAACGAGCAGCAGCAGAAGCATTGCCCCCTCCGATGGGCTGGGCAGGTAAGGGCTGCTTTTCGTCTCCTTTTGGCCTACGGCCGATGCCCTACGTGCAGTCATTTTGGTTCTCCTGCTTTGCCAACGAACTGATACGGTAGCATCATAAAAATGATGTGTAAACATCAAAATACCATTTTTCGTTGCTTTCTTAAGGCTGCGGTTTTGTACGGGTCGATCCAAAGGTTTGCCCCGGCCAGATCGCTCTCGGGATGGAGCCGATGCTCCACGTAGAGACAAAATGCAACCTCTGATAAATGGGAAAACAAAATGGCCAAAAATGACGACGACCACCCAAAGCGAACCATCGAAACCCTCAAGCGGATTATCGAATACCTTCAAGAGTTAGCTGACGACGCTAGCTCTTGTCGGCGACAAGATGCTCACTTCGCCTATCTTGCAGCTGTTCTTCAGGAATTTCGCGATATGAAGGAGCGGAAAGTTGCTAAGAAAGAGTCGAAAGAAATGATCAAAATTAGCGGCGTAAAAAACGGTGAACTGCTAAGACATCCGATACGCGGAATTATCGCGGCCACATCTGGCATAAATGCAAAGGCTGCAAGCAAAATGACCCAGGCACTGCGGTTCGGCTTTTACGAAGAGTGGGCCAACATCGAACTGGAATTGAAAAAGAACGGCGGAATAGCGGCTTGCGCAAGAAAATTCTCCAAGCTGAAGCAACCACGAAAACCCAAAAAATAGTAACTGCCCAGGTTCTGGTTTCAGTTTACGACAGACGAAGGGACCTGGCCAATTCGGAGGGGTTTTGGGCCAAGGCTTCGATGATGGTCCAACCCTG
>Ga0208850_1000315_pt1 | contig 16724 bp, 16 predicted proteins | sample NGESurshal092012_5_FD_184475 | JGI IMG/M metagenome (GOLD analysis project Ga0208850, IMG submission 184475) | Arctic peat soil microbial communities from Barrow, Alaska - NGEE Surface sample 210-2 shallow-092012 (SPAdes) | ecosystem: Environmental > Terrestrial > Soil > Wetlands > Peat ... | reverse complement strand
CGGTGAACCGTGAACCTCAGCACGCTTCCCTCCGGGTCGCGTAGTTGCAATCCCCGTCCGTTCAGGGCGGGGAGGATGTCAACCCCCCGAGTTCGGTCGCCGCGATTCGGGCCAGCGCGTCCCGATTCTCGGACGTGACTCGCATGCTCGTCTGCATATCCAGAGTGTGCGCTCTGCTGCGTGCGTACCGAGGGATCCATTTACGACACGAGATCACTTCAGACACGAAGGCGACGATCTTGGTGGCGCTAGAGGAGCGCTGGCGATGAGCTTCGGGCAAGGTTGGGCGTCAGTCTTGGTACCTCGTCCGGGGGAGAATGGCGGGACGCTGATCCTGGAGCCCGCCGTGGTCAGGACCGAGTTCGAAGCGCGAGTGCTCGGATAGAGCGACGTTGTCAAGCAACTGCGAGGCAGCCAGGCAGACCCGAGGACGGCGTCGGCCGCGAACCCTGAGCGGCCCCGCCGCACGCTAACTAATGGCCAGGACTACCTCGGCGTACACCGCATGCGCGGTCGGCTCGCGGATGTAGCGTCACGGCAGGCGAGGACGGAGGCGGGCATGGCTTACGAACATGTGCTGGTCCAACACGACGGTGACTTCGCGACGATCACGATGAACCGGCCGGACCGGCGCAACGCGCTGTCGTTGGAGCACATGCAGGAGCTGATCCAAGCCTTCACCGAGGTCGGGGAGAGTGACGCGCTGGGAATTGTGCTCGCCGGCAGCGGCAAGGTGTTCTGCGCCGGCCACGACTTCGCCGACGTCGGCGAGGCCGACCTCGGCGAGGTTCGCCGATTGCTGTGGACGTGCACGGAGCTGATGACGCTGATGCAATCGGTGCCCCAGCCGGTGGTCGCCAAGGTGCACGCGCTGGCGACCGCTGCCGGCTGCCAGTTGGTTGCCTCCGCCGACCTTGCGATCGCGGCCGACACGGCCGGTTTCGCCGTGCCCGGCGGCAAGGGCGGGTGGTTTTGCCACACCCCGATGGTGGCGGTGGCCCGCAGCGTCGGCCGCAAGCGCGCCTTTGAGCTGGCCATGTCCGGCGACGTGATCGACGCGGCGACCGCGCTGCAGTGGGGGCTGGTCAACCGGGTCGCACCGCCGGCGCAGCTAGACTCCGCGACCCAGGATCTGTTGGAGCGGGTCACCCGCGGCAGTGCCGAGTCCAAGGCGATGGGCAAGCACGCGCTCTATGCCCAGATCGACCTGGATCAGCCCAAGGCCTACGCGTACGCCGTGGAGGTGATGGCCGCGACCAGCCAGCTGCCGGACGCCCGGGAAGGGATCGCGGCCTTCCTCGGCAAGCGCAAGCCGCAGTGGCGGCGGGGACGGCCATGACGGCGGGGACGGCCATGACGGCGGGGACGGCCATGACTTGGGGACAGCCATGAGCGACGAGAGCACCGACATCGGCAGCTGGTTTCCCGTGCCGGCGGAGCACGAGCTGCCCGAGGATACGCAGAAGATGTTCGCCAAGGTCCGTGACAACCTGGGCTTCGTCCCGAACGTCTTCCGGTCCTACTCCTACCGGCCGGACCGGCTGCGGACCTGGTTCGCGCACTTCAAGTCCCTGCACGTACCCACGGACAACCTGTCGACCGCTGATCGCGAGATGATCGCGGTGGTCGTGTCGATGGCGAATGGCTGCCTGTACTGCCTGGTGGCGCACGGCGCGGCGTTGCGGGAGGCGCTCGGCGACCCGGTGCTCGGTGACCGGATCACCCTGGACTGGCGGCGGGCGGGGCTGGACGCTCGCCGCAGCGCTGTCTGCCGGTACGCCGAGAAGTTGACCCGGTCGCCGGTGGAGATGACCGAGGATGACCTGGAGTCGCTGCGGCGGGTGGGGATGACCGACGAGGAGTGCTGGGACGTCGCCGAGGTGGCCGCGATGTACAACTTCACCAACCGGATGGCGATGGCGACAAACATGCTGCCGAATGAGGAGTACCACGCGCTCGCGCGCAGTTGATCGCGGCCGAGGCGTCACCCGCGACCTGGCACCGGAACGCGGCAGCTGGCGTCGGCGTTCGCCGGGGGAGCGTCTCTGCCAGCAAGATAGGTCGGTACGTCGTGGGGTGAACAGGAGCAGGCGTGGAGGAGTCCCGGGCAAATGCCGTGGTAGCGGCGCTGCGCGCCCGCAACGTGATGGCGCATGTGCATCGCGGCGGCGTCTACCAGTTTGGCGTCCGAGTCGTGATCGGGGACGGCCGCGAGGCAATCTGGGACAGCGACAACACCGCGTCCATCGAGGCGCAGATCATGCGGGACGGGATGCTCGTCGGGTTTGTCCCGCGCGTCCCCGGCTCGGAGGATCTTGATGATGCTGGCGTCGTCGCCCTGATCGCCGGCACCGACTACGACGCGCCGGCGGTGCCCCAGTCCCGGCCGCGGGAGCCGACCACGCCACGCTCCGCCGGGCGATCGCCGAGGACATCGTCGCGACCGACCGCTGGCGTCCGACCCGGCCGGGGCCGGGGCGGCGCGATCAGTCGTTTCTTGGGCCGCGGCCGCTGACGCCGGTCGACAGAACTACCGGACCGAAACGTCCTTACCGGCCCCTGCCGTACGCGGGTGTCAGGCCCGCGCAACCTTGCCGGACTTGATGCAGGACGTGCAGACCGCCAGCTTCTTCGGCGTCCGGCCGACCAGGGCGCGCACCGTCTGGATGTTCGGGTTCCACCGCCGCCGGGTGCGCCGGTGGGAGTGTGAGACGGACATGCCGAAGCCCGGCCCCTTACCACACAGGTCGCACACCGCAGCCACGAGCAACTCTCCAAGCCAGCCGATAGACCAGACGCCGTCAATTGGGCCGGCGACGCTCTCCCGCCCGACCAACAGCGCCAGGGTAACAGCCGGCCGCGCAGTTACCCTGGCTCGTCGACGGGTGCAGGGGAGGCGAGGGCGTGCCAGAGGTCCTCGACGCTGCCGCCGTCCGGGGCTGGTGTGCCGCGGGCCTGGCCGCCTTGACCGCCGCCCGGGAAGAGATCGACGCGATCAACGTGTACCCGGTGGCCGATCGGGACACCGGCACCAACCTGGTGCTGACCATGCGCTCGGTGGTGGACGCACTCGGGCTTGAGTCCGGGATCGATGGTCCGGGTGACGCCGAGCCGTTGGCCGACACCGTGCGGGCGATGGCCCGCGGCGCCTTGGCCGGCGCACGGGGCAACTCCGGGGTAATCCTCAGTCAGCTGCTTCGCGGTATCGCCGACGTACTCGCCGACGCTGCGCCGGGTCGCGGACATGTGCTGGCGCGGGCGCTCCAGCGTGCCACGGACCTCGGCTACGCCGCGGTCGACGAACCGGTCGAGGGCACGATACTCACCGTCGCCCGCGCCGCCGCGGACGCGGGCGCCCGGGCCGCCGCCTCCTGCGACGACCTTGCCGCGGTGGCGCAGGCCGCAGCTGCGGCAGGCGCGGCGGCGCTGGCGCGCACTCGTGGCCAGTTGGCGGTCCTGGCCGCGGCCAACGTGGTAGACGCCGGCGGGCGTGGCCTAGTGGTCCTGCTCGATGCCCTGTATGCCGTGGTGGTTGGCCGGCCGACCGACGCGCCGGCCGAGTCGGCCGACCGTGAGTCGGCCGATCAGCCGTTGGCGGGGCCGGTCTGCCAACCGGACGGAGTTGGATACGCCTACGAGGTGCAGTACCTGCTCGACGCCGGTGAACCGGACGTGCGACTGCTTACTGCCCGGTTACGCGAGCTCGGGGACTCGCTGGCGGTGGCCGGCGCGGAGGGCACGTGGAACGTGCACGTGCACGTCGACGATGTGGGTGCCGCGGTAGAAGCCGGAATCGAGGCCGGCCGGCCGCATCGGATAGCGGTCACTCGCTTTGCCGACCGGGATGCGAGGGTGCCGGCAGTGCCGCCGGTGCCGGCTAGCTCGGCACCGCAACCGGGCGCTCCCACTGGTCAGGGCACCGGTCGCAGTGTCGTCGTCATAGCGGACCAGGACGGCCTGAGCGAGCTGTTCGCCGCCGAGGATGCCGTCGTACTGACCGGGCGTGCGGCCGAAGCACCCCCGATCGCCGAGCTCGTCGACGCGGTGTGTGGCACCGGCGGTCGCGAGGTGATCGTGCTGGTCACGACTCCGGACGCCGCCGGGGTCGCCGCCGCCGCCGCCGACCAGGCCCGGCTGCGCGGCCGCACGGTCGCCGTGGTACCCACCCGGTCGGCGGTTCAGGGGCTGGCCGCACTCGCGGTAGCGGACCGGGACCGACGCTTCGACGACGACGTCATCGCCATGACCGCCGCCGCCGGCGCCACCCGGTGGGCTGAGGTGATGCGCGCTCTCGGTCGCGCGCAGACGTCTGCGGGTGTCTGCGAAGCCGGTGACGTTCTCGGCTTGATCGAGGATGACGTGGCGGTCATCGGCGCCGATGTCGAGCGGGTCGCCGCCGAGCTGCTCGACCGGCTGCTCACCGGTGGCGGTGAGCTGGTCACCGTGCTCACCGGTGCGCACGCCGATGACGGCCTGGGGGAGCGGCTGGCGGCCCGGGTGCACGAATGCTGGCCGGCGGTCGAGACGGTGGTCTACCGGGTCGGCCAGCTGCACCGGCCCGTCCTGCTCGGCGTCGAGTAGGCCATGACGGGTAGGCCATGACGGGTAGGCCATGACGAGTAGGCAATGAAGTGGCGGCTCTGGACGACCCCCTGCGTCGGCACATCGGTGACCGCAGTGCCAAGGCCTTGGCCGGCGCGCTGGGCCTACGCACGGTGGGGGAACTGCTGCGGCACTACCCGCGTCGGTACGTCGAGCGCGGTGAGCTGACCGACCTCGCCACGCTCGCCGTCGGCGAAGACGTGACGGTGCTGGCCGAGGTGCAGAGCGTGCTGCACCGGAAGAACCAGTCCGGGCGACCGGGATTCCGGCTGGAGGTGACCATCGGCGACGGCCGCGGGACCCTGCTGCTCACCTTCTTCAACCAGGCGTGGCGGCAGCGGGACCTGGTCGAGGGCCGCCGGGCGCTGTTCGCCGGCAAGGTCTCGGTGTTCAACGGCAAGCGCCAGCTGGCCCACCCGGACTACGAGCTGCTGGATGGCCTCGATGACCCGGCCGCGGTCGCCGCCGGATTCATTGGCGCGTTGTTGCCGGTCTACCCCGTGAGCGGGAAGTTGCGGTCCTGGACCGTCCACCGGTGCGTCCGGATCCTGCTGGACACCCTCGACGACCTCGACGACCCGCTGCCGGCCGCGGTGCGCGCGCGGCACAGCCTGCCCGACCTGCGGGCCGCGTTGATCGGCATCCACCGACCAGCCACCCGAGCAGACGCCGGACGGGCCAAGCTCCGACTCAAGTGGGACGAGGCGTTCGCGCTCCAGGCCACCTTGGCGCAGCGGCGGGCGGCGGCCGGCCGGCTGCCCGCGACCCCGCGTCCCGGCCGAGCGGACGGGCTGTTGGCGGCGTTCGATGCGCGGCTCCCGTTCGCGCTCACCGGCGGCCAGCGGGAGGTCGGCGAGCTGCTGGCGCGAGAGATCGCCGCTGATCACCCGATGCACCGGCTGTTGCAGGGAGAGGTCGGGTCCGGCAAGACAGTGGTCGCGCTGCGGGCGATGCTGGCCGTCGTCGATGCCGGTGGTCAGGCGGCGCTGCTGGCGCCGACGGAGGTGCTGGCCACCCAACACCTCCGGTCGCTGCGCAACCTGCTCGGACCGCTCGGGTGCGCCGGCGAGCTGGGCGCGGCCGATGTCGCCACCCGGGTGGCGCTGATCACTGGCTCGCTGGGTGCAGCCGTCCGGCGCCAAGCCCTCGCCGACGCCACCGCCGGCCAGGCCGGCATCGTGGTTGGCACCCACGCCCTGCTCGAGGAGGGTGTCGGCTTCGCTGACCTCGGGCTGGTCGTGATCGACGAGCAGCACCGCTTTGGCGTCGAGCAGCGCGACGCGCTGCGAGCCAAGGGCGACCGGCCGCCGCACGTCCTGGTGATGACGGCGACGCCGATCCCCCGCACGGTCGCCATGACCGTGTACGGCGACCTGGAGACATCGACCCTGACGGAGCTGCCGGCCGGTCGCGCGACCACGCAGACCTACGTGGTGGCCCAGAGCCGGCGGCGATGGATGGACGGGGTGTGGCGACGCGTTCGCGACGAGGTGGCGGCCGGGCACCAGGCCTTCGTGGTTTGTCCGCGGATTGGCGACGCGGCGGCCGACGAGGACGCCACTGCGGCCGGCGAAGACGCCGACCTCGACCCACCCGCCAACGGGGACGCCACCGACGGCGACCCACCGGCCCGGCCTCCAGCGGCTGCGGTGCTCGAGCAGCTGCCGCGGCTGATGGACGGCCCGCTTACCGGTCTGCGGGTGGCCGGCCTGCACGGTCGGCTGTCGGCGGAGGACAAGGACGCGGTCATGCGCCGGTTCGCCGCCGGCGAGATCGACGTCCTGGTCGCCACGACCGTGATCGAGGTCGGGGTTGACGTCCCGAATGCCACCGTCATGGTGGTGCTCGACGCCGACCGGTTCGGGATCTCCCAGCTGCACCAGCTACGCGGCCGGGTCGGCCGGGGATCTGCGGCGGCGTGGTGCCTGCTGGTGGCGGATGCCGGCGAAACCACGCCAGGCTGGGAGCGCCTGCAGGCGGTGGCGGCGACGACGGATGGTTTCGAGTTGGCCCGAGCGGACCTCGGCCAGCGCCGCGAGGGGGACGTGCTGGGGGCTGCGCAGTCCGGCCGCCGCAGCCACGTCCGGCTGCTCTCCCTGCTGCGCGATGAAGACCTGATCCGCTCTGCCCGGGACGAAGCCAGCGCGGTGGTGGCGGTCGACCCGGACCTGACCGCGCATCCAGCGCTGGCCGCCGCCATCGCCAACATGTTGGACGAGGACCGGGCCGAGTACCTGGAGAAGGCGTGACGGGGCCGTGACCCGGATCATGGGCGGATCGGCCGGCGGACGGCCGATCGCCGTACCGCCGGGCAAGGGCACCCGGCCGACCAGCGGCCGAGCGCGGGAGGGGCTGTTCTCCACGCTGGCCACGCTGGTCGAGCTGCGCGGCGCTCGGGTGCTCGACCTCTACGCCGGCTCCGGCGCCCTCGGGCTGGAGGCGCTGTCTCGCGGGGCCAGCCACGTCACGCTGGTGGAATCCGGTCCGGGCGCGGTGGCCGCGCTGCGGGCCAACGTGCGCGCGCTGACACTGCTGGGCGCCGAGGTCAACGCCGACCGGGTGGAACGCGTGGTCGCCGCCGGGCCGCCGCCGACGCCGTACGGCGTGGTGCTCGCCGACCCGCCGTACGCGCTGGCCGCCCCGGACCTCGCTACGGTGCTGCGCGCTCTGGTCGAGCGGGAGTGGCTGGCGGCCGGCGCCGTGCTCGCGGTCGAGCGGGCTAGTCGCGCCGATCCGCTGCGCTGGCCGGCCGGCATCGAAGCGGTGCGGGACCGCCGGTATGGGGAAGGAACGCTCTGGTACGGTCGCGCCGCCCCACCAGCCCGGCCCCCGATGTCGCGAACGGACCGCACCGATGCCCGCTGATCCGTCGGGACGCCCCCGGCGCCGAGCCGTCTGCCCGGGGTCGTTCGACCCGGTGACCTGCGGCCACCTCGACATCATCGAGCGGGCCAGCGCCATCTACGACGAGGTCGTCGTCGGCGTGCTGATCAACAAGAACAAGAGCGGCCTGTTCACCGTAGCCGAGCGGATCGAGCAGCTGGCCGAGGCGACCGCCCACCTGCCCAACGTCGTGATCGACTCATTCGGTGGGCTGCTGGTGGACTACTGCCGCCGCCACGACATTCCGGTCGCGGTGAAGGGGCTGCGGGCGGTCAGCGACTTTGACTACGAGCTGCAGATGGCGCAGATGAACCACGGTCTGGCCGAGGTGGAGACGCTGTTCATGGCGACCAACCCGCTCTACTCATTCCTGTCCTCCAGCTTGGTCAAGGAAGTTGCGACGTACGGCGGTGACGTCTCGAAGCTGGTGCCCGCGGGTGTGTACCGTCGGCTGACAGAACGGCTCGCGCAGACTCGCGTCGACTGAGGACCGGGCGCCGGATCGGCGGCTCGCCGCGCGGCGCACCAGAAAGGGCTGCCGTGGACGTGCACAGCACGATCGATCAGATCCTCGCGCTGGTCGAGAACGCTCGGTCGATGCCGATGTCGGGCTCCTGCGTGGTGAACCGCGGCGAGCTGGTGCAGCTGGTCAGCGATCTGCGGGAGCAGTTGCCCGCCGAGCTGCAAGACGCCCGCTGGGTGCTCGAGCGTCGGGAGGCGATCATCGGAGACGGTCGGGAGCAGGCCGGGCGGATCGTCGAAGACGCTCGCGCGCAGGCCGGTCGCATCGTCGAGTCGGCCCAGGCCGAGCGGGCCCGCCTGGTGGCTCAGACCGAGATCACCGCCGCGGCGACCGAGGAGGCGGAGCGACTCGTCCGGGACGCGCACGCCGGGGCCGAGCAGGTCCGGGACGAGACCGACTCCTACGTCGACCGCAAGCTCGCCGCGGTCGGGGCGCTGCTGGACGAGACGCTGGTGGCGGTGGAGCATGGTCGACGTACCCTCGCCGGGCGGGTCGAGGCGACACCGGCCCCGCGCCCGCCGTCCGATTCCGCCGGCGCGCATCGGCGGTGATACAGATCGACTCCACCCCGCGGCTCGGGTAACCTGGCGACCGTCCACCACATCCTGTCCGCGCCCGGTATGCGTCCGACCCGCGATGCTGCCCCGGGCCCGCCGTTACACTGGGTCAGACCCGGCCGCACCGGCGCGGGTCCGGGCCTGCTCCTCCAGCCGGTCTGAGCGAGTGCTGCCCCGGCCGCCGCGCACCTGTCCCGGAAGAAAGTCCTGGTGTCTGCCCGACCTACCTCGCCCTCCCGACTCGACCCACGTCGGCCGCTGGTGCTCGCCACCCGCGGGCTTCCTCGACGGCCCGGGTCCATGCGGCGGGTGCGGATCTCGGTTCCGGCGCCCGCCAGCCTGCGCCTGGAGCTGGTCGGCGTACCGGCGGGCAGCAGCCTTACCCTCGATCTTCGGCTCGAGGCGGTGATGGAGGGGGTGCTGGTGTCCGGCACCGTCACCGCGGCGCTCGCCGGTGAGTGCGGCCGGTGCCTGGGCGAGGTCGCGGACACCGTGCAGGCGGAGCTGCAGGAGCTTTGCGTCTATTGCGATGCTGGCCACCCGGACACCGAGCGCGACGACAAGGAGGTCAGCCGGCTCGACGGTGACCTGCTCGACTTGGAGCCAGCACTGCGCGACGCCGTGGTGCTCGCGCTGCCGCTGACGCCGCTGTGCCGCCCGGACTGCCCGGGGCTGTGCGTCGAGTGCGGCCAACCGTGGGCCGAGCTGCCGGTCGACCACACGCACGAGCGTCCCGACCCGCGCTGGGCAGCATTGAGCCGACTTGCCACCGGACCGGCGCCCGCCGACCCAGACCCTGCCCATCGCACAGATCCGGAGCCGTAGACCGTGGCCGTCCCGAAGCGGAAGATGTCCCGCAGCAACACCCATTCCCGGCGCGCGCAGTGGAAGGCGAGCGCCCCGGCGTACTCGACCTGCAAGCGCTGCCGTTCGGTCAAGCTGCCGCACGTCGCCTGCCCCACCTGCGGCACCTACAACGACCGCGTGGTCATCCCGGTCTGAGTCCGCAGGTGGAGGCGTCGCGGCCCGTCGGCCGCGGGCTACGCTGGGTGAGCTGGTCGACCGACTTCGGGTGTCGGCCGGCCTGGGTCCGATCCGTACTGGCGCAGGCGGGGCGATGAGCGCGGTCAACCCGGACGGTGAAGGCGTGGACCCGGCGTACACCGCGCTGGAGGCGGCGCTCGGGATAGCGCTATCGCCCGCTCTGCTCGGTCAGGCCCTCACCCACCGGTCCTACGCCTACGAGCACGGCGGCCTGCCGACGAACGAGCGGCTGGAGTTCCTTGGCGACTCGGTCCTCGGGCTGGTCGTGACCGAGGCCCTCTACCGCGGTCATCCGGATCTGGCCGAGGGACAGCTGGCCAAGCTGCGCTCCGGCGTGGTGAACATGACGGCCCTGGCCGACGTGGCGCGTCAGCTGGGTCTCGGCCGCTGGATGCGACTCGGTCGGGGGGAGGAGAGCACTGGTGGTCGGGACAAGAGCTCAATCCTCGCGGACACGGTAGAGGCGCTGTTGGGAGCCGTCTTCGTCGAGTGCGGCATCGGGACTGCCGCCACCGTGGTGCACCGGCTGTTCGACCCGGTCATCGCCGAGTCCGCCCGGCTAGGCGCGGGGCTGGACTGGAAGACCAGCCTGCAGGAGCTGACCGCCGCCCGGGGGCTTGGCGTGCCGCGGTACGACGTGACCGCGACCGGCCCCGACCACGCCCGCAGCTTCATCGCGCACGCGGTCGTGGGGGAGCGGATCTGGGGCGGCGGCAACGGCCGGACCAAGAAGGAGGCGGAACAGCGCGCCGCCCAGGCCGCCTGGGACGCGCTGCATGCCGTCGATGGGGCGCGGCCGGTCGGCCCAACCGGGCGTCTCGACGGGACGGGGCCGTCCGAGGGGACGGGGCCGTCCGAGGGGACGGGGCCGTCCGAGGACTCCGCTCCGCCGGACGACTAGTGCCCGAGCTGCCCGAGGTCGAGGTGGTGCGGCAAGGCCTGGAGCGCGGAGTCGTCGGGCGGACGGTAGCCACGGTGACTGTCGGCCATCCGCGGGCGATCCGGCGCCATCTTGCCGGGGAATCCGACTTCATCGCCCTGTTGGCCGGCCGCCGGATTGAAGCCGCCCGCCGGCGCGGTAAGTACCTGTGGTTGCCGCTGGACTCCGGGGACGTCCTCCAGGCCCACCTGGGCATGAGCGGCCAGCTACTCGTCGTACCGCCGGACAAGCCCGCCGAGACGCACCTGCGGGTGCGCCTGGTCTTTCTCGACGGTGGCCATGAGCTGCGCTACGTCGACCAGCGCACCTTCGGCGGCCTGGCCGTGGTGGCCAGCGAGGTGACCGGCGGCGCGGGGCAGCCGGCCGGCATCCGGCACATCGCTCCTGACCCGCTGGATCCGGCGTTCGACCCGGTCGCGTTCCGGGGGGCGCTGCGCCGGCGGCGGACCGGAATCAAGCGCGCCCTGCTCGACCAGAAGTTGGTCAGCGGGGTCGGCAACATCTACGCCGACGAGGGGCTGTGGCGGGCCAGCCTGCACTATGCCCGACCGACCGAGACCCTGCGCGGACCGGAGGTCGCCCGACTGCTCGCCGGTTTGCGCGCCGTGCTGGCCGAGGCGCTGACCGCGGGTGGCACGTCATTTGACGCCACGTATGTCTCTGCCGAAGGAGTCAGTGGGTTGTTTGCCCGAGAACTCGCGGTGTACGGCCGGGCCGGGCAACCGTGTCGGCGCTGCGGCACGCCGATCCGCCGAGAGAAATTCATGAACCGGTCCAGCTACACCTGCCCCCGCTGTCAGCCGCGGCCACGCCGGGCGCGCTGGTGAACCGCGCGGCGGCTGATGGCATCCGGCTGACCGCCTGGGTGCGCGGCCACGTCCAGGGGGTGGGCTTCCGCTGGTGGACCCGCAGCCGGGCGTTGGATCTGGGCTTGGTGGGTACGGCAACCAACCTCGACGACGGCCGGGTGGAGGTGGTCGCCGAGGGACCAGAGCCGGCGTGCCGCGCCCTGCTCGCTGCCCTGCGCGGGTCGGCAGCGCCGGGTCGGGTGCGGGGCGTCACCGAGCGCTGGTCGGCCGTCCGCGGTGGGTTGACCGGCTTTCGGGAGTGGTGACGCTGCGTCGCGAGGCGCCTGAATGTGACCTGGATGTAACACGGCCGTTGACCCACCGAGACTCAGGTGTCACTCTAGGAGTCATCCCCGAGCACCTTGATACAGCCGGGCGGCAACGTCGTCGACCGATGCACCTGAGTTTCTGTGGAGGATCCCAATGGCTAAGGCCCTGTTCGGCTACGTAGGTATCAGCTCGGACCCTCAGCTGCTTGCCGAGGTGCGCCGACTGCGGCTGCGGGTGCGTGAGCTCGAGGGTGAGCTGAACCGATGCCAGGAGACGAACGAAGCGCTGATGTCCTCGGTCAGCGTCCATGACGCCGACATCATTCGACTGTCGGAGTCCGAGCCCGCGCTCACCTGAGCCGCTCGACTCTGTAGCTTCCGCAGCTTCCGCCCCGAAGGGACGCCGATCGGCGTCCCTTCACGCATGTCTGGGTTGGTGGGGCTGCGGTTGGCCGAGCCCAGCCCGGCGCGTCTGGCCGGTAGTGGCGCGCGGCGTCGGTAGGGTCGCCGACAACGCCCCGCGCATAACCAGCACCTGTTCCGATGCCGAGAAGCCCCGCCCGCTGTCCCCCGCCCGCCGTCCACCGCCAGCCGTTCGCGCCGGGTGGCCAGGAGTCTCGCGCGTGCACCTGAAAAGCCTCACCCTCCGGGGCTTCAAGTCCTTCGCGTCTTCCACGACGCTTCGCTTCGAGCCTGGCATCACCTGTGTGGTCGGACCCAACGGGGCCGGCAAGTCCAACGTGGTCGACGCGCTCGCCTGGGTGATGGGTGAGCAGGGGGCCAAGTCCCTGCGCGGCGGGAAGATGGACGACGTCATCTTCGCCGGCACCGCCGGCCGGCCGCCGCTGGGCCGCGCCGAGGTGCTGTTGACCATCGACAACAGCGACGGCGCCCTGCCGATCGAGTACGCCGAGGTGACGATCAGCCGGCTGATGTTCCGGTCGGGACAGAGCGAGTACGCCGTCAACGGCACGCCGTGTCGGTTGCTCGACATCCAGGAGCTGCTGTCGGACTCCGGCATTGGCCGGGAGCTGCACGTCATCGTCGGCCAGGGCCAGCTAGATGCGGTGCTGGCCGCGGCGCCAGAAGATCGCCGGGCGTTCATCGAGGAGGCGGCGGGCGTCCTCAAGCACCGCAAGCGGAAGGAGAAGGCGCTACGCAAGCTCGAGGCCATGGCGGTGAACCTGACCCGGCTTACGGACCTCACCGCCGAGCTGCGCCGGCAGCTCAAGCCGCTGGGCCGGCAGGCGGAGGTAGCGCGGCGGGCGGCCATCGTGCAGGCCGAGCGCCGGGACGCCCGGCTGCGGCTGCTCGCCGACGACCTCGTCACCCAGCGCGGCGCGCTGGCCGCCGAGATCGCGGACGAGACGGCGGTGCGCACCCGGCGCGCCGAGGTCGAGGCCGCGCTGCTCGCCGCCCGGGAACTGGAGTCGGCTCGGGAGATCGAGGCGGCGGCAGCCGCGGCCCGAGTCAGCGATGCTCAGGACACTTGGTACCGGTTGGCGGCGCTGGCCGAGCGGTTGAGCGGTACGGCGTCGCTGGCCCGGGAGCGGGCTCGCCATCTGGCTACCCCGCCGCCGGCGGGACCGCCGGGGCGCGACCCCGACGCACTGGAGCGGGAAGCCGCCGCGGCGCGGGAGCAGGAGGCGGCTTTGGCCAGCGCGCTGGCCACCGACCGCGCGGAGCTCGCCGCAGCCGGACGAAGCCGCGCCGAGGTGGAGCACCAGCTGGCCGAGGCGGAGCGGGCGCTGCTCGCCGCGGTGCGCGCCACCGCGGACCGCCGCGAGGGGCTCGCTCGACTCAGCGGCCAGATCGGGGGGTTACGCAGCCGCGCCGGGGCGGCCCAAGCCGAGATCGGCCGGCTCACCGACACTCTCGACCGGGCTCGCGAGCGGGCCGAAGCCGCCCGCGCCGAGCTGACCCGGCTGCAGGGGCAGGCCGCCGTGTTGGAGCGGGGGGAGGTGGGGCTGGATCAGCGCCACGAGACTGCGCTGACGACCTTGGCGGGCGCGCAGCAGCGGCTCGACGCTCTGGCGACCCAGGAGCGCGACGCCGACCGGGACCGCTCCACTTGGGCGGCTCGGCACGAGGCGCTCGCGGTCGGGCTGGCCGGCCGGGACGGCAGCAGCGTGCTGCTAGCCGACCCCGCGCCGGTACCAGGGGTGCTCGGTTCCGTGGCCGCTTTGCTACGGGTGCACCTCGGCTGCGAGACCGCGGTGGCCGCAGCGCTCGGTGCCACCGCCGACGCCGTGGCCGTCACCTCGCCCGCGGACGCGGCGGCGGCCCTGCGGGTGCTCCGGGTTGGAGAGGATGGCCGGGCCGGCCTGCTGATCGCCGGCGGTCGCGCCGACGACGATCGCGACCCACCGGCGATCTCACCGCCGGATCCGGGGGACGCGCCGCCGCCGGCGGGTGCCCGCTGGCTTACCGAGGTCATCGCGGCGCCGGAGGCGTTGGCGCCCGTCGTACGTCGGCTGCTGCACCGGGTCGCCATGGTGGCGACACTGGACGAGGCCCTGGCCGTGGTGACGGCTGACCCGTCGGTGCGAGCGGTCACTGCCGAAGGTGACCTGCTCGGCGCCAACTGGGCCGTCGGTGGGTCGCGCTCGGCGCCCAGTCTGTTGGAAGTGCAGGCTGCCGTCGATGAGGCCGAGCGCCGACGCGACGAGGCCAGGCATCGGGGCGAGCGGCTGCGCTTCGCCATCGTTGGGGCGCGCGAGGAGCTGGCCGCGGCTGCCGCCGAGGCCGACGCCGCGCTGGCCGCGCTGCACGACTCCGACGCCCGCATGTCGGCCTTGACCGAGCAGCTGGCCCTGCTGTCCTCGACCGCCCGAGCGGCCGACGATGAGGCCGAACGGGTCGCCACGGCGCGGGTTCGGGCCGAGCAGGCGCGCACCCGGGATCTTGCCGGCCTGGCTGAGCTTGAGGACCGGTTGCGGACGGCGCAGCAGGCACCAGCGCAAGGCGAACCCTCGACCGCGGAGCGGGACCGGTTGGCACTCGCCGCTGCGGCGGTCCGGGAGGCGGAAGTCCTGGCCAGGTTGGCGGTGCGAACCCAGGAAGAGCGCGCTCGCGGGCTCGCCGGCCGGGCGGAGTCGCTGACTCGGGCGGCGGCCGCGGAACGCACCGCTAGGGCGCGGCTTGCGGCTCGGTTGGCCGCGCGGGCCGAAGGTGCGGTCCGCGCGGACGAGGTCAGCGAGGTCGCCACGGCCGCGGTGGAGCGAGCGCACGCCTCAGTGGCGCTTGCGGCGGCCGAGCGGTCGGCGGCCCACGACGTCCGCCAGGCCCTGGAGACCGAGCTGCAGTCCGTGCGGTCCCGGGTCCGCGAGCTCGCCGGTGAGCTCGAACGGCTGACCGACGTGGTTCATCGCGATGAGGTGGCGCGAGCTGAGCAGCGGCTGCGGATTGAAGCGCTCGGCGCCCGCGCAGCCGAGGAGTTCGGCGTACCGGTCGACACCCTGGTCGCCGAGTACGGCCCTGACGTCGCCGTGCCACCGTCCGCCGATGCCGCCGCCGCCGCCGACGCCGACGCCCCCGCCGCCGCCGCCCCCGCGCCGTACGTCCGGGAAGAGCAAGAGAAGCGCGCCTGCGCCGCCGAGCGCGCGCTGGCCCAGCTGGGCCGGGTCAACCCGCTGGCGCTGGAAGAGTTCGCGGCGCTGGAGGAGCGGCACGCCTTCCTATCCACGCAACTGACCGACCTGCAGGCCACCCGACGCGACCTGCTGACAGTGGTGCGTGACGTCGACGAACGGATCACCGAGGTGTTTGCGGCGGCGTACGCCGACACAGCCCGGGAGTTCGAGACGGTGTTTGCCACCCTGTTCCCCGGCGGGGAGGGCCGGCTGTCGCTGACCGACCCAACGGACTTGCTGACCACGGGGATCGAAGTCGAGGCCCGACCGCCGGGCAAGAAGGTCAAGCGGCTGTCGTTGCTATCCGGCGGCGAGCGGTCGCTGACCGCGATCGCCTTGCTGGTGGCGATCTTCCGGGCCCGGCCGTCCCCGTTCTACGTGCTCGACGAGGTGGAGGCCGCGCTCGACGACGTGAACCTGTCCCGGCTGCTGGAGCTGATCTCCTCGCTGCGGGCCACGTCACAGCTGATCGTCGTGACCCACCAGAAGCGGACGATGGAGATCGCCGACGCGCTGTATGGCGTGAGCATGCGCGGCGACGGCATCACGGGAGTGATCAGCCAGCGGCTGCGGGAGCGCGAGTCCGCCTGATCTCAGGTCAGACGCACTGCGCGATATAAGAGGTCTGGCAGGGTCACGGGCCAGTCACGTACGGAGATCGCCCGCCCGGCCACTGACCCCGCCGCAGTCGTCCCCCCCGTGCCACGTGTCCGCATCGGAGACGTCGGCGGAGTGTGTTCCCCTCGCCCTGGGCCCTTGCTGCTAGCGGAGCTACGCTGGCGGCGCGCCGCAGCGGCGCCTCCCCCGTCGCCGCAGCGGCGCCTCACCGTATCGAACGGGTGCGGCTCTTCTGGAGGGTGCCTCGCGCCGCATGCGGGATGACGTGGCCGGCGTAGCGGGACTGGTGGACGGGTGGCGTTCCTGGACGACGTGGTAGCAGGAAGAGCACCACCACCCGGCCATCGGGATCAGATCGTTGAGGACGACCTGTGCCGTGACGGACTGCTTGATCCGCCGGACGGCGATTGCTAATGCCTTGCAGGTTGCGCTCGGAGCGTTCCTCGATGTAGCCGTGCCTGCAACGCGGCGCGACGGCCACCGCCGACACCGGCGGCGGCCGTCGTTCGGTCATTCGGCCATGGAACGTCAACAAGCGCTAGCGAGGTCACCGTAGTAGGGGGCGAGTTCGCTATACCACGTGCCGACGTAGACGTAGCCGATGCGCTGTTGCTTAAGTCGGTTGCAGGCAGACGTGGGTTGTGGAGTGCCGGTTGTGCTCGGTGCGTCATACACCAGGGCAGCGAAGTCGCTGGCTGGGTAACGCTGCTCCCAGCTCGCTGGTTGCCACGCCGTGTAGGGGTTCGTCCCGGGAGTGTCATAGGAGCCTTCAAAGGTCACGACGATGTCGGCGTTCTTGGCCGTGCTC
>Ga0208850_1000313_pt1 | contig 16790 bp, 15 predicted proteins | sample NGESurshal092012_5_FD_184475 | JGI IMG/M metagenome (GOLD analysis project Ga0208850, IMG submission 184475) | Arctic peat soil microbial communities from Barrow, Alaska - NGEE Surface sample 210-2 shallow-092012 (SPAdes) | ecosystem: Environmental > Terrestrial > Soil > Wetlands > Peat ... | reverse complement strand
CGGGCTTGAGCTCTTCATCATTCGTCATGTGTAACACTCCGGTTGAGGTTCAATTTACCTCAGCCGAGTGTCTCAATTATCCGTGCCGCACCCCAGTAACGATTTCGCAAGCAATCAAAGTTACCAAATGGTCAACCTTTCCTGGAGATATTGACCGTGAGCGAACAAAAGGCCGAGCAGACCAGTGGTGAATCCGGTTCCCTCAGTGCCGGGCCCGCGGTTCCCAACTCATCGGATGTGCAAAGCCAGCCGCCGGCGGCTTCGGCACAGGAACCGACCAGCGTCGATTCTCCCGATCTCGTGCCTGGAGTCGGCGAAACTGCCAAGATGGACGCGCCCAAGGCCGATGCCCCCAAGGTCGAGGCGCCGCGCACCCCCGGCAAAATCATGATCATGTCATCCGGCGACCGCGCCTGGGACAGCAACGGTGCTGGCCCGGAACCGGAATCGGGGCAAAATTCCGGAATGTTCGGCAAGCGCCGGATCTCCGCGCTGGCGGCCGTGGTGGCGCTGGCGGCGGTGGCGGGCGCGCTCGGTGGCGCGCTGGCGACCGCGGGTCTTGCGCATCTTGTTGGCGATGACGCCACGAGCGCCGGCAATCGCGCGCTCGAAGCGTCCGTTGCGCGGATCGACGCCGACATCCTGGCGCTCAAGGCCAGCGTCGAACAGACCTCCAAGCTCGGCACGATCCAGTTCAACAAGACCAGCGACCGTCTCGACAAGGTCGAGAAGGCTCAGGCCGAGCCGGCCGCCAAGCTCGCCAAGCTGAGCGACGCCGTGGACAGGCTGCGCACCGCGCCGCCGGTCGCTCCGGCAGCCGTTGCTGCAGCGCCAGTTGCGGCGAAGGAAGTCACCGGCTCGATTTCGCCCCCGGCGGCAGCGCCGGCATCTGCGCCCAAGGCCGAGGTGGCGAGGCTGCCGACGGTGGAAGGCTGGGTGCTGCGGGACGTCGCCGATGGCGCCGCGCTGATCGAAGGCCGCCGGGGAATGTTCGAAGTGTATGCCGGCGATCCGGTGCCAGGTCTCGGCCGGGTCGAAGCGATCAGACGCCAGGACGGCCGCTGGGTGGTCGTGACCAGCAAAGGCTTGATCGTCGCGCGCTAAAGACGCATCGCTTCACCGCGACGTGAAGCGATCGTACGGCTCGATCCTGATTGCCGCGAGACAGCCTGTCCACATTTCGGCTATTTTCTGAAAAAGAAAACGCGCAAGAGCCTTGAATAAGCTGGTCCGCGCGGTGTTCGTCAGGAGATGGGCCGTACGTTGCGATTTCTTGTCACAATACTTGTCCTGCTTTGCAGCGCTTTGTCCGCGCGCGCCGCGCAAGGCGCAGCGCTGGAGCGCGGGACGGCGATCACAGACCCGCTTGCGTTACGCGAACTCGATCGCGGAAGATTCTCTCTGGCACGGGTAATCCTGCCCTCGGCATCAGCCGACATTCCTCCTCTGACCAACAGCCAGTTCTTCACTTTGCCGACGATGGCTCTTGTCCGCAAGGTGCTCGACGAGGAGTTCGACCGATACGTCGCCAGACATAAAGCCAACCTCCCAAACGAAACCATCGGCGTCGGGACTTCATTCGATTTTCAACTGTTCGATCGCGCCCAGCTTTACTCATCCGACACCCGCTTCGTCCTGGCAGGTATCGTCAATCGGATGGACCGTGCCTATCTCGCCGAGGATAACTGCGGGGAAGTCAGGCTGATCTACCGTCTGACGCGGACAAGTTCGCCTAGCGAGAGCGACGCCGTGGCCTCGCCGCGGCTGCCGATGACGCTGAATGTGGTGCTCAAGGCCAAGGGCGAGAACGCAATTGGCGGCGACGGTGTGACCATCACCTGCGCTGAGATCGTGCGGCGCTGGCTCATGGCCGGTGACTTATCGCTAACTGGCGCAGAGCTTGCGAAAAAATTAACGGCCAAGGATGGACCGCTCGATCTGATCAAGCCTGAAAATATCGACCGCATCGAAACCAATCTGCAGATCGCGCACGCGCCGAAATCGGCGGTCCGCGATTTCCGCACCGACTATCTGATGAAAGTGTTTCACTACAACGCGCAGGCGCAACAATTCGAGGAGGCGCCGCTCGAGAACCAGATCGACCGCGAGCGGATTTTTGCAGATGAGAAACTAAAGCGCGATTTCAAGGCGTGGCTGCTCGATCCCGTGCATTTCACCGAACTGGATCGCGGCACAATCTTGGTACCTGAGAAATTTCTTGCCACCGCCGCTGTCGCCGCAACCCCGGCCGGATTTGCGGCCTCAAACCTGCAGCCGGCCTTCGGCCTGGTACAGGGCGACGGCGCCGCGGCTGATCCTGTTTTCAGGGAAAGTGACGTCGTCACGGCATTGAAGAAGGCAGCGGAGCGCGGCGTCAGCCCGCAAAATATCCGCTCAGTCGCGGGCTTCGAGCGCCGGCTCAACGACATGGCATGTTCGGGCTGCCATCAAACCCGCGGCATCGGCGGCTTTCATTTCCCCGGCGTCGACTGGATGGCGGCCAAGCCCGACAATTCAACTGTCGTGCCGGCGTCGCCGCATTTCTTCGGCGACAAGATCCGCCGCCGCGATATTCTGACCGCGCTGCGCGACGGCCGGCATCCGGATTACTCCCGGGGATTTTCCAGCCGCCCGCAATTGCGCGGCAGCACCGAACTCGCCGGAACCGAATACGAAGACGGCTGGGGCGCGCATTGCTATCAGCAACACGCTAACACCGCCGACAACGACAGGAGTTTTAGGTCGTGGACCTGCGCCGAGGGGCTCGCATGTCAGGTCGCAGGCCAGGCTTCGCGAATGGGGATGTGCTTCGTTAAATAGCGCTCCCGACCGTGCGATTAGCCAGATTGACAGTAGTCTCACTAATCGTGTTTCATCCCGACAACCGCTTAATAATCAAGCCTGCCGGGGGAAATCATGGACGACGTCATTATCGTCGGGGCCGGCATTGGCGGATTGACGCTTGGGCTTGCGCTGCACGCGGCCGGAATTCCCTGCCGGATATTCGAGTCGGCTGCCGAAATCAGGCCGATCGGGGTCGGCATCAATCTGCTCCCGCACGCCACCAAGGAGCTTGCAACGCTCGGACTCGAAGCTGATCTGGCGAGGGTCGCGATCGCGACCCAGGACGCAACCTTCTTCAATCGCTTCGGCCAGTTGATCTATCAGGAGCCGCTGGGCCGCGCGGCAGGTTACGAGCATCCGCAGTTCTCGATTCATCGCGGCGATCTGCAGATGGTCTTGCTCGATGCCTTCCGTGCGCGCGCCGGACACGACCGGCTGAACACCAACCATCATTGCACAGGCGTCGAACAGGACGAAGCCGGCGTCAGCGTCCATTTTTCCGACGGACCGGGAGGCGCCAACCGTAGCACCATACGCGGTCGCGTCGCGATCGCCTGCGACGGCATCAACTCCGCGATCCGCAAGCAGTTTTTTCCTGACGAGGGCGAACCGCGTTACTCCGGCGTCAACATGTGGCGCGGCGTGACACGATGGAAGCCGATGCTGTCCGGCGCCAGCATGGTGCGGGCCGGATGGCTGTCGCACGGCAAGATGGTGATCTATCCGATCCGTCATGCCTCCGGCGCGGACGGGCTGCAGCTCATCAACTGGGTGGCCGAAATCGAGACCCCGGTTTATCGCAAGCGCGACTGGAACCGGCCCGGCTCGATCGACGATTTCATCGGCGCGTTCGCCGACTGGCATTTCGACTGGCTCGATGTCCCGGCCTTCATCCGCGCCGCCGACAGCGTGCTGGAATTTCCGATGGTCGATCAGGATCCGCTGCCGCGCTGGAGTTTCGGCCGGGTGACGCTGTCAGGCGACGCCGCCCATCCGATGGTGCCGCGCGGCTCCAACGGCGCCGGGCAGGCGATACTGGATGCGCGGGCGCTGACATCGGCCCTGCTTGAAAACGGCGATCCGATTGCCGCGCTCGCCTCCTATGAGAAGCAGCGCCTTGAAGCGACCACCCGCATCGTTCTGACCAACCGCACCAATCCGCCCGACGCGATCCTGCGCGAGGTGTTTCAGCGCACCCACGACCGGCCCTTCCATGTCATCGACGATGTCATCAGCCGCGAGGAGCTTGTCGCCTTGTCGGAAAGCTACAAGCGGATATCAGGCTATTCGAAGGATGCATTGCGCAGGTGACGAAGCGAAAATCGCGCCGCTTTCGCCGAATTCGCGTTAGGTTATCGGGACAAAAAGACCGGTCGACAAGAACCGGGGTTTGACCTTTCAGGGGAGGGACAACGATGGCTACTCAAACTCAAGGCGGGTCGCCCGTCGATGTCGCGGAATTCATCGATCAGCAGCCGGTCGGCGGATACCAGTTCCGGCTGCTGCTGACCTGCGCGGCGGTGCTGTTTCTCGACGGCTTCGATACCCAGGCCATCGGCTATGTCGCGCCGGCGCTGGCCAAGGAATGGGGCCTGACCAAAAGCGTGCTCGGCCCGGTGTTCAGTGCGGGCCTGTTCGGGCTGATGATCGGCGCGCTGGTGTTCGGACCGCTCGTGGACAGCGTCGGGCGCAAGAAGATCATCATTCTCTCTACGCTGGCGTTCGGCATCGGCGCGCTCGTCACCGCATTCGTCCAGGACGTCAACACGCTGCTTGCGATCCGGTTTCTGACCGGGCTCGGTCTTGGCGGTGCGATGCCGAATGCCATTGTGCTGACTTCCGAGTTCAATCCGCGTCGCCGCCGCGCCACCATGGTGATGATCATGTTCTGCGGGTTCTCGGTGGGCGCCGCGCTCGGCGGCCTTTTCGCGGCGGCGCTGATTCCGCATTTCGGCTGGCGCTCGGTGTTTGTCGTCGGCGGCGTCGCCCCGCTACTGCTGGTTCCAATTCTGGCGCTGCGGCTGCCGGAATCCGTGCGGTTCCTCGCGCTCACCGGGCGCGCCAATGAGCGCGTCGCGCAACTGCTGGGATTCATCAACCCGAAGGCGGCATTCGCCCCGGCGACGCAGTTCGTCGTGCATGAACCCGAACTGGCCGGGATTCCGGTGCTGCATCTTTTCAGGGACGGCCGAACCCTGGTCACGCTGTTGCTGTGGGTGGTGTTCTTCATGAGCCTGCTCGACATCTATTTCCTGGCGAACTGGCTGCCCACGGTGCTCAATGACCTCGGCGCGTCGGTATCATCAGCGGCGTTGATCGGGTCGATGTTGCAGGTCGGCGGCGTGGTCGGAACGTTCGCGCTCGGCAGCGTCATCGACCGCTTCTCGTTTCGCGCGCTGGCGCTGGTGTACTTCGTCGCCGTCTTCGCGGTCGGCGCGATCGGCCAATTCGGCCATTCCGTCGTTTTCGTCATCATGGCGATTTTCGCGGCCGGGTTCTGCATTGTCGGCGGCCAGATCGCCGCCAACGCGCTGGCCGCGGCGTTCTATCCGACGTCGCTCAGGGCCACCGGCGTCGGCTGGGCGCTCGGGATCGGCCGGGTCGGCTCGATTGTCGGGCCCCTGGTCGGCGGCGTGCTGCTGACCATGAAATGGAGCACCGCGTCGGTCTTCGTGGCGGCCGCGGCCGCCGCCCTGTGCGCGGCGCTGGCTGCGTTTTCGCTTAGCCGGCTCGCGGGCATGGGAGGAAGCGGCAAGGAAGCCGCCGATCAGTCGGCGTCGTTTCAGGCCGGCCTGCGTCCGTCGACGACGGCCGGAGCGTAGGCCAGGCTGCCAAGGCTGCAAGCGTGAACCGGGCAAGTCGACCTTCATGATGCGGAGGGCAGGCGATGAACGACGCGGACAGGGAAACCAAGCAGCGGAATCGCGAGATCGCCCAGAATGAAAGCGTGCGGCAAACCATCGGCGACATCCGCGTCAGCGTATGGGCGATCGCGGTCGCGGTGATCATCGGCCTCGCTGCGGTCGGCTGGGTGTTGATCCAAAACAACTAGCCGCTTTTCACGCCACCGCACCTGACGCCCGCAATTGCCGGATCGACGCCTCGTCGTAGCCCGCCCCGCGAAGAATCTCGTCGCTGTGCTCGCCGATGCCGGGCGCATGCCGCGGCTGGACCTTTTTGCTGCCGTCGACCCAGATCGGGCTGTTGATGGTGAGCATGGTGCCGCCCTCGTATGGCACCAGCACTTCGTTCTCGAGCATTTGCTGGTCGCTGGGAATATCGTCGAGGATGCCGACCACGCCGAACACCAGACCGTTGCCGTCGAGTATCCTACGCCATTCGGCGAGGTCCTTGGTGGCAAAGATCTCGTCGAAGATCTTGATCAGTTCCAGCGACCGCGCGTGGCGGTTGGGCCTGGTGGCAAACCTGGGATCGGCGATGAAATCTTCCCGTCCGATGCAGCGCGCGAGTGCCGGCCATTGCCGGTCTTCGTTGAGCAGCGAGAGGATGATCCAGCGTCCGTCCCGGCATCTGTAGTGATTGGTCACCGCGTTCAGCGCGTGCTCGCGCGGACGCCGCTCCCCGAATTTCGCGCCGCATAATTTGGCCTGGGCGAGTATGCCGTTGGCCCAGATGCCGTTGGCCATCAGGTTCGAAGAGACATGCGAACCCCTGCCGGTGCGCTCGCGCTTGTAGAGCGCGGTGACGATCGCGCCGTACAGCGCCATCGCGCAGGGATGGTCGCCCATGCCGGCGACCGAGCGCGCCGGTGTGGTGTCGGCGTCCGCGCGCACCAGATCCATCAGACCCGAGCGCGCCCAATAGGCATTGCTGTCGAAACCGGGCTTGTTGGCTTCTTCGCCCTTCTCGCCGTAGCCGGTGAACGACGCGTAGATCAGGCGCTCATTGAGCGGGGCAAGTTCGTCGTAAGTCATCCCGAGCCGGCTGCGCACGTCCGGCGGAAAATTCGTGATGAAGACATCGGCCCCGGCAACGAGGCGATACAACACAGCCTGTCCCTCGGGCTTGCTGAGGTCGAGCGCAAGGCTCTTCTTGTTGCGGGATTCCAGCATCCACGCGAAATTGTGCGAACTAACTGGATATCCCGGCAAATGCGGCAGGTTGCGGTAGGGATCGCCCTGGCCGGGCGGTTCGATCTTGATCACCTTGGCGCCGAAATCCGACAGCACGGTTGCGGCCGCGGGCGCTGCGATGAAGCTTGCGCAGTCCAGAACCTTGAGGCCTTCGAAGATGCCGTCTTCCATGGTGAGGTCGCTCCCGTGACTTTTGTTGGTTTTATTCCGCGTTATGGAATCGCTTTTCATCGCGACAGGTAGATTCTCAGGTATTTGACCGATGCTGGCCACGCGATGCAACGGGGGAAAGTGTAGCGCGTTTCGGGCATTGCCGTCATCCCGAGGAGCGGCCTCTTGGCCGCGCCTTGAAGGATGGGCCGCAGATTGTCGTCCTTCGAGGCTCGCAAGAGCTCGCACCTCAGGATGACGCGTTAGTCCGAGTCCGTCACCAGCGCGGCGTTGCCGCCAGCGGCTGCCGTATTGATCGTCACGGTCTGTTCGGTCGCAAAGCGCGTCAGGTAATGCGGCCCGCCGGCCTTCGGACCCGTGCCCGATAGTCCATGACCGCCGAACGGCTGCACTCCGACCACCGCGCCGATCATGTTGCGGTTGACGTAGATATTGCCGACCGAAAGCCGGTCGATCGCCTCCTCGATCGTATCGTCGATCCGCGAGTGGATGCCGAGCGTCAGCCCGTAGCCGCTACGTTCGATCGATTGCAGCACGCGATCGAGCCCGTCGGCAGGGTAGCGCACCACATGCAGGATTGGTCCGAACACTTCCTCGCTCAGTTCGTCGGCATCAGACAATTCGAAAATGTGCGGCGCGACGTAATTGCCGCCGGGAGCCGTGCCCGCGAAATGCTCACGAGCCTTCTTCTTCATGCGCGCGATATGCATCTCAAGTCGCTGCTTTGCTTCGGCATCGATCACCGGCCCGATATGAGTGGCTGGGTCGCGCGGGTCACCGATCCCTAGTTCGCGTGCAGCGCCGGATATCATCTCGATCATGCGGTCGGCAACGTCGTCCTGAACGAACAGCAGACGCAGCGCCGAGCAGCGCTGACCGGCGGAGCGGAACGCCGACGTCACGACGTCGTCGGCGACCTGCTCCGGCAACGCCGTCGCATCGACGATCATCGCATTGATGCCGCCGGTTTCCGCGATCAGCGGCACGATCGGGCCGTCCTTGGCGGCCAGTGTCCGGTTGATCGCACGCGCGACCTCGGTCGAGCCGGTGAAGACGACGCCGGCGACGTCAGGATGCGCGACCAAAGCCGCGCCGATATTGCCGTCGCCCTGGATCAGATGCAGTGCCGATGTCGGTACGCCGGCCTCATGCAGCAACCGTATCGCCTCCGCCGCGATCAACGGCGTTTGTTCGGCGGGTTTTGCCACGACCGCATTTCCGGCCATCAAGGCGGCCGTAACCTGACCGAGGAAGATCGCCAGCGGAAAATTCCACGGCGATATCGCGATGAACACGCCGCGGCCGCGCAGTCGCAAGCTATTGCTCTCCCCGGTAGGTCCCGGCATGGTTTCGCCCGTGCCGAACAGTTCGCGGCCCTCCGCGGCGTAGTAGCGGCAGAAATCAACCGCTTCGCGGACCTCCGAAAGCGCGTCATCGAGCGTCTTGCCGTCCTCGCGTTGCAACAGCGCGATGAAATGCGCGCGCCGTTGCTCCAGCAGGTCAGCGGCTTTCTCCAGGATTTCCGCGCGCATCTCGGCTCGCGTTCTGCTCCAGGTTTTGAACCCGTCGCGCGCGGCCGATATCGCCTCGTTTGCATTCCCGGGCGTCGAATCGATGACGCTTCCGACCATGGTTGCCTGGTCGATCGGGCTGACGACCTGTCGCGCCGCGCCTGACATTGTCTTGCCGTTGATGACAGAGGCTGCCGCAACAGGGGCGGTTTCCGCCGCGATCGCCGAGAGTAGTTCGCTCAGCGCCGCCCGCTCGCCGAATTCGATGCCGCGCGAATTTTGACGTCGCGGTTGATAGAGATCGCGCGGCAGGCGGATGTTCGGATGCCGCGCGTTTGCGGCGGCGCCGATGATATCGGCCGGGCGCCGCAGCAGCGTTGCAACCGGCACGGCATCGTCGGCGGCGAGCGCCACGAATGACGAATTGGCGCCATTCTCCAGCAGGCGCCGCACCAGATAGGCCAGCAGATCGCGGTGACTGCCGACCGGCGCATAGGTCCGATAGGCCAGCGTCGGGCGATCCTCGCTGAGTTGCGCGTACAGCGCCTCACCCATGCCGTGCAGGCGCTGAAGCTCGAATCCGCCGTCGCCATCGGCAAGTTCGAGAATGGTAGTGACCGTCAGCGCGTTGTGGGTCGCGAATTGCGGGAAGATGCGGGGCCGCAGCGCCAACAGCTTTTGCGCGCAGGCGAGGTAGTTCAGGTCGGTCATCGCCTTGCGGGTAAACACCGGATAATCGTCGAGACCGCGCTCCTGCGCGCGCTTGATCTCGGTGTCCCAATAGGCGCCCTTGACAAGGCGCACCATCATCCGCCGATCCAGTGTTCGCGCCATATCGTCAACGTAGTCGATCACCGCCTCAGCGCGTTTCTGATAGGCCTGGATCGCGAGCCCAAAACCGTCCCAGCCTTTAAGCGAAGCGTCGCTGAGCGCGGCCGAGATCACCTCTAACGACAGCTCCAGCCGATCCGCTTCCTCGGCATCCACGGTGAAATTCAGATCGTAAGCCTTGGCCCGCCCCGCGAGCTCGGTCAGCCGCGGAACCAGTTCCGTCATCACCCGCCGATAGCTCACCGCTTCGAAACGTGGATGCAATGCGGAGAGTTTGACCGAGATGCCGGGCCGATCGGGCAGGGGCCGATCATCGGCGGCGCGGCCGATGGCTTCGATCGCGCTTGCGTACGATTTCAAATAGCGCCCGGCGTCGGCGGCGGTGCGCGCGCCTTCGCCGAGCATGTCGAAGGAATAGCGCGCAGCGCCCGCCGAACGCGGCTGCGCCCGCGCAAGGGCGGATTCGATGGTCTCGCCAAGCACGAAATGGCTGCCCATCAGCCGCATCGCCTGCCTTGTGGCGGCGCGTACCGCCGGGACGCCGAGCCGTTTTGCGAGCCGCCCGATCGTGCCCTGCGGGGTTTCGCCGGGCGCAATCACCCGCGCCGACATGCCCAGCGCCCACGCCGACGCATTGACCAGGAACGCGCTGGATTTCGTCTGGTGGTGCACGAAGTCGCCCTGGCCGAGCCTGTCCTCGATGAATTGGTCGGCGGTGCGGGTATCAGGCACGCGCAGCAGAGCTTCCGCGAGTACCATCAGCGCCAGGCCTTCCTTGGTGGAGAGCGCGAACTCGCGAAGCATGTCCTCGACGCCGCCTAGCCGGTCGTCGGTTGAGCGAATGGCCTCGATCAGGCGCGTGGCCGTGCGGTCGATCCGCTGGTCCTGCTGCGCGCGCAAGTCAGCTGTTTCGAGCAGCCGGGCCGCAATCACGCAATCGTCCGGCGCGTAGGGCGCCGCGAATGGCGGAAGAAGTGAGGGATCGGACTTCATGGCATGTCCTGGTGCATGATCCGCCAAAGCATGCCCTCGGGCTTGCCCCGGGGGTGTGAGCGGTTTGGCGTAAAGATCATGCGCTCTGCAATAGTTTAGAGCGCGATCGGACGCAAAGCCGGATTCCACTTTTGCTGATCGCGCTCTATGGTTTCCGTGCACCATCATGCAGCCGGTCTTGGCATCGTGAAACCGCTGCGATAGTTTTCGCTGGAGTTTTTTGGCTTGAAGTGTGGCGACGGATGGGGCTGGCGGACAGGCGGGAGCGATCTGGCAGACCAGGCAAAACCTCGGTGTTTTGCGGTTTTGCCATGTCCTTTGTGGGGTTGATCCTGATTGCCGCACCGTTGCCGGCGCTCGCGGTAGAATTGAGCGCACCGCAGGCGGCGCTGTACAGCACGGTGTCGATTTTTCCGCCTTCGGCGAAATCCATGACGGTCTGCTACGGCTTCGTCTGCAGACGCCGCGAAGTTCTCGATTTCAGCCCCGGCGACCGCAACGCCCTGTCGCAGATCCTCGCGGCGGGCCGCGCATCGGCCGCGGCCGAACGGGCGGCGGTGCAGAAAGCCGTGATCTGGTTCGATCGCCGCATGGGGCCGGTGATCGGAACCAACAAACGCGTCGCGAAGGCGGATTTCCGCTACTTCGACGACAAGCACAATTACGATTGCTGGGACACCACCCGCAACACCACCAGCCTGCTGCTGGTGCTGCAGCAATGGGGCCTGCTCAAATATCATGTGGTGGGCGATCCGCATTATCGCGGCAATGCGCTGGTGTTGCAGACGCCGCACAACACGGCGGTGCTGGTGGAGCGCGCGACCAAGGTCGAATGGGTCGTGGACATGTGGCCGCGCGGCTATCTGCAGCCACCAGATGTCATGACGGTTGAAAAATGGGTCACGGAAGATTGAACGATCGAACCAGCGCATTCTGCGCCGATTCGAATGCGCGCAAGAGCGGTGGCCGCTCCTGCCGAATGTACTAGGTCTCTTGAGATTTTCCTGGAAGCCCCACTCCCGGATTGTGTCCGAGAGTGCGCTGTTACTGGCCGCGCTCTCGCGTCAAACCTTGAGGTTCTCGGCCGAGGTCTTGCCGCGATTGGCGACCTCTTCGTATTCGACCGTCTGTCCTTCGTTGAGCGAGGAAAGGCCAGCTTTCTCGACCGCCGAAATATGAACGAAAACGTCTTTGCCGCCACTAGAGGGCTGGATGAATCCAAAACCCTTGGTCGCGTTGAACCACTTCACAGTACCTTTAGCCATCGCGTCGTCTCCGCAGGAACAAAAATAATAACGGACTGCCGGTCCCCGCAAACCGGCACATCCGACGGATGCACGATACGCGGTATAGGCCAAGCTTGATAGCTCAAACCACACCGGGATTCTGGCGGAAATCGATCATTATCGCGGCGCATTTGCAGTTTTTGCCCGTTTCGCGATCATTTGACGCCGTGAATGATCGAAAATACGAGCCGTTCCAGTTTTATTTAAATTTGGAACCCGCGACGCGCCCGCCTCACCGATACCGGCGCGCGAGGTCCGGTTTCTGCCGTCTCGTGCCTCCCGCGATGCGAGAATAACAGCTGCTTGAGGACGGCGGCGGGCTTTGCGGCGCTGAACAGATAACCCTGCATTTCGGTGCAGCCGAGCGTGCGGAGCAAATCCCGTTGCTGTTCTGTCTCCACGCCTTCCGCGGTCGTCACGATTTTGCGCGCCGCGGCGATGTTTACCACCGCCTGCACGATGCATGATGATTCGGCGATACTGTCGACGAAGCAACGGTCGATCTTGATCTTGTCGAATGGAAATCGCTGCAGATAGCTCAGCGAGGAGTAGCCGGTGCCGAAATCGTCGAGCGCAATCCGCACTCCCAATGCCCGAAGCTGATGGAGGATAGCAAGCGCGGCCTCGTCGTCGCGAATAAGGACGGCCTCGGTGATCTCCAGTTCCAGCCGGCTGGCTGAAAGACCAGACGCCCCAAGTGCCGCGACGACCTTGAGCGCAAAGGTATCGTCCTTGAACTGGATCGGCGAGACGTTGACCGCGAGCTTGATATCGTCCGGCCATGTCGTGGCCTCTGCACAGGCCGTCGTCAGCACCCATTCGCCAAGCTGATTGATCAGACCGGTCTCTTCGGCAATCGGAATGAACTCGGCGGGCGAGATCATGCTGCGCTCGGGATGCCGCCAGCGCAGCAGGGCTTCGCAGCCGGTGATTCTGTTATCCTGAAGATTGACGCAGGGCTGGTAGTAAACCTCCAGCCCGCCGTCGGTGATTGCCTGACGCAGATCCATCTCCAGGACGCGGCGCGCCTTCACGCGCGCGTCCATCTCTGGCTCGAAGAAGCGGTAGGTTCGGCGTCCGGCGGCCTTGGCGGCATACATCGCCAGATCCGCATTCTTCAGCAGCTGGTCCAGATCACCGCCATGCTGCGGTGCCAGCGCAATGCCGACGCTGGCATCGGTAGTGACTTGATGGCCGAGACACTGATAGGGCTGGCGGATTGCCCGGTACATTCGCGTCACGAGGTCGGCGACATCCTCCCGGTCCTTGATAGCGGTTTGAACGATGGCGAATTCGTCGCCGCCCAGCCGAACGACGAAATCGGACGCCGAGATACAATTACCGAGGCTCACCGCCACGGATTTCAGGAGTTCGTCGCCGATCAGGTGACCCAATGTATCGTTGACGCTTTTGAACTCATCGATGTCGATATAGAGCACCGCCAGTTGCTCGCCCTCCCGCAACCGCGCGAGCTCACGCTTGAGTTGCTCGCGGAACAGCGCCCGGTTCGGCAAATCCGTCAACGCGTCGTAGTGCGCCAGATGCGTGATACGCTCCTCGGCACGCCGGCGCTCCGTGATTCAATGTTGTTACCCATCCACCATCTGGCAGCGGGCGGTAGAAGACCTGGATCGAACCGCCATCGGGCGTGTCCAAAATCGTTTGAAATATCTTTCCTTGTGTCATCTTGTGAAAGAGAATTGAGCAATACTCATCCACGTCGCCTGTGAACGATCCGGTTTCCTTGCGATGCTGAAGGAGTTCGCGAATAGTACAGCCCGGCTTCACCACATCGGTGGATACGCCGAACATCTCGATATAGCGCTGGTTGCAAACGACCAGCCGCTGCGATGAGTTGAACAGCAGCAGGCCTTGCGTCATGTTGTCGATTGCGGTGTCGAGGCGCTGCTTTTCCAGTTGATGATGCTGCAGCAACTTTCGAACGATAAGGAACAGCATCACAACGATTATGAGCACGGACAGTGCGGCGACGCCTGTCAGGAATCGTGTTTGCTGCCGCCAATCGGCCAAGGCTGCCGCTACGGTTGTCGTCGCGATGATCGAAATCGGAAAATTGTTCAGAGCGCGAGCTGAAGCCAGGCGGTCGCGGCCGTCAACGAGACTGGTCAGCCGCCTCGTCCCGTGATCCGTCTTCGACAGAACCTGTTGATGCATCAGACCGGTTTTGAAACTTCGCCCGATCATCTCTTCAACATGAGGATGGCGAGCCAGCAGCGTTCCATCGCTATGATACATGGAAATACAGGCGTTCTCTCCAAGCGCCACGGATGCGAAGAATTTCTCGAAATGTGCCGGAGTGATCGCCCTGGTGACGAGCCCCAGAAACTCACCGTTCGGCCCGGTCACCTTACAGGAGATCACGGTCGCCCAACTGCGGGAGAAACGGCTCTGCACCAGTTCGATCAAAACCGGTACCGCCGCAGATCCTGATTTGAAGGCTTTGAAGAAGGTTCGATCGGCGATTTTGATTTCCGGGACCGGCCAGGTTTCTGACGAATTGATCAGCGTTCCTTCTGAATCGAACACATTGACGCCGGCGACGTCGGAATATCCTCCGACCTTGGCTCTCAGCATCTCGTGCCATTCAAGGGTGGCCAATTGCCCCCTCCCACCATGACTTCGGTCCCGATCGCGATTGCAGCGATGAGCAGCGCCCCGCAAAGGACAAGCCAACGGATCGGACCTTCCGAAACCGGTAATTTAAGATCGAACAAGGAAATTCCGTTAACCTTCATTCGGTCCTCGACCGGCGCCAAAGCGGAATGTTCGCCATACACAGAGACGAGACATCGGTACATTGCGCAAATGGAGGTGCCGTTACAAAGTCCGGTTAACGAACGGTTACAGTGTCCGGATTCTTACCCCGAACATGTCCGGACGGGGTTCTGAGGTCGGTCATGGGTGGTGAACTGACAGCAAGCAGCGAACGCTCAATGGCCGCCTCGCTGAACAGCAAGAAGCCCACCGAGCATCAATCCGATTTTGGCTCCGCGCCGGTAGGTCCGCGCCCTAATACGTCGCGGCCAGATAATCGACGATCTTGCCGACGTCCGCGTCGTCGATCGGCGCGCCATAGACCTTGATCATCTTCGTCACTTCGGCCTGCCAGAAGTCCTTCTTGAATTTTGGTCCTTGCGGCTGCGTCTTGACGTAGTCCGCGGAGTGACAGGCGGTGCAATTGTTCTTCACCACGTCGAGATTTGGTCCTGGCTTGAAGGCGGCGGTTTCCTCCGGGAGCTTGTAGTTGACCGGAGCCGCGGTCGCCGAAGACGCGAACGGTTTCGACAACGTTGCGCAGATAGCCCGCGGGATTCCAAAACGGCTCGGTCGGCTGCGTGTCGCCGGCATTGTTGGTCGCGCGAACCTTGAGCTCGTGGCTGCCTGCCGCGAGCTTCACCGGCAGCTTCCATTCGCGGAACGAATATTTTCCGAGATCCTTGCCGAGTTTTGCCGGTGTCCAGCTCTTTCCGCCATCGACCGAGACTGCGACTTCCTTGATGCCCTTGCCGCCGTCGAAGGCGATCCCCTTCAGCGTCGTTCCGCCCGGCTTCAGTTTTGCGCCATGGTCACATTGGTGATGAAAGAGCGGACGGTGAAGCGGTTGATCGGGATCGTCGCCTTCGGCGCGGTGCCGGGCTCGATGCATCCGCATGGCGTGTCCGGAATCCGATAGGCGGTCTTCATCCAGAAACCGTCGAACACATTGTCGATCACGGTAATTTCGTTGAGGTGCTTTACCCAATAGGTGCCGTAGTAACCTGGCACGACCAGGCGAAGCGGAAAGCCGTTGAGAACCGGCAAATCCTCGCCGTTCATGCCGTAGGCCAGCATCACCTCGCCATCGCGCGCATGGTCGAGATCGAGCGCCTTGACGAAATCCGGCGTCTTGTCGCTGACCGGTCCATCCATCCCGCCGAAGGTGACCCGCTTCGCGCCTTGCTGCACGCCGGCCTTGTCGAGCACGGTTTTCAGCGGCACGCCGCGCCAGCGCGCATTGCCCATCGCGCCGTTGGCCAATTGGCCGCCAGCGACCCGGGGATCTGAAAATCCGCGGCTATTGCCCGAGCATTGATTGACGGCGAGGAGTTCGACCGCGGGAAGCTTCTTTATTTCCTTAAGCGACAGCTTGAGCGGATGATCGACCTTGCCCTTGATCTCCAGCGTGAATTTATCCGGATCGATGTTGAGCGGCACATCCGCCAGATGATAGCGGACGAAAAAGGCATTGTTCGGCGTTATCGGACCCTCGTTGAAGACGGAAAATGGCGTCTCAAGCTGCGGCGGCCGGCTGGTCAGGCCGATCATCGGCCGCTTCTGCGGATATTTCACCAGCGGCCGTTCGCCGTTGCCGATGGGTAATGTCACGGTATCGAGCGCGAGCGCCCTGAACGAACCGAAACCTGTCGCAAGCGCCGCTAATCCTGCGCGCTTCATGATCTGTCGTCTGTCGAGCATGGCGCTTCCTCCGAAGCTTCTTGTCGAGGCCGGTCGCCACCGGACCCAGTGGCGCGATAGTCCGCATCAGCCACTGCCAAGTCAATTCATGCTTTCGGAGCGGGGGCGGGCATTTGCGATGCAGCAATCCGGAGGACCGCATTTGAAATGCGGCGGATCGCGCCAAACCGGACGGCAATGACAAAACCCCGGCCGCGCCAAGCGACCGGGGCTTTTTGAATCGAGCGAACCGAGTTTCTCTCAATATTCGCAGACGTTGACGGTGCGCAGGCGATAGCCGAACGGGGTCATTACGCTGCGCGTCACGTAGCATCCGTCGTCGACGCCACCGATGTAGCCGATGCCGAAGCCGTGGCCCCAGTGATGATGATGGAAGCCACCACCCCAGCCGCCGCCCCATCCCCCGCCGCCAGCGGAAGCGGCGGTGGGAGCCAGCGCCATGGCGCTGAGAGAAGCTGCGGCAACAAGTGCAAGAGTCAGTTTACGTATACCCCGTTCACGTCATGACCCGAAAATTCCTGGGCGATATGATGCGAAAGTTGTCGGTGACTGAATCGCGGAATCGCGGCCAGTTTCGGGGGACT
>Ga0208850_1000309_pt1 | contig 16864 bp, 16 predicted proteins | sample NGESurshal092012_5_FD_184475 | JGI IMG/M metagenome (GOLD analysis project Ga0208850, IMG submission 184475) | Arctic peat soil microbial communities from Barrow, Alaska - NGEE Surface sample 210-2 shallow-092012 (SPAdes) | ecosystem: Environmental > Terrestrial > Soil > Wetlands > Peat ... | reverse complement strand
GTATCGGCGCTATGGAGCTTTGCAGCGATAGAGTCGGCTAAAAATCGACTTTCGCGAGATTTTTGGCGCTGTTCGATTTTCGACTTTTGCAACAGTATCGGCACCAACCGGACCTCCGGAGATGTCCGCAGTTCGGTCGCTAACGGGGGTAAACCGGACATCGCGGGGATAGCCCAATTTGGTCGAGAATGACCCACTTCGGTGTGGCAGTGGAGCGCCGGTTCAGCGTCCAAGTCTCACCGGATCTTGCGGCAACGCGCTCGTTGCGATTGGATAAGCCCCTTAAACGCGGAATTTCATAAATGACAGGTCCACGCCCGGCGGGGCGCCCTTGGACACCGGCGGAAGAGGCTCAATTGCGCGAGCTTATTATATCCCGGGTCAAGGTCGGTCTGATTGCCAAAAAACTGAAACGCTCTCCGGGCGCCGTTTATGCCAGGATCAACTCACTCAAAAAGCCACCACGCAATTTGCCTGTCGGTGCGCAGCCCCGCTCGCTCCCTTCCGCGTATGCGCAAACTGAGATCAGCGAACTCAAAGACGGCAAATGAGCGGCGCTGCTTTGAAGTTCGAAGGTGAGCCTTGGCACCAACCGGACCAACCGGGCCGGTCTGTTGCTGTCCGTTATTCGGGGTAGACCGGAAGTAGCCGGCAGAGGGTCAAACCGGAGCTTTTGACCCGAGCAGTCATTGCCAGGTCGCAGCATATTCTCATTCGATTACATCGTCGGCGCGGACCAGGATGGAGGGCGGAATCGTCAGACCGAGCGCTTTCGCTGCTCGCGAATTAATCACAAGCTCGAACTTGGTCGGCTGCTCAATCGGCAATTCTGCTGGATGGGCACCATTCAGTATCTTGTCGACGTATGTTGCGGCGCGTCGCCAGATATCCTCGATATCGGCGCCATAGGGGACGAGCCCGCCGACATCGACGAAGGGCCTCAACTCATACATTGTTGGAAGGCGGCTCAGCGCGGCGAGTTCGGCAATTTGGCTAGCGCGGCTGAATAGAAGTCCCGAGGCCGGAATGAGAAGCGCGCCAGCACCTGCATCGACCGCTACCTTGAATGCCATCGCAATTTCTGACGAATTGCGAATTTCGACAGACAACAACTTCCAGCTCTGTGTCTGACCGAAAGCTTGAGCTACTGGCCATAATTCGCGGTTAGTCGGGTCCCAAAAAACCGCCACGGTCCGGGCGCCCGGGACGAGTTCCTTAAGTAGTTGCAGACGCTTGCCCGTGAGCTCCAGACTCTGCAAACTCATCCCGGTAAAGTTCCCTCCCGGCCGGGCAAGACTCTGCGCAAACCCTTGGCTCACCGGGTCGGGAGCAGCCGTCATGATAATGGGAATAGTAGTCGTCGCCTGCTTGAGCAAGGATACCGCCGGTTGCGACAATCATATCAAGCTGGAGATCAGCCAGTTCAGCAACCACTGGAATGCTGTCGGTACCGCGTGGCTCGGTCACAAAATCACGGCCAAAAACGTAACCCAGTTCGGCCATTCCGCGCAGGAACGCACGCACATTGCGGTTGCGAGGTAGCGAGCCCGTCATGTCGGCACTTGGCCCGCCGATGCTGACAATGCCGATACGCGCTACTTTGCGTGCAGGCTGGGAGCGAGCTGATGGCGACCAAGCCAGAGCCACAACGCCGATCGATCCGATAACCCTGCGACGATCTATCATTCGATCAGTCTTTTTCGTGACAGCAGGAGGAGATTGAATAGCCATGCCCTTGCTGCAATGCAAGAGTCTCTTCCTGGCACTTTTCGGACATGGGGCGGTGTTGAGCGATGTCCGTTGTTGGTCACCTCATGGGTAACAATGAGATGATGCTTGGTGTCGACGGCACTTTGCACGTTGTACCCGACCATCCCGCTGCCTCGGCCACTTGTGGCCATCGAGCGAGCATCGGGATCGGTCAGCGATATCTGCTTGTCCTCGGTCTGCATCATCAGAGTGTTCAGACCGTTCAAGCGTTGTATTTCCTGACGCAGCGTCGCAATCTTCTCGTTGAGCCGGGTGATCTTGGCCTCCGGTACCGCTTCCCCCTGACGATCGGCGCTGTCTAGCTGCGAGAGATAGCGGGCTATGCTCTCGTCAATCTGCGCCAGCCGCCGCTGCATCTTGGCCTGGGTGAAGTTCCGATCCCGCGTGTTGACGGCCTTGAACTTGCTGCCGTCAATCGCAACGCTCGCTTCGCTGAACAGCTCAAGGCGTCGGCACAGCACCACGAACTCACGGCAGACCTTGCGGATGGCGTCACCGTTGTCCTTCCGAAAGTCGGCTATTGTCTTGAAGTCCGGCATCAGGCGACCGGTCAGCCAGACCAACTCGATGTTGCGCTGGCACTCCCGCTCCAGCCGCCGGCTCGACTGCACCCGATTGAGGTACCCGTAGACGTAAATCTTCAACAGCGTCGCCGGATGGTAGGCCGGCCTTCCCGTCGCCTCTGGCTCGACCCCGCCAAAGCCCAGCCCGGCCAGGTCAAGCTCATCGACAAAGACGTCGATCGCCCGGACCGGATTGTCCTCGCCCAAATAGTCGTCCAGCCGCTCGGGAAACAATGTGCTCTGACTGCGATCATCGCCAACGACAAAGCGCGTCATCGAATCCTCCCGCCAAATTGCAAGGAGAATCATATCATTGAGGGCCGTTTTCACACAGCCTGGACCCATTTCGGACATTGCCTGGCGAGGCGAATACCCAGCCGCATTCCATCATGCTAGTTAAGACGAGCGATGGGTCGTTTCCAGCCTTGGGTAGAGAGCGCGGATGCAGCGACGCGATTTTATAGCGGTACTCAGTATAGCTGTAGCGTGGCCCTTGGCTGTGCAAGCACAGCAGCCCAAGAAGGTCGCCCTAATTGGCTACTTAGCGACAGGATCGCTCGAAACTCCCGAAACGCGAGCCTCCTTCGAGGCTTTCCGCCAAGGACTGCGCGAACTGGGCTATTTCGACGGCGAGAACATCGGTCATAGAGGTCCGAGCGGCGGACTCGAAAATGGAACGGTTTCCGGCACTGGCTAACGAACTGATCGGTCTCAAGGTCGATATCATTGTCGCATTGAATTCGCTATCCGGCCTTGCCGCAAAGCAAGCGACCAGCACGATCCCCATTGTTGTTCCGGTCATGGGAGATCCAGTTGAAGATGGGCTCGTCGCGAGCCTCGCACGACCGGGCGGGAACGTTACGGGCTTAACGTTCCTCGGTCCTCAGCTGGTTCCCAAGCGCTTGGCCTTACTCAAGGAGGCGCTTCCATCGGCTTCCCGGGTAGCGGTCCTCTGGCATCCGCGCGCTTATGGCGAGCGCACGATGGATGACATGGTCGCGGATACAGAGACCGCCGGAAAGACTTTGGGACTGCAGCTCCAATTTGTTGCCGTGCAGGGACCCAATGAATTGGATCGCGCATTCTCCACGATAGGCGCAGCGCGTGTTAATGCCGTTATGGTTTTTCCAAGCCCGATGCTCTTCAATGAGCGAACACGCATCGTCGATCTGGCTCGAAAGCTCCGGTTGCCGTTGATATCCCAAGGCAAGGAATTTGTGGAGCTTGGTGGACTGATGTCGTATGGCGCGGACATAACCGATTTCATTCGGCGTGGGGCCACCTCCGTGGACAAGATCCTCAAAGGTGCCAGTCCAGCGGAGCTCCCGGTCGAGCAACCGACCAAGTTTGGGCTATCCATCAACCTCAAGACTGCGAAAGAGATTGGCATCGACATTCCAGCCACGCTACTGGCCCGTGCCGACCAGGTGATTGAATAATCTTGTTCTACTTGAGTCCGCATTTGACCCATCTCGGAAATCGGTGTTTTGATCGACATGGGGTAGGACAATCTAAATTCAACGCTGAGGTCCCATGAAGCGATGGGCATGCTCCGCACACAAGAGATGATGATGCAGGTTAGCTATCCATTGTCGGCCGGAATCGGTCATATTCAAATATTTCAGACCGTCCTCGATGTGCCCTGCAACGCTATTCCAGAAAAAGGTGGGGGATGGAGTCACGTTTGAAGTGCAACGATTGATTTGAGTTTGGAGAATGCCTCAGCGGGTGTCTTGAAGTCCAGGCATTTGCGTGGGGTATCGTTGAGGCGTTGAACGTGCCGCTTGAGGGCGGCTGCCGTGATGAAGTTGAGGTCAGTTTTGCGGGGCAGCGAGCGTCGTAAGCGCCCGATGGAGTTTTCCACGCCGCCTTTTTGCCAAGGACTATGGGGATCGCAGAAGAAGGTTTGGACGCCGAGGGTTTTGTGAAGCCTATGGTGCTCGGCGAACTCGTTTCCGTTGTCGAAGCTGATGGTTTTACGCATCGCCTGTGGAAGTTTACCGAGTTGGCGGGCGATGGTCCGAGCGGTGAGGACAGCTTTTCGATCAACCGGATGCTGAACCATGCTGAAGCGGGTTTGTCGTTCGTGGAGAACCAGCAACCCTTGACCACATCGGGCGAACAGCATGAAGTCGGCCTCCCAATGGCCCGGCGCCCCGCGGCCTTCGGCCTCAGCGGGTCGTTCGGTGATCGAGCGCCGTTGTTTGATGAGGCTGGCGGGGCTGCCGCCTGGGCGGCTGCGGCGCCCTCGTCTGAGTTTATGGCGCGGCAGCAGGCGATACCAGTAATCCTTCTGGGCCGTACGATGATAGATGAAACGATAGATTGACTCGTGGCTGATGATGACGCGACCATGTTGGCGCGCCAGTCGGCCAGCGATCTGCTCCGGGGAATGTCCCATCGCAAGGCTTTTGCCCACGCTGTTTCGCAGGTCCGTCTGGCGCGCCAGCTTGAAGCGGCCATCCCACCGTCGCCGGCGCTCGGCCAATTGCTGAGCCCGGACAGGCTCGTAGCCCCCTGTCCAAACTTTCGTGGGCCGGGAGTTGCGCCGCAGCTCCCGACTGATCGTCGACGGCGCCCGGTCAAGCGCAGAAGCAATTTCGTTTTGAGATCTACCGCCTGCATGCAGGCGGTAGATCTCAACGCGCTCCTCAAGGCTGAGCTGGCCATAACATTGTCCCATCGCCACAACACCCTAGCAGGTGTTGCACTTGTGTCGTGAACCCAAGGGGTATCCAATATTCCGCGCCGTCGATGTTTATCTGCGGCTCCTGCGATTACTGGATCGTCCGCTTTCGCGGACGACGGCAACAAAGAGCAGATCTAAACTCGTGGACACCTTGAAAGTACGAGACGCCAATGATGTCGAGCAGGCGGTGCGCGCGGCGATTGCCAGCGAGCAGCCGCTGGAAATCATCGGCCATGGCTCCAAGCGGCTGATCGGCCAGCCGATGGCGACCAATGCGCTGCTGGATCTGTCGGCGCTGAATGCGGTGACGGCCTACGAGCCGAACGAGCTGATCATCACCGTGCAGGCGGGCGCGCCGCTCGCCGATGTGCTGTCGCTGATCGACTCCAAAAATCAGCAGTTCGCGTTCGAACCGGTCAACACCGCGCCGCTGCTGGGCACGCCGAATCTTGGAACCATCGGCGGCATGATCGGCGCCGGACTGGCCGGTCCCCGCCGTATCAAGGCCGGCGGCGCGCGCGACCATCTGTTGGGCGCACACGCGGTGTCCGGCTTCGGCGACAGTTTCAAGGCCGGCGGCCGGGTGGTGAAGAACGTCACCGGCTATGATCTGTGCAAACTGCTGGCGGGGTCGTGGGGTACGCTCGCGGTCATGACGGAAGTCACATTGAAGGTGATGCCGAGGCCCGAGAGCGAACGCACGCTGGTGATGCGCGGACTGGATGACGTCACGGCAAACAGGGCGATGACAGCGGCGCTGGGCTCGCCGTTCGATGTGTCCGGCGCGGCGCATGTGCCGAGTTCGACGTTTCGAGCGGCCGTCGGCGGGCTTAGTGACCTCGGATCGCCGCGAGAGGCGGTCACGTTACTACGGCTGGAGGGCATTACGGCATCAGCTGTCCATCGCGCGGACGCGCTCGCCGGACTTCTCGCGCCGTTTGGGGCGGCGGCGATTCTGGAAGATGCGGCCTCGGGGGCGGTCTGGAGTTCCATTCGCGATGTTCAGCCGTTCGCTGCCAACGGCGCGCTGGGAGCGTGGTCGGTGTGGCGGATCGTCTGTCCGCCGGCCTCGGGCGGCGCGCTCGGTCAGGCGCTGGCGCGGGCCACCGGCGGCGACGTGATCTACGACTGGGGCGGTGGCCTGATCTGGGCGGCGCTGCCTCCCAAACCGGATGCCCAGGCCGCGCTGGTGCGCCAGCGGGTCGATGCCGTCGGCGGCCACGCCACGCTGGTGCGCGCGTCGGACGAGGTCCGTCGCAACGTCGATGTGTTTCATCCCCAGCAACCCGGCCTTGCCGGCTTAAGCGAACGCGTCCGCCACAGCTTCGATCCGAAAAACATCCTCAATCGCGGCCGGCTGGCGCGAGGACCCGCGACATGAAAACCGAATTCAGCCTCACTCAGCTCGCCGATCCCGATATCGCGGAAGCCGACAGGATTTTACGCGCGTGCGTGCACTGCGGGTTTTGCACTGCGACCTGTCCGACCTACGTGCTGCTCGGCGACGAACTCGATAGCCCGCGCGGCAGGATCTATCTCATCAAGGAGATGCTGGAAAAGAACCGGCCGCCGACCGGAGAGGTCGTCAAGCACATCGACCGCTGTCTTTCCTGCCTTGCCTGCATGACCACCTGTCCGTCGGGTGTGAACTACATGCACCTCGTCGATCAGGCGCGGGCAAGGATTGAAAGGGACTATACCAGGCCGCTGACCGAGCGAGCGTTGCGTGCGGTCCTGGCCTGGGTGCTGCCGCGGCCCGGACTGTTTCGCGCCGGCATGATCCTGGCGCGGTTTGGCCGGCCGCTGGCCGCGTTGCTGCCAAGCTCCAAAGCGGCCTCGGCATCGCCGACTTTATTGCGGCGAATCAAGGCGATGCTGGCGCTCGCGCCGGGCAGCCTGCCGCCATCAGGACCGGCTGGCGGAAGCGTTTTCCCGGCCATTGGCGAAAGGCGCGGACGCGTCGCATTGCTGCAGGGCTGCGCCCAACAGGTGCTGGCGCCGCGGATCAATCAGGCCGCCATCAACCTGCTGACGCGTCACGGCATCGAGGTTGTGCTGGTCAAGGACGAGCAATGTTGCGGCGCGCTGACCCATCACCTCGGACGCGACGGCGACGCCCTGGCGCGGGCCCGCGCCAACATCGCGGTCTGGCTCGCAGAGGCCGAGCGAAATGGCCTCGACGCCATCCTGGTGACGACATCGGGCTGCGGCACGGTGATCAAGGACTATGGTTACATGCTGCGCGAGGACCGCGATTTCGCAGGCCCTGCCGCGGAGATTTCAGCGCTGGCCAAGGACATCACCGAGTATGTCAGCGGCATCGATCTGCAGCCACCGCAGCTACACGGCGATATCGTCATCGCCTATCACTCGGCCTGTTCGCTGCAGCACGGACAGAAAATCACGCAGCTTCCGAAAGAATTGCTTTCCAAGAACGGATTCGTGGTGAAAGATGTACCCGAGAGCCATTTGTGTTGCGGTTCGGCGGGGACGTACAACATTCTCCAGCCTGACATTGCGAGCAGATTGCGCGATCGAAAGGTCGCCAATATTGCGATGGTCAAGCCGGATATGATTGCTGCGGGCAATATTGGATGCATGGTTCAGATTGCTGGTGGTACGTCAGTTCCTGTGGTGCACACGATTGAGCTTCTCGACTGGGCGACAGGCGGTCCCCGGCCAGGATTGAACTGATCGATTGGCCCCGCGCTTGAGGCGGACGACTTGAAACGCTCGATAGACACTCATCGGCGGCAACAGGAGGATCACGATGGCTAAAGGCAAAAAGATTAGAAAAGGCAAGAAGAATAAAAAGAGCAAGAAAAAGCTTCTGACGGCAAAGAAGAAATCCGCGAAGAAATCTTCCAAGAAATCTGCGAAGAAGTCGGTGAAGAAGGCCAAGAAGTCCGCGAAGAAATCCGCCAAAAAGTCCAAGGCGGCAGCGCCGAAGAAATCCGCCAAGAAGGCCAGCGCCAAGAAGCGCCCGGCAAAGAAGAAGCCGGCTGCAGTTGCCAAGCCTGCGGCCTCCGCGCCTGCCGCACCCAGGCCTGCCGCACCCAGGCCTGCTGCACCCAGGCCTGCTGCACCCAAGCCCGCGGCGCCGATGGCTGCGCCAATGCCCGCCCCAGCGCCCAGGCCGGCCCCGGCGCCCGCGCCATCGGCACCGAGTTGGGCGACTCCAAGTCCTGCCGCTTCAAGCCCCGCACCGTCATGGGGGCATTCGAGCGGCCAGAGTTCGTCGAGCCCGCCGCCCGTCGCCGAAGACGACAACGACAACTAGCGGCGCGCGCCCCGATTACATCGGGTCATGTCTCAAGGCCGCAGCGCCCGACGCTGCGGCCTTTTTTGTGCTTGAGCCACCTGTCTTTGCTTGTCTCTTGGGGTGAATTTTCTGGGCTGAATTCCGGGCCCAGCCAAGGACGGCTGATTCGATAGGGCCCTCGACCGCCTGGGCAATCCGATCCCTCCAGAAGTCGAATGCTCGCCTCGGAGTCGCCCAGGCGACGCAAAAATGGGTCAAACTTGTTGTCAGAATGCAACACCCGCCGACAACATTTTACGGAATGGCCATAACGCCTAAAAAGGCGGCAGATGCTCGTCTTTTTTGCTTCACGGGACGAGTGGCGCGTTCCAGATTGCGGTCAGGTTAAGGAATTTGGCCGCAGTCGGTTATCGCATGTCCCTGGGGGGCGCCGGAATCGGACTGATCTTTAAAATGTGATGGGGATCGTCATGAAGAAAATGGTTTTGTTAGCAACGGCGCTGGCAGTGGTATCGGGTTCGGCTCTTGCGGCGGACATGCCGGTGAAAGCCGTCAAAGCGCCGCCGCCGGCAGCGTTCGATCCCTGGGATCTTGCCTTCGGCAGCGCGATTATGAACGACTACATCTTCCGCGGCATTACTCAGTCCAACCACAAGCCGTCGGTCGCCGCCTATTTCGAGCCGCGCTACAACGTCACCAAGGACGTGCAGCTGTACCTCGGCCTCTCCGGCGAGAGCATCTCCTTCCCGAACCGCGCCGCCGCTGAAATCGACATCTACGGCGGTATCCGCCCGACCGTCGGCATGTTCGCGTTCGACTTCGGCGCCTGGGGTTATCTGTTTCCGGGTGGACAGTGCTTCAACGCTGCAGCGTTCCCCGGTTCGGGCATCCCGGGCTCTGAACCGCAGTGCATACTCAATGGAAACCTGCCGAACGCGTTTCCCGCTACTGGCGTTCCCGGTAACGTGGCGAAGAGAAATGCCAGCTTTGTTGAAGTCTATGGCAAGGTCAACGTGACCCTGAATGACCAGTTTTCGATCGGCGCCAACGAATATTACTCGCCGAACTTTATGAACATGGGTCAATGGGGCAACTACGCGTCGATCACCGGCAAGTGGACGGCGCCGAGCACGACTTTCGGCAGCAGCGGCGTCGGCATGTATGTCTCCGGCGAGTTCGGCCGCCAGTGGTTCGGGACGTCGGATGCGTTCTATGGCGTTGTCAGTCCCTTGGCTAACTTTGCGGCGGGTATTCCGGAGCCCAGCTACAACACCTGGAATATCGGCGTCGGCTTTACTTACAAGGTGTTCACGCTGGATCTACGCTACTCCGACACCAATCTTTCCAAGGCTAGCTGTAACGCGTTCACCAGCGATTTCTCTACGACCAACGCCAGCCCTGCCTTCGTAACCGCCATCAATCCGGGCAATGGTGTTAGTGCGTACGGCTCCAACTGGTGCGGCGCGGCCGGCATCGTCAAGCTCTCGGCTGACCTGACCGCGATGACCAACCTGAAGTAAGTCATTCTCTCGAGACCACGGGGGCGGCAGAGCGATCTGCCGCCCCTTTTGTTTGTGGTGACCTGAATGAGACAGGATTGGCTGCAGACGGCGACCGACGCGATCCGCCGCAACGATCACCGCAATGGTCTGGCGGGAGCCGTTGCCGGTCTTGGAGCCGCTCTGGCGATTGGCGGAATGGAGTGGCTCTCGGTCGCGTCCCATTATCCGCTGGTCATCATCCCGTTTGCGACCTCCATCGTGCTCGTCATCGGATCGCCGGAAGCGGAGCCGGCGCAACCGCGTGCCCTGATCGGCAGGCATATCTTGGCAACCCTGGCCGGGCATTTCCTGCTTCGGGTAACCGGGCCGTACGCCTGGGCGGCGGCAGCCGCGGTTGGCCTGGCCATTCCTGCATGTATGTCACCGGATCGTTTCATCCGCCGGCAGGGATCAATCCCCTGCTGGTGGTTTCCAATAACCTTCCCTGGTCATTTTTGTTGGCGCCGGTGCTTGCGGGCGCGGTGCGGCTGACCGCGTTTGCCTATGTCTGGCACCGGTGGATGCGCCGCCGGCCATGGCCGCAGCGCTGGTTGTAGCGCACGTCGCGGAATGGCCAAGGGCCGTCGCTATGACGGCTTTGGGCCTTCGCTCCGATTCTGCAGTGCAAATCGATCGCCGTCGCGGGTAAGCTCCACGTTGCGTTGGTGGAAGGCTTCAAGCGTAGAGCGATGACCGATCGAGACGATGGTGGTTGCCGGCAATTTCTCTTCGAGCAGGTGGTAAAGCGCCGCCTCCGAGGCTTCATCGAGCGAGGCGGTCGCTTCATCGAGAAACAGATATTGCGGCGCGTGCAACAGCGCGCGCGCGAGCCCAAGGCGCTGCTGCTCGCCCAGCGAGAGCATTCGGTTCCAGTGCGCTTCCTCCTCCAGCTGCGACGCGAGCTGAGGCAGGCCGACCACGATGAGAACATCCCTGACCCGATCCGAACTGAACGCGCCGACTTCCGCAGGGTAGACGATCGCGGCCTTTAGTGAGCCGACTGGAAAATACGGCCGCTGTGGCAGCATCATCAGCGTGGCTTTTGCAGGGATAGTAATCGAGCCGCTTCCGAACGGCCAGATCCCGGCGATGGCGCGGAATAAGGTCGACTTGCCGGCGCCGGACGGGCCGGTGACCAGGGTGCGGTCATTGCCGCTAATGCTGAAGCTGTCGGCCGAGACCAGCGGCGTTCCGTTGGGCAACCGGACCAGAAGCTGCTCCAGATCGATTTTATCGCTGCCGGTCGACGACACGATATCGATCGAGTCGGCGCTGGTCGCCTGCGTTGCGGCGCTCTTGATCGCCGTCTCGAACCCATCGAGACGCGCGACCACGGCCCGCCATTCCGCCAGCGTCCGATAAGTCGAAACGAAAAACGACAGCGCTTTCTGCACGCTGTCGAACGCGGATGCGGTCTGCATCATGCCGCCGAGCTGGATCTTGTCCGCAAAATAAGCCGGCGCCACCAGAATGAACGGAAAAATCACCGCGGCTTGCGCGTAGCTCGAGGTAAGCGCCGTCAGCCGCTTGGTCCGCCGCATGATGGCGTACCAGTTGTCGACGACCCGGCCAAAGCGTTCCGAAAGCCGCTGCCGTTCGGCGCTTTCGCCCTGCAACAGCGCAATCTGTTCGGAGTTTTCGCGCACCCGAACCAGGTTGAAGCGGAAATCGGCCTCGTAGCGCTGCTGCTGGAAATCAAGGTTGACCAGCGGCGAGCCGATCCACTGCGTCAGCGCGGTTCCGAAGATGGCATAGATCAGCGCCCCCCATACCAGATAGCCGGGGATCGCGAATTCGCGGCCGAAAATATGCAACGGCGCGGCCGAAGACAGGCCCCATAGGATGACGACAAAAGATCCCAGCGTTACGATTGCACTTAAAAGGCCGACGCTGATGTTCAGCGTTTGATCGACGAACAGTTTCACGTCGTCGGTGATGCGCTGGTCCGGATTGTCGGCGGCATCGCCCTTAAGCTGCATGCGATAGTGGTTGGCATTGTGAAGCCATTGGCCGAGATAGGTCGAGGTCATCCAGCGCCGCCAGCGGATTTGCAGCCATTGATTGAGATAAAGCTGGTAGACGGCAAGCGCGACGTAGAACGTCGCCAGCAGGCAAAAGATGCCGATTTCCCTGACGAAACCCTCCCAGTTCTTCTCCTGGAGCGCATTGTAGAAGCGGTTGTTCCACTGGTTCAGCAGCACGTTGATCAAAACCAGCGAAAGTTCGATCGAAATCACCGCCGCGAGCAGCGCGCGGCCGGCCCATTTATCCTCGGAACGGAAGTAGGGAGCAGCGATCCGCCATACGGTCGCGAGCGTCGAGCGGATGTTGTTCACAGATTACCGTCTCCTGGAGGATGGCTTCAAAGGCCTGAAAAAATGGAAGAATTGGGCGTGTTTAGACTAAAGTCGTAGCTTTCATCGTCTGCGCCGGCTTGTCCCGGGGTCCGAGTCAACCCTAGCATGGGGTAACGGCGAGGGGCGGGGGGCCTTCACACTTCGCGAGGTTGTGAGCGGATTTTGGTATTGCCAAATTCGCGGCCGATTTCGCGCATTGCAAAGACACTCCTGCGATCACGCCAGGCACGCCTGACCGTCCACGCTGGTCGGGGCGCCGCATATTGGCGTGGGGAGGAACCGCAATGTGGAATCAAGTCTATAATCCATTTGGCGACACCACGCTTTCGACGATCGCCGCGGCGATACCCGTCGTCACGCTGCTGGTTTTGATCGCAAGCGGCAAGGTCAAGGCGCACATCGCAGCCATCGTTGCGCTGATCGCCGCCAACGTCATCGCGATTTTCGTGTTCACCATGCCGGCAGGCATGTCGATCCGCGCATCGCTGCTTGGCGTCGTGGCAGGATTCTTCCCGATTGGCTGGATCGTGCTGAACGTCATCTTCCTCTACCGCGTCACGGTCGCAAGCGGGAAGTTCGAATTGTTACAACGTGCGATCGGTGGTGTGACCGAGGACCGGCGCCTGCAGCTGCTGCTGATTGCATTTTCATTCGGCGCGTTTTTTGAAGGAGCATCGGGCTTCGGTACACCGGTCGCCGTGACGGGAGCGGTTTTGATCGGTCTCGGTTTCTCGCCGCTCGCCGCATCCGGTCTGTCGCTGATCGCCAACACCGCGCCCGTCGCCTACGGCGCGCTCGGTACGCCGATCCAGGGCCTCGCTTCGGTGACCGGTCTCGATCCGTATATCCTCGGTGCGATGGTCGGACGGCAGTTGCCGGTATTCTCGCTGATCGTGCCGTTCTGGGTGGTATGGGCGTTCGCCGGCTGGAAAGGCATGAAGGACGTCTGGCCGGCCGTTCTTGTCACCGGCGTGTCGTTCGCGATCCCGCAGTTCGTGATCTCGAACTACATCAACCCCTGGATCGTCGATATCGGCGCATCGCTGATCTCGATGGGCTGCCTTATCCTGTTCCTGAGAGTCTGGCATCCGAAGGTGCTCTGGCTGTCGCCGGCACTGCGCGGCAAGGATGAATCGGCTGCGACGATGAAGGCGGCGACGCCGATGGACAAGACACCGCTCACCCAGGCGCAGCTTTGGGGCGCGCTGCTTCCCTGGATCATCGTCTGCATCGTGATGCTGGTCTGGGGCAACGGCGCGTTCAAGACCTGGGCGAACTCGATCTTTACCTGGAATTATCCCGTTCCCGACCTGCACAATATGATCAACAAGGTGCCGCCGGTAGCGGCGAAGCCGACGCCGGAAGGCGCCGTATTCGCGTTCACCTACCTGTCGTTCACCGGCACCGGCATGCTGATCGCGGCGATCATCTCCAGCTTCCTGATGGGCCTCTCGCCGGCCGGGATGATTGCGGAGTATGGCCGCACTCTCAAGGTTTGTGCGGTCTCGCTGATCACGATCTCGGCGATGCTGGCGATCGGTACGCTGACCCGGCTCTCCGGTGTTGACGCGACTCTCGGTCTCGCCTTCGCGGCGAGCGGCGTGCTGTATCCCTTCTTCGGCACACTGCTCGGCTGGTTGGGCGTGGCGCTGACTGGATCGGATACGGCGTCGAACATTCTGTTCGGAAATCTGCAGAAGATCACGTCTGAGCAACTCGGTCTCTCGTCGGTCCTGATGGGCGCCGCCAACTCCTCCGGCGGCGTGATGGGCAAGATGATCGACGCGCAGTCGATCGTCGTCGCCTCCACCGCCACCAACTGGTATGGACATGAAGGCACGATCTTGCGCTTCGTGTTCAAGCATTCGATCGCGCTTGCATGTCTTGTCGGCGTTCTCGTGATGCTGCAGGCGTATGTCTATCCGTTCACGTTGATGGTCTTGAAATAAGAGATCGTCTCTGACGACACCGACGAAAATCCCCGCGGCCGATGGCCCGCGGGGATTTGTTTGCGAGCCGGCAATTTTTGTGGGGGCCAATCTGGTCAATGCCGCGATCGTCCATTAAGAACAACGCCTTGCCGTGGGTGCCGGAATATTTCGAGGGGCTGTATGTTTTTGGCGACAGGTTTCTTGCGGCAGGCCGCAGTCGCGCTGGTCCTCGCTTGGGCCGCCTTCAACGCCAACCCGGCGTGCGCCGATGACGGGTTTCCGTTTGGTTTAGAGATGACATTGGATGTGGCGCGTCAGCCCGGATCGAAGCGGCTTCCGACGCTGGAGATCGGCGACAGCGGCGAGGCGACGCTCGAACTGTGGTGCAAGGGCGGCAAGGGCCAGTTTTCGGTGGCGGGCAATACCGTGATTTTTGTCGCCGGTCCGCTGGAGGACCGCACCTGTCCGCCGGCGCGGGCGCAGGCTGACGATGAACTGGTCGCGGCGTTGAGCGAGGCCGCTACCTGGAAGCGGCAGGGCGATTTCGTTTCGTTCATCGGGACCAAACCGTTGCGATTCCGTCTCAATACCAACTGAAATCTCAGCTCTCCCGCGCGAGGATCGCGCCGGTCGTCAAGCCTCCAAGGCCGGCGCCGATCACCGCTACGTCATAGCGCGCCATTAAACGTGAAACCCTGAAAGCTCTGGTGTGGTGGTTCAGAAGGTTCTCTTCATCCGTGCGGCGAGTCGATTGCATGGAGAGGGTGCACCGGAAGCTGCCCGAGATCGATGGAAACCGGCCTATTTCCAGACCGACTTATCCGCATCCCAGCGCTGGCCCTTGAATTCCTTGGCCAGCGCATCGACGGAGCCATTGTCGCTCTTTTGATCGCCTTCCTCGTCGCCGCTGGACTCGTCGGCCAGATTGAGTCTTGGGCCCGCGGATTCATCCGTCGTCGAAATGACGGGATTGCTGATCCACAGCATCAGCCGGTCGGATGCACCGGGCTTGTCCGGCGCTACCAGCGCGGTGACCTCAACGATCTCGGTGAGGTCGAGCGAGGGCAATATCCGGCTCGGCCGCTTGAACGTCAATTTCAGCTTTCCGGTATTGGTGTCCCATGACGACGACGACGATCTCGCCGAAAGCGTTTTTGTCAGGACGCTGGAAATCGCTGTCGCGAGCTTGTCCTTGTTGAGTCTGTCGCCGTCACGCCAGCCGGCGGCCGCGAAACGGATCGAGCGCTCCATCTCCACGATGCCGCTAGTCCAGCCGGCGGCGACCACGCCGGGCGACGACTTGAACTTCGCAATCAGCGCCGCGGCGCGATCCGGATCGACACTGATGCTGATCGTCTGCTCGCCGGCGCGCAACGCATCGCACGAGACGGTGAGGCTGCTGAGGGAAACCTCGACGTCTTGCCCCTTCAATCCCTTCAGGAAATCCAGCGCGGCGTCCAGCTTTACCCTCACGCCGAGCGATTCCGGAGAAACTTCGGTAAAGTCCTTTGGCGCTGCGGTGATACCGTCATCGGTCGTCTGGTTGTCCTGGAATTCCTTTTCACTGAGATCGGAATTGTCGGTCGAGGTCACCTCCGTCACGGTCTGGCCGACGCTGATCTGGCCCTTGAACTCGAAGGTGTCGCCGGTCGGCTTGCGCACGAGTTTCACCGTAACAGGCAGTTTGTCGCCGAGGCTCTGCGTGGTGCCGGTCAAGGTCTGACCGTTGACCGCGAGGTTGGCGACAAAGCGGTCCTTGCGATCGGAGCCTTTCTCCGCCGGATAGCAAACGTCGAGCACCGCCGAGGTGACGGTCTTGCCCTGGCGGGTTTCCTTGAGGACGACGTCGGCATTGCCGTCCATCAACCCATCGATGGAAGTGAAATATCGGGTTTCGTTTGCGGCCGGCGCGGCTTTCGGCGAGAGCTTCATCTCGGCGAAGGCGATATCCGACGGGGCTGTCATCAGAGCGACCAGGCAGAACAGAAGCGCGCGCATATGAGATTCCTCGAGAGATAGAACCGGGCGATACCGTAAAGCTCTTTCGATTCCGGTCGAATCGGAACCAAGCCTTTCACTAGCAAACCTCCGCACAAATCGCCAAAAAAGAAGGCCGCCCGGAGGCGGCCTTCGTCGAATCGGTAAGGTCGGTAGCAGGCCGGCTCAGAAGCCCATTCCGCCCATGCCGCCCATGCCGCCGCCACCGCCTTGCATCGGCGGCGCCGGCTCCCTCGGCAGTTCGGCGACCATGGCTTCGGTCGTCACCAAAAGGGCGGCCACGGAAGACGCGTCCTGCAGCGCGGTGCGCACCACCTTGGCCGGGTCGATGATGCCCTCGGCGACCATGTCGACATACTCTTCGGTCTGTGCATCGAAGCCGAAAGTCTCGGACTTGTTCTCCAGGATCCTGCCGACCACGATCGAGCCTTCGACACCGGCATTCTCGGCGATCTGGCGCACCGGCGCTTCCAGCGCTTTCAGCACGATATTGATACCGGCCTGCACATCGGAATTCTCGTTGTGGATGCGGCCGACGGCCTTTTTGGCGCGCAGCAGCGCGACGCCGCCGCCCGGCACGATGCCTTCCTGAACCGCCGCGCGGGTTGCGTTGAGGGCGTCCTCGACGCGATCTTTTTTCTCTTTCACCTCGATCTCGGTCGCGCCGCCGACACGAATGATCGCGACGCCGCCGGCGAGCTTGGCAAGACGCTCCTGCAGCTTCTCGCGGTCGTAGTCCGAGGTGGTCTCCTC
>Ga0208850_1000305_pt1 | contig 17049 bp, 11 predicted proteins | sample NGESurshal092012_5_FD_184475 | JGI IMG/M metagenome (GOLD analysis project Ga0208850, IMG submission 184475) | Arctic peat soil microbial communities from Barrow, Alaska - NGEE Surface sample 210-2 shallow-092012 (SPAdes) | ecosystem: Environmental > Terrestrial > Soil > Wetlands > Peat ... | reverse complement strand
CGTCACTGCGGCCAGAAGGAGACGGTGATCTTCTGCGACCGCATCATGGCGCTCGGCTTCTACAATGCGTTCAAGGCCGGCATTTCGTTCGGCAAGGACGACATGGTGGTGCCGGCATCGAAGTGGAAAACCGTCGAGGAGACCCGCACGCTCGCCAAGGAATTCGAGCAGCAGTACAATGACGGCCTGATCACCCACGGCGAGAAATACAACAAGGTCGTGGATGCCTGGTCGAAGTGCACCAAGAAAATCTCCGAAGACATGATGACGGAAATCTCCGCCGTTAAGAAGAATCCGAAAGGCGGCGAGGCTCAGATCAACTCGATCTTCATGATGTCGAACTCCGGCGCGCGCGGTTCGCAGGACCAGATGCGTCAGCTCGCCGGCATGCGCGGCCTGATGGCGAAGCCGTCGGGCGAGATCATCGAGACGCCGATCATTTCCAACTTCAAGGAAGGTCTGTCGGTGCTCGAATACTTCAACTCGACCCACGGCGCCCGCAAGGGACTCGCGGATACCGCGTTGAAGACGGCGAACTCCGGTTACCTGACGCGTCGTCTCGTCGACGTGGCGCAGGACTGCATCATCACGGCCGACGATTGCGGCACCAAGCTTGGCATCAAGATGCGCGCCATCATCGATGCCGGCACGGTCGTCGCGTCGCTGGCGTCACGCATTCTCGGCCGCACCAACGGCGAGGATCTGCGCGACCCCGCGACCAACAAGATCGTGGTGAAGCGCGGTACGCTGATGGAAGAGATTCATGTCGACGCCATTCAGCAGGCCGGCATTCAGGAAGTGAAGATCCGCTCGGCTCTGACCTGCGAACTCGTCAACGGCATCTGCGGCAAGTGCTACGGCCGCGACCTCGCCCGCGGCACGCCGGTCAATCACGGCGAAGCGGTCGGCGTCATCGCCGCGCAATCGATCGGCGAACCCGGCACCCAGCTCACGATGCGGACGTTCCATATCGGCGGCGCGGCGCAGATCAACGAGCAGTCGTTCATCGAGTCGAACTTCGACGGCAAAGTGACGATCAAGAACAAGGCGATCGCGAAGAATGGCGAAGGTCATCAGGTTGCGATGGTGCGTAACATGGTGGTCGCGGTAACCGACGCCGACGGCACCGAGCGTGCGACGCATCGCATTCAGTACGGCGCGCGGATGCGGGTCGATGAAGGCGATATGGTTAAGCGCGGCCAGCGCATCGCCGAATGGGATCCGTACACGCGGCCGGTTCTTACCGAAGTCGAGGGCATCATCGGGTTCGAGGATCTGGTCGAAGGACAGTCGATCTCGGAGACGCTCGACGAATCCACCGGCATCGCCAAGCGCGTTGTCATCGACTGGCGCACCTCGCGAGGCGGGACGGATCTGCGTCCGGCCATCGTCATCAAGGGCAAGGATGGCAAAATCCTCAAGCTCGCGCGCGGCGGTGAGGCTCGCTACATGCTTTCGGTCGATGCGATTCTCTCGGTCGATGTCGGCGCCAAGGTCAAGACCGGCGACATCCTCGCGCGTATCTCCACGGAAAGCGCCAAGACCCGCGACATCACCGGCGGTCTGCCGCGGGTCGCGGAACTGTTCGAGGCTCGCAAGCCAAAGGACGCGGCGATCATCGCGGAAATCGCTGGCACCATCCGCTTCGGCCGCGACTACAAGAACAAGCGCCGGATCTCGATCGAGCCGATGGACAAGAACGAGGAGACTCGCGAGTACCTGATTCCGAAGGGCAAGCACATCCATCTGCAGGACGGCGACATCGTCGAAAAGGGCGACTTCATCGTCGAAGGCAACCCGGCTCCGCACGACATTCTGGCGATCAAGGGCATCGAGGAACTCGCTGCCTATCTGGTCAACGAGATCCAGGAGGTTTACCGGCTGCAGGGCGTGCTGATCAACGACAAGCACATCGAAGTGATTGTCCGTCAGATGCTGCAGAAGGTGGAGATCACCGACCAGGGCGAGACCGACATGATTTCGGGCGAACAGATCGACAAGATCGAGTTCGACCAGATCAACGCCAAGGCCAAGGAAGAAGGCAAGAAGATCGCCACGGGAACGCCGGTACTGCTCGGCATTACCAAGGCGAGCCTGCAGACCCGCTCGTTCTTCTCGGCGGCCTCGTTCCAGGAGACCACCCGCGTACTCACCGAAGCCGCCGTCAACGGCAAGGTGGACCCGCTGGAAGGCCTCAAGGAGAACGTCATTGTCGGCCGGCTGATCCCGGCGGGCACCGGCGCATCGATGGCCAAAATCCGCGAAGTCGCCGTCAAGCGCGACAAGATGATTCTTGACGAGCGCGAGCGGCAGGCAACGATCGTGCCTGCGGCGCCCGAAGTAGAGCCTCTGGCGCTGCCGCCAGCGGAATAAAGCCCCGCGGATTCATAATGTTAGGAAAAAGGCCGGCGAAAGCCGGCCTTTTTTCGACTTTTTGGCCCAGTCTGACGTTTGAGCTTCGTTTGTTCATCTTTCCTTCAGGCTGAAAAGCGCTTTTGTTTGGTTGACTTAGACCGGATGCTCCCCGAGAGGGGGCGGCGGGGGATCACGGAAAACACATGCTGGATCTTGCAATCGTTGGCGGCGGGCCCGGTGGCCTGATGAGCGCCTGGTATCTCAAAAAGAAGCTCGGTGACCTTTGCCGCGTCACCATCTACGAGGCGTCCGACCGCGTCGGCGGCAAAATCCTCACGCGTAAGTTCGACAGCGCGCCCGCGATCTACGAAGCCGGCGTCGCCGAGATTTACGATTACTCGATGACCGGCCCCGATCCGCTGCGCGAGCTGGTCCAGCATTTCGGCCTGCAGACCATTCCGATGGATGCCGAGCAGGTGCATCTCGATGGCGAGCTCTTGAACGACGTGCCGGGCATGCGTCGCAAATACGGCGCGAAGACAGCGGACGCGATCGAAGCGTTCCGCAAGCGCTGCACCGAGATGGTGTCGCCGGTCGAATACTACGAAGGCGTCGGCGCGCACGACAACGAGCATCCATGGGCGTACATCACCTGCGAGGAGTTGCTCGACAAGGAAGTCGACGATCCCACCGCCAAGCGCTTCTTCAAGGTGATGGCGCGGTCCGATATCGCCACCGAGAGCCACAACACCAACGGGCTGAATGCGCTGAAGAACTTCGTGATGGATGTCGACGGCTACATCGGCCTGTATTCGATCCAGAACGGCAATGAACAGCTGATCGAGTGCCTGCAGTCCGAGGTCGACGCGGATATCCAGCTCAACTACCGGGTTCTCAAGGTCGGCAAGACCGCGGCTGGCCGCTACCAGCTCAACATGATGAACGGCAAGGGACCGGAGACCAGGGACTTCGACCTCGTAGTGATGTGTCTGCCGCACAACTGGCTCGCGACCATGGGATGGGACGGCGAACAGCTGCGCAAGTCGATGGTCAAGCACATCGCCTATTTCGATCGTCCCGCGCACTATCTGCGGGTCTCGCTCCTGTTCGATGCGCCGTTCTGGGGAGAGAAAATCCCGGGCTCATGGTTCATGTCCGAAGCGTTCGGCGGCTGCTGCGTTTACAACGAAGGCTCGCGTCATGACGTCGGCAAGCACGGTGTCCTGAACTGGCTGATCGCCGGCGCCGACGCGCTGGCTTTCGCCAATCTCAGCGATCAGGAACTGATCGATGCCGCACGGAAGTCTCTGCCGGCCTCGCTCGGCGACGCGCGCGCGCATTTCACGGAGGGCAAGATCCATCGCTGGCTCTCGTCGGTGAATGCGATCCCCGGCGGCTTGCCCGCGCGCGACGTCATGACCAATCACCGGCCAGATCCGAAGCAGCATCCCGGCTTGGTCGTGGTCGGCGACTATCTGTTCGACTCGACGCTGAACGGGCTGCTCGATTCCTCCGATGCCGCCACCGATATCATCGTCACCGAGATGATGCGGTTGCGCCGCGCGCGCGGTGAGGGCAGCAGGCCGGCATCCGACAAGATCGACCGCGAGTATTTCGAGAATTATCGCGGGCTCGGTCCCTACAGCGAGGTCTGGAGCCGGTTTACCGATCCGGCATACCTGACCGACCTCATCAAGATCGTCTGGAACAGGGCCAGGGGTTACAGGCTGCTGGTGGCAGGGTCCGCCAGCGGAGAACTGGTGGTAGCGCTGCGCGCTCGCGGGGTAGATGCATGGGGCATCGAGAACAACCGCGCGATCCACGCCCGGACGCCGAAGGCGCTGAAGAAGTTCAACAAGCTTGGATCGATCGTCGATATGCCGTTCAAGGACGGAGAATTCGATTTCGTGTTCGAGACCAGTCTGTGCCATGTCGCCGAAAAGCAGGTGCCGCGCGCGGTTCGCGAATTGAACCGCGTGATGAAGACCGGCCTCATATTCGGATCGGTGACGTCGGATATGGCGCCGGCGCTGATCGATCGCTACGATCTGCTGCGCGGAGTGAGGAAGCTCGGCACCTGGTGGGAATGGTCGGAGCTGTTTTTCAGCAACGGGTTCGACCTGTCGATGCACCGCCGCGACTGCACCGACGCGCTCTGGGCTGCAACCTTGGCCGCCAACAAGGGACCCGGTCAGTGGTATGCGGACTCCGACAGCCTGCGTTACTCGTTCTTTGACAAGGTCGCCGCTGACAATTAAGCGCTTTATTTTGCTGAATGCGCGCCATTCGCATAGGATCGACGCGGTGGCGCGCTCGGCCACCTCCCTCGATTTTGCGGTCATGCCGGCCGTGCAGCATCGGTTGGTTTTATGGCGCCCAAGCCTCCGTCGTCGGATAATCAGATACCCGCTTCCGCGGACGATTCTGTTGCGTCGGAGCCCGACGAGAAGCTTGCAACGGTAACTGACGCCGCGGGTCGCGTCGTCCGCGACAAGGCGAAAGCAGCGTCTCCGCCCGATGACGATGACGAAGATGATGACGAGCTTGATATTGACGACGACGAGGAGGATGAGGATCTCGTCGTCTTTACTGCGAAGGAAGCCGCCGGCGCGCTTGCGACGACCTATGCGTTCATCAAGCCATTCCTGAAGAACTACAGGAAGATACTGACATTCGTCGGGCTCGGCGTCGTGATCGAGACGCTGTTCAATGTCTTCATGCCGCTGAGCCTGAAATTCCTGATCGACGATGCCCTCGGCGAAGAAGACTTCGAAGCGCTGGTCAAGATTCTCTCGGTGCTGGCGGTAGCGGGAATCTTCACCTCGATCGTCGCGGTCTGGTACGAACGATGGGACGCCAAGCTGACGGCATCGCTGATTTCGGATGTGCGGTCGCGTCTGTTCGAACATGTCCAGAATCTGCCGTCGGCTTATTTTGCGCGCACCAAGCGCGGCGAGATCCTCTCGCGCTTTTCCATCGACCTGTCGGCCTTCGAAGGTTCGATCAAGGGTTTTGCGAACAGCGCGGCGTTGCCGTTCCTGGAATTGATCGCCGGCATCGTCCTGATGTTGTTCCTGAACTGGCAGCTCGCCGCGGTGGCGCTGCTGGTTTTCCCGATCACGCTGATCGGGCCGCGGATTTTGACGCCGAAAGCGGTGCAGGCGAATTATGAACAGAAGCTCAATGAATCCGCGCTGCTCGGCATGGTGCAGGAAAACGTCGCGGCGCAGGCGGTCATCAAGGCATTCAGCCTGCAACGCCGGACGATGGGCTGGTTCACGATGCGCAACGACGAGGCGCGCCGAAAAATCGCGTCCGCGGCGTTCCTGTCGACCATGGTCGAGCGTACGGTCGGGATCTCGGTGTTGTTGCTGCACCTCGTGGTGCTTGCGATCGGCGCCTATCTCGCCACCAAGGGCCAGATCACCATCGGGACCTTCGTGACGTTCGAAAGCGCGTTCTGGGAAGTGTCCTACAACATCGCCCACATCATGCATTTCATCCCGGTGTCGATCCAGTCGGCGGCGGCGGTACGCCACATTCAGGAACTGCTCGACGAACCGACCCGCGGCGCCGATCGTCCGGGTGCACCCGACCTGCCGCGCATCACCAACGACATCACCTTCGACCACGTGACATTCCAGTACGAAGGCAGCCAAACGCCGGTGCTCGACAACCTCAGTCTCAAGCTCAATGTCGGCAAGACCATAGCCATCGTCGGCCCGAGCGGCTCCGGCAAGAGCACGCTGCTGAATCTGATCCTTCGGCTCTATGTGCCGGATGAAGGGCGCGTGACCATCGACGGCGTCGATATCCGCAGGGTGACCCGCGAATCGCTGCGCAGGAGCATGGCGGTGGTGTTCCAGGAAAACATGCTGTTCAACATGTCGATCCGGGAAAACATCCGGCTCGGCAAGGAAGGCGCAACCGACGAAGAGGTCGAGCAGGCCGCGCGCAAGGCCGAAATTCATCGCTACATCATGAGCCTTCCGCAAAAATACGACACCTCGGTCGGCGAGCGCGGCGATACGCTGTCGGGCGGACAGCGCCAGCGCATCGCGATTGCCCGCGCGATCGTCCGCAATCCGTCGATCCTGCTGCTCGATGAGGCGACCTCGGCGCTGGACCAGACCACCGAAGCTGCGATCAACCGCACGCTTCTGAAGGTCGCGAAGGGCCGTACCATGATCTTCTCGACCCACCGCCTGACCTCGGTGGTCGATATGGATGAGATCATCGTGATATCGGGCGGCAAGGCGATCGAGCGCGGTTCGCACGCCGAGCTGCTCGCCGCCAACGGCGTTTATCGCAAGCTCTGGGACGATCAGGGCCACAAGCCGCACGATGCGGCCGATCAGGCTGACGATGACGGCGATGACGATGATGATGACGAGGATTGAGACGGGGAATGCCGCGTCATCGCACCGGCGAATTTTCGACCGCAATTAGAAACGATTAACGCCAAATCCAGCGATTTCAGCGCCGCGGAAGGAAAACTATCGGTTCGCCGGGGATGCGATGATAGTTTTTTCCCGCGGATGCAGCTCGATGGCCGAGCGACGGTTTCCAGACCGAAGGTGGGGGTTCGATTCCCTCCGTCCGCTCCAGTTTCCGTGCGGTATCATTTAGCTTACGCGAGCCTACCGTGTCCCGGATGTGCGGGTCGTTCCGCGGCCAGTTTGCGTGGAATTGATCTGGCGGAAAGCCGCTTGCGGATCGATAGCCACGCGCCTTGAGACAATCGCACGATAAAACGTGCCCAGCGCTGAGCGCGCCATGACAAGCCGTTGTCGATCGACAGCGAGCGAAGGTGGTAGGCCTTCGCGAGACATCGCGCCTCGCACGCCGTCTTTGCTGGATCGTCGTAGAACTCCGCAATCTTTTGCGCGTCCATGCCGTCGGTCGCCAGCCAGTTAGGAATGTGAACGTTGCACAGGCGCTCGACATCGGTGAACACCTTGGTGGTGCCGGTTCCTGCAGCGGGGCAGGAGGTCGAGAACGCATCGCCGACCAGGACGATACCCGGCTGAAGATGGCCTTCGGCGACATATAAATCGGCCGGTCGAATCTTGATAGGGCCGCCGACTTTGAATTCGCCCATCATGCGCTGCAGGCCGGGCATCATGGCACGCATGGTTTCTTCGGGAGCCTGGCGAAACCGCGACAACCACGGGTCGGTCATCTCCCTATAAACCATCAAGTTGGCGCGCATCGCTCCGCCGATCGGAAAAATCGAGAGGTAGGCCATTCGAGAGCTCGAGCGCTTCGGCCAATAGGTCAATGCCGGGAAGCCAAAGGCAGCACGGCCGACCGGCGCGACATCGAAGCCCAGCGTGATCGAATGGCATTCGCTGATGACGCGACGCTGGATGCCGAGTGTATGACGAAGGCCGATGTTCAGGCCGTTCGCCAGTACAACCAGTCGCGCCGAGATTTCCTCGCCATTCGACAGCACGACCCTCTGCCGCTCAGGGCTGCTGGAAATGGCGGCAGCCTTGGCACAGATCGTCTCGACATTTGACGGAATCTGCGCGCGCACGGTGTTGACCAGAGTATCGTACAATACTCCATGCTGGTCGCTGGGTTTTTTGGCGACGACATATCCAAAACGCGCTTCCCACACTTCGCCGTCGAGCGTGGTCGCACGCAGGGTGGCGTCGGCGAGGCCGGTCTTGTGCAACAGATCGAGCTGCTCTCCGCCCAGTTTTTCGCAGCGTAGCTCGAGCGGATAGACGGCATGAGGGTCGATCAAGAGCGCCGAGACGCCCGCGTGTCCCAGCATCGCCGCGGCGGTCGAACCGGCAAGGCCGCCGCCGACGATTGCAACATCCGTGTACCGCATGCATTTACCTCTGATCCGGAGGCACTATCATTGCGCCGGAAAAGGCAAAGAAACCTTGAAAGAAAACGTCCGGAATCAGACCATTGCCCGTTGTCCACTTAACTGAAAAGCAATGTCGGGCGACAAGATCGCCGCTCCGACGCGGTCGCTCAAAGCATTGGTTCGATGATTTCGGTAACGATTGATTCACCCAACCTGGACATCGGCCCGCAATGGGACGATCTGATCCAGCGTGCGTCGTCGAATGTGTTCATGAACCCCGCCGCGCTGATGGCGGCCTGCGAGACGAACTTCGCCGAGATTCGGATGTTGCTTGCCTGGGAAGAGGACGCAGGCCAGCGGAAGCTTGTCGGTGTCTGGGCATTGCAATTGCGCAAGGTTGCGCCGCTCTGGCCGGTGGTGCTGGAAGCGCTGCCTTACAACTACGCCTTTCTTTCCAGCCCCGTGGTCGATCCGGCCTTCACCAACGAAGTGATCCCGGCGTTCTTCGCGGCGATTAAAAAAATCCGTTGCTGCCAAATGTCGTGAGCCTGAAATCGCTCGACGCAGAATGTCCAAGCTATCCCGCCATGTTGAAGGCTCTGGCCGGATGCGGCATCCAGCCGTTGATGCTTTGCGAAAGTGCGCGACCTTATGTGACCCGGGAGTTTGGCGTGAAACGCTCCGGCTCAACCCGCAAAAAGCTGCGGCAAGACTGGAACAGATTGTCGGCGCTCGGCACGGTCGACGTTGTGAACGACAGAGCGCTTGCCGGCGCCCAGCAGGCATTTGAAACCTTTCTCGCGCTGGAAAAAGCGAGCTGGAAAGGCGCCCGAGGCACCGCGTTGCTGTCGGATTCCCAGGACGCCGCATTCGTCAGGCGATTGTTCCAAAGTCTGGCTGCCCGGCAGAACGCTTCGGTGGCCCTGCTGCGGCTGGATGGCGAGGCCATTGCCGCGCAGGTGCTGATGTATTGCGGGACGACGGCCTACACCTGGAAAACTGCCTTCAGTGCGAAATACGGCAAGTATTCGCCCGGGGTGCTGCTGATCGATAAGATTACCGACGAGCTTTTCGCGGGACCGGAGACCTCGGCGATCAATTCCTGTGCTGCGGAAGGAAGTTTTATGGCCCAGCTATGGGCGGGGCGCCGAACGATGGTCGACTTGCTGGTCGACATCGGTTCGGGAAAATCGCTCGGCTACCGAATGGAAGCCGGTCGGCAGCTCGGTTATCAGCGTTTGCGGAGTTTGCGTGAGTGGCTCCGTAGCCGACCTTGGGCGCCGCCGCCCAAGAAACTGAGCATGGCATCGCCTCAATAGGCACTCGATCCATATATTACCCGGATAATATTAGATCTGGGCGGCCGATTCGGCTGTTGGCTGGTCGCGCGTCCCTGTCCGATGGAATGAGGCGCAGTTCTTTGTGCCGCTTGTACAGGCAAGCGGAAGAGGACATTTCTTCAGCGTGCCGGGATTGTTGCTTTTGGCCCGCAAAAGCCATGATTTCGGCATGCCCTGGAATTCGTGAGCGCATCGATTCTGCAGGCGCCAGAGGCGCTTCTTCCGTTGTCGTTTCGCCTTGACTTGGCTATCCGCCGCCGATAAAACCCGCGCACTTAACGACAGGCGGTGAGCGACGCCAGAGTCGGAACGGATCACCCTTTCAATCCCTTGGGCAATTTCCTGGGAACGAGACGGGCACCAACCTCGACGAATGCCGCTCAAACGCTGTCGAATATAGCTAGGCAATGCCAGGACGATCTTGGTTCTCTCGAGCAAGTCCTCTTGAGATTGATTTCGGATGCATGACCTCGGTTCCCGACTGAACGGCGCAAGCTGATCAGTTACGACTGCGGTCCTCTGTGGCGTCGAAGCGCTTTCCGCTCAGCAATGAGCAGTTGGCGCGATTTCGCTTTGCGCGAGTTCAATTCGCGCGATGCGACCGGATGGGACCGATAGTCCCGATAAGAATTTGCGGAGCCGATCACGGTTTCGCGTGAACTAAAGGGTGAAGGCTGACATGCCGACGATCAACCAGCTGATCGCAAGTCCGCGCGTCGTACAGAAGTCGCGCAAGAAGGTGCCGGCGCTGCAGCAGTCGCCGCAGAAGCGCGGCGTTTGCACGCGCGTCTACACCACGACCCCGAAGAAGCCCAACTCGGCGCTTCGTAAGGTCGCCAAGGTGCGCCTGACCAATGGCTTCGAGGTCATCGGCTACATTCCGGGTGAAGGCCATAACCTTCAGGAACACTCGGTGGTCATGATCCGCGGCGGCCGCGTCAAGGATTTGCCCGGCGTGCGTTACCACATTCTCCGCGGCGTCCTCGATACCCAGGGCGTCAAGAACCGTAAGCAGCGCCGTTCGAAGTACGGCGCGAAGCGTCCGAAATAATCGGGAACCTGATCGATGTCTCGCCGCCATTCTGCTGAAAAGCGTGAAGTGCTTCCGGATCCGAAATTCGGAAACATCATCATTACGAAATTCATGAACTCGGTGATGTACGCCGGGAAGAAGTCGGTCGCCGAAGGCATCGTCTACGGTGCGCTCGGCATGATCGAGACCAAGACCAAGCAGAGCCCGCTGCCGATTTTCGAGCAGGCGCTCGAGAACGTGATGCCGACGATCGAAGTACGTTCGCGCCGCGTCGGTGGCGCCACCTATCAGGTGCCGGTCGAAGTCCGCACCGTGCGCCGGCAGGCACTCGGAATCCGCTGGCTGATTACGGCGGCGCGCGAACGCAATGAAAAGACGATGACGGAGCGGCTCTCGGCCGAGTTGCTCGACGCATCGAATGGCAGGGGAAACGCCGTTAAGAAGCGTGAAGACGTGCATCGGATGGCGGAAGCCAACCGCGCCTTCTCGCACTATCGCTGGTAACGGCGAAACGAACGGAATTTAAGGAACAACCCATGCCCCGCGTTCATGCCATAGAGGACTACCGCAACTTCGGTATCATGGCGCATATCGATGCCGGTAAGACCACGACCACCGAGCGCATCCTTTATTATACCGGCAAGAGCCACAAAATCGGCGAAGTGCACGAAGGTGCGGCGACGATGGACTGGATGGAGCAGGAGCAGGAGCGCGGCATTACCATCACCTCCGCCGCGACGACCGCGTTCTGGAACGGCAAGCGTCTCAACATCATCGACACCCCCGGCCACGTCGACTTCACGATCGAAGTCGAGCGTTCGCTGCGCGTGCTCGACGGCGCGGTGTGCGTGCTCGATTCCAACCAGGGCGTTGAGCCGCAGACGGAAACCGTCTGGCGTCAGGGCGACAAGTACCGGGTTCCGCGCATCGTTTTCGCCAACAAGATGGATAAGACCGGCGCCGATTTTTACAAATGTCTGCAGGACATCATTGATCGTCTCGGCGCCAAGCCGATCGCGATCCAGCTGCCGATCGGTTCCGAGAACAACTTCAAGGGTCTGGTCGATCTCGTCCGCATGAAGGGCGTGATCTGGGAAGACGAGGCGCTGGGCGCCAATTTCAGGGATATCGATATTCCCGAGGACATGGTCGAGAAGGCCAAGGAATATCGCGAGAAGCTGCTGGAGTCCGCGGTCGAACTCGACGACGAGGTTCTCGCCGCTTACCTCGACGGTAACGAGCCTGATGAACCGACGCTGAAGCGCATGATCCGCAAGGCCGTGCTGACCGGCGCGTTTTTCCCCGTATTGTGCGGCTCGGCATTCAAGAACAAGGGCGTGCAGCCGCTGCTCGACGCTGTCGTCGACTATCTGCCTTCTCCGGTGGACGTACCCGCCATCAAGGGCGTCGATGAAGACGGCAACGAGGTCATCCGGCTTCCGAATGACAAGGAGCCGCTGGCGCTGCTTGCGTTCAAGATCATGGACGACCCGTTCGTCGGCACCATCACCTTTTGCCGCATCTATTCCGGCACGCTGTTGTCGGGCACCGGCGTCATCAATTCGACGCGCGACCGCAAGGAGCGCATCGGCCGCATGCTGCTGATGCATGCCAACAACCGCGAAGACATCAAGGAAGCTTTTGCCGGCGACATCGTCGCGCTGGCAGGCCTGAAGGAAGCCCGCACCGGCGACACGCTGTGCGACGCGAACAAGCCGGTCATTCTGGAAAAGATGGAATTCCCGGAGCCGGTGATCGAAATCGCGATCGAGCCGAAGTCGAAGGCCGATCAGGAGAAGCTCGGCGTCGCGCTGGCGAAGCTTGCCGCGGAAGATCCGTCGTTCCGGGTCTCGACCGATCTGGAGTCCGGACAGACCATTCTCAAGGGCATGGGCGAACTCCATCTCGACATCAAGGTCGATATCCTGCGCCGCACCTACAAGGTCGATGCCAACATCGGCGCGCCGCAGGTAGCGTTCCGTGAACGCGTCACCAAGCGCGCCGAAGTCGATTACACCCACAAGAAGCAGACCGGCGGTACCGGCCAGTTCGCGCGGGTCAAATTCATCGTCGAGCCCAACGAGCCCGGCAAGGGATTCGAGTTCGAGTCCAAGGTGGTCGGCGGTTCGGTGCCGAAGGAATACATCCCCGGCGTCGAAAAGGGTCTCAACAGCGTGTTGGGCTCCGGTGTGGTCGCCGGCTTCCCGGTGGTCGACGTCAAGGTTCAGCTCGTGGACGGCGCCTATCACGACGTCGACTCGTCGGCGCTGGCGTTCGAAATTGCATCGCGGGCGGCGTTCCGCGAAGCCTTGCAAAAGGGCAAGTCGGTCCTGCTCGAGCCGATCATGAAGGTCGAAGTAGTGACCCCGGAAGATTACACCGGCTCCGTGATCGGCGATCTGAATTCGCGGCGCGGGCAGATCCAGGGTCAGGACATGCGCGGCAATGCCAACGTCATCAATGCGATGGTGCCGCTGATGAATATGTTCGGTTACGTGAATAACCTGCGCTCGATGAGCCAGGGCCGCGCGACCTTTACGATGCAGTTCGATCACTACGCGGAAGCGCCGGCGAACGTGTCGGCGGAAGTCCAGAAGAAGTTTGCCTGATTGTCGTTAGCGGCAGTTAACGACTGAACGGAGAGAGTCATGGCCAAAGCAAAGTTTGAACGTACTAAGCCGCATTGCAACATCGGGACGATCGGTCACGTCGACCACGGCAAGACGTCGCTGACAGCGGCGATCACCAAGGTGCTGGCGGAAACCGGCGGTGCGACCTACACGGCGTACGACCAGATCGACAAGGCACCGGAAGAGAAGGCCCGCGGCATTACGATCTCGACGGCGCATGTCGAATACGAGACCAAGAACCGGCACTATGCCCATGTCGATTGCCCGGGCCACGCCGACTATGTGAAGAACATGATCACCGGCGCGGCGCAGATGGACGGCGCGATCCTGGTGGTGTCGGCGGCCGACGGCCCGATGCCGCAGACCCGCGAACACATCCTGCTGGCGAAGCAGGTCGGCGTTCCCGCGATGGTGGTGTTTCTGAACAAGTGCGACATGGTGGACGATCCGGAACTGCTCGAACTGGTGGAGCTGGAAGTCCGCGAATTGCTGTCGAAGTACGATTTTCCGGGCGACAAGATCCCGATCATCAAGGGCTCGGCGCTGGCGGCGCTTGAGGGCAAGGACCCCAAGCTCGGCCACGACGCGATCCTGGAGCTGATGAAGGCGGTCGACGACTACATTCCGCAGCCGGAGCGTCCGATCGACCAGCCGTTCCTGATGCCGGTGGAAGACGTGTTCTCGATCTCGGGCCGCGGCACCGTGGTGACCGGGCGCGTCGAGCGCGGCGTGATCAAGGTCGGCGAGGAAATCGAGATCGTCGGCTTGCGCGATACGCAGAAGACCATCGTCACCGGCGTTGAGATGTTCCGCAAGCTGCTCGACCAGGGCCAGGCCGGCGACAACATCGGCGCGCTGCTGCGCGGCACCAAGCGCGAGGAAGTCGAGCGCGGTCAGGTGCTGTGCAAGCCCGGCTCCGTCAAGCCGCACACCAAGTTCAAGGCCGAGGCCTACATCCTGACCAAGGAAGAGGGCGGCCGTCATACCCCGTTCTTCACCAACTATCGCCCGCAGTTCTACTTCCGCACCACCGACGTGACTGGTGTGGTGCATCTGCCGGCGGGCACCGAGATGGTGATGCCGGGCGACAACGTGGCGATGGAAGTGCACCTGATCGTGCCGATCGCCATGGAGGAGAAACTTCGCTTCGCCATTCGCGAAGGTGGCCGCACCGTCGGCGCCGGCGTGGTGGCGGCCATCATAGAGTAACGTTGCTGTCGTGCCTCGCGAAAGCGGGGCACCCAGTATCCCGCCGAGCCGCGGGTCAACTGAGACGCTAGCGATTACTGGATCGTCCGCCTGCGCGGACGATGACAGTCCAGAGAGAATCGAAAATGAACGGCCAGAATATTCGGATCCGGCTCAAGGCGTTTGATCACCGCATCCTCGATGCGTCGACGCGCGAGATCGTGAACACGGCCAAGCGCACCGGCGCTCAGGTCCGTGGGCCGATCCCGCTGCCGACGAAGATCGAGAAGTTCACGGTGAACCGTTCGCCGCACGTCGATAAGAAGAGCCGCGAACAGTTCGAGATGCGCACCCATAAGCGCCTCTTGGACATCGTCGATCCGACGCCGCAGACCGTGGACGCGCTGATGAAGCTCGACCTCGCTGCCGGCGTCGACGTCGAGATCAAGCTTTAAAGCCGGGTGAGGACTTAAGATGCGTTCGGGAGTGATAGCGCAAAAGCTCGGAATGACCCGAGTGTTCACGGAGGCCGGTGAGCACGTCCCGGTGACGGTGCTGCAGTTATTGCAGTGCCAGGTGGTTGCCCATCGCACCAAGGACAAGAACGGCTATATCGCGCTCCAGCTCGGATCCGGCCCGTGCCGCACCAACAATATGAACAAGGCGGACCGCGGCTATTTCGCCAAGGCCAAGGTCGAGCCGCGGCGCAAGCTCGCCGAGTTTCGCGTCACCGAAGATGCTTTGATCCCGGTCGGCGCGGAGATCACGGCCGACCACTTCGTGGCCGGTCAGTTCGTCGATGTCTGCGGCATCTCCATCGGCAAGGGCTTTGCCGGCGGCATGAAGCGCTGGAACTTCGGCGGCCTGCGTGCCTCGCACGGCGTGTCGGTCTCGCACCGCTCGATCGGTTCGACCGGCGGCCGTCAGGACCCGGGCAAGACCTTCAAGAACAAGAAGATGCCCGGCCACATGGGCGTCGATCGCGTCACCACGCTCAATCTTAAGATTGTGCGGACCGACGCCGAGCGCGGCCTCCTCCTGATCGAAGGCGCGGTGCCTGGAGCCAAGGGCGGCTGGATCACGGTGCGCGACGCCGTGAAGAAAAAGCTGCCGAAGGAAGCGCCGCAGCCCGGTAAGTTCCGCGTCAGCGAGACCGTCGAAGCAAAGTCCGATGCCAAGCCGGCGCAAGCGCCCGATGCCGCCGCAGCCCCCGCCGAGAAGGAGGGCGCGTAACATGGACATTAAAATCACCACTCTTGAAGGCAAGGAAGCCGGCTCTGTCAGTTTGTCGGATGCGATCTTCGGCCTCGAGCCGCGCACAGATATCGTGCAGCGCTGCGTCAATTGGCAGCTCGCCAAGCGCCAGCGCGGCACCCACAAGACCAAGCAGCGCGGCGAGATCGCCCGCACCGGCAAGAAGATGTACGCGCAGAAGGGCACCGGCCAGGCCCGTCACGGTCCCGCCAGCGTGTCGCAGTTCCGCGGCGGTGGCCGGGTGTTCGGCCCGGTGGTGCGCAGCCATGCCATCAACCTGCCGAAAAAGGTGCGCGCGCTCGCGCTCAAGCATGCGCTGTCGGCGAAAGCCCAGGACGGCGGCATCATCGTCATCGACAAGGCGACGCTGAAGGACGCCAAGACCAAGGCGCTCGCCAAGCAGTTCGGCAAGCTCGGCCTCAGCAACGCGCTGATCATCGACGGCGCCGAAATCGAGGCGAACTTCCGCAGCGCTGCTCGCAACATTCCGAATATCGACGTGCTGCCGATTCAGGGCATCAACGTCTACGACATCATGCGCCGCAAGACCCTGGTGCTCACCAAGGCCGCGCTCGATGCATTGGAGGCGCGATTCAAATGACCACCAGCGATCCGCGCCATTACGACGTCATCCTGTCTCCGGTGATCACCGAGAAGGCGACGATGGCATCCGAGCACAACAAGGTCGTGTTCAAGGTGGCGCGCAATGCTACCAAGCCGCAGATCAAGGAAGCGGTGGAGAAGCTGTTCGATGTCAAGGTCAAGAACGTCAACACGCTCATCCGCCGCGGCAAGGTCAAGATGTTCAAGAACAGGGTCGGGCAGCAGTCCGATGTGAAGCGCGCGATCGTGACCCTGGAAGAGGGTCACCGCATCGATGTGACCACGGGATTGTAAGGGAGCGGATCGATGGCGTTGAAAACCTACAATCCGACCACCCCGAGCCAGCGCCAGCTGGTCAGCATTGACCGCTCCTCGCTGTATAAGGGCGCGCCGGTGAAGGCGCTGACCGAAGGCCAGCACTCGTCCGGCGGCCGCAACAACAATGGCCGCATCACCGTCCGCTTCCGCGGCGGTGGCCACAAGCAGGCCTATCGCAGAATCGATTTCCGCCGCACCAAGTTCGACATGCCGGCGACCGTCGAACGGCTCGAATACGATCCGAACCGCACCGCCTTCATCGCGCTCATCAAGTACCAGGACGGCGAACTCGCCTATATCCTGGCGCCGCAGCGCCTGGCGCCGGGCGACACGGTGATCGCCTCCGAGCATGCCGACGTGAAGCCGGGCAACGCGATGCCGATTGCCAGCATTCCGGTCGGCACCATCGTGCACAACGTCGAGATCAAGATCGGCAAGGGCGGGCAGATTGCGCGCTCGGCCGGCAGCTACGTGCAGATCGTCGGCCGCGACCAGGATTACGTC
>Ga0208850_1000293_pt1 | contig 17309 bp, 15 predicted proteins | sample NGESurshal092012_5_FD_184475 | JGI IMG/M metagenome (GOLD analysis project Ga0208850, IMG submission 184475) | Arctic peat soil microbial communities from Barrow, Alaska - NGEE Surface sample 210-2 shallow-092012 (SPAdes) | ecosystem: Environmental > Terrestrial > Soil > Wetlands > Peat ... | reverse complement strand
TTGCGGATTTCAGCGCATCCGGCGCCAACATACCACAACGCTTCGGTGGTTCGATCGGGCACTTTTCTGATCCCGCCTTGGACTTTGCGATCGCGCTACGGGTATATCCTGAACGGGACAAGAAAGCAGGAGGGACTGCCAAAGCCATGCTCGATCGTGTGACCGCGCTCTCTGCCACAGCGGAAGGCCCTTTAACGACAGTACTTGCGCGCCGCCGGGCGCTGTTTGCCGTCCTGATTGCCGCCACCATGGCCGCAGTGCTGTGGCTCGCGGCGGTAGCGGTTCCGCCTTATAGCGTCGGCGCCATCGCCTTTCTTGTGCTTTTCACCGTGACCCTGCCCTGGTCGGTGGTCGGGTTCTGGAATGCCACAATCGGGTTTTTGATCATGCGCTTTTGCCGCGATCCGGCCGCGGCCGTGAACCCTCTCGCGGTGAGCATCCGTGGCGACGAGCCGGTGATCGCGTCGACGGCGATCCTGATGTGCATCCGCAATGAGGGCCCAGAGCAGGTGACCCGCAATCTCCAACCGCTGATGGACGGCCTGGTGCAGGCGCGCGTCGCGCTCCTGTTTCATGTCTATCTTCTGAGCGACAGCAGCGATCCCGGCATCATCGCGGCCGAGACGTCATGCTTCGAGGCCTTTACCGCCAAGTGGCAAGGCACGATCCCGGTCACCTACCGTCGACGCGCGGTCAACACCGCCTTCAAGTCTGGCAACATCCGCGAATTCTGCGACCGCTGGGGCAACAATCACGAATTCGCCATCACGCTCGATGCCGACAGCTTCATGCCGGCGGACGCCGTGCTGCGTCTGTTGCGGATCGCACAGGCCAACCCGACCCTCGGCATCTTGCAGACGCTGATTGTCGGGATGCCATCGGTCAGCGTGTTCGCGCGCGTATTCCAATTCGGCATGCGGCTCGGCATGCGCTCCTACACATTGGGCGCCACCTGGTGGCAGGGCGATTGCGGACCCTATTGGGGCCATAACGCCGTCATCCGCCTTGCGCCATTCATCGCGCATTGCCGCATGCCGGTGCTGCCGGGGAACGGGCCGCTCAGCGGTCATCTTCTCAGCCATGACCAGGTCGAGGCCGTGCTGATGCGCCGGGCCGGCTACGAGGTCAGGGTGCTGCCGATCGAGGGATTGAGTTGGGAAGAGAACCCGCCGACGCTGATGGAATTCAGCCGCCGCGATCTGCGTTGGTGCCAGGGCAATATGCAGTATTGGCAGCTCTTGCGCATGCCCGGCCTGAAACCGATCAGCCGATTCCAATTGTTGTTCGCAATCTGGATGTATCTCAGCTCGCCGGCCTGGATGGCCATGATGGCACTCGGCACCGTTATGCTTGCCCTTTCCGACACGCCGTCGGCGCCGTCCGTGCCGGTCAAGTTCGGCGCCGGCGCCGCGCTATTCGCCATCGTCATGTTGATGACGTTTGCGCCGAAGATCGCGAGCATCGTCGATGTGCTGCTGCGGCGTTCCGCACGCCGGTCCTATGGCGGTGCCGTTGCCTTCGTCTTGAACATCGCGAGCGAGACTTTGTTCATGGTTTTGCTGTCGCCGGTCATCGCGCTCACGCACACGATTTTTCTCACCCGTCTGTTCGTGTTTCGACGCGGCGGCACCTGGAACAGCCAGACGCGCGAAAGCCATGCGGTGCCCTGGCGGCTCGCCTTCGCAAAGCTGTGGCCACAGACAATAGCCGGCTGCACGGTGTTGGCCGTTGTCGTCATGAAGGCGCCGAACGATATCGGATGGGCGCTGTTGGGCACGACCGGGCTCATTTTGGCCGCGCCGTTCGCCGTTGCGACCGCCTCGCCTCTCCTCGGCTCGTTATTCGCGCGCATCGGCGTCGGCCGCATCCCCGAGGAAAACGAACCGCCGGCGGCGCTGCTGCCGTTGCATCTGCCGGCGATCGAGGTCAACGCGCCGATGGCGCGGATACAACGCTAGTCCCATCATGCTTGATGCCCTCAGGACGGTACGAGGAATTGTCCGGTCGCTGCGCATCTATTATGGCGACCGGCAGCATGGCCCAGCCATGGACCGGCTGTACCGTCAATTCGTGCGGCCGGGTGATCTGGTGTTCGACATCGGCGCGCATGTAGGCGACCGCGTCGCCGCCTTCCGGCGGCTGGGGGCGCGGGTCGTGGCGGTCGAACCGCAGCCGGCGCTGGTTAAGACCTTGCGCCTGCTCTACCGCCGCGACCCGAAAGTCACGATCGAAGCCGCAGCCGTCGGAAGTCAACCGGGTTTCATCGAGTTACGCGTCAATATCGACAACCCGACCGTCTCGACTGTGTCGACGGATTTCATCGCCGCGGCCGCAAACGCGCCTGGCTGGGAAGGCCAAACCTGGCCCAAGCGTCTGCGTGTTCCGATCACGACCATCGATGCGTTGATCGCACGGCACGGTATGCCTGCCTTCATCAAGATCGACGTCGAAGGTTTTGAGGCCGAGGTATTGGCCGGTCTCGGGCAGCCGGTTCAAGCGCTGTCTTTCGAGTTTACCTTGATCCAGCGCGACATCGCGCGCGCCTGCGTCGAACGGTGCAGCGCGCTCGGCTACGCCCGTTTCAATGCGATATTGGGCGAGAGCCAAACGTTCGAGCACAGCGATTGGATCGACGCGAATGCCATCGCTCGCTGGCTTGCCGAACTGCCGCCCGCCGCCAATTCCGGAGACGTCTATGCCGCCCTCGCCTAAAGGCGTCCAGACAATCTTACCGCTATCGCGACATTCCGCGTTGCTGACTATCGCAATGGTCGCCGCCGGCTTTGGCCTGACGCTGCTGGTGTTTTATCCCGGCGTCTGGACCTACGATGCGCGCTTTGTCTATCAGGACATCGCCAAAGGCTTCCGCGGCGATTGGCAATCTCCGGTGATGGTCGTGCTGTGGTCGCTGATCGATCCGATCGCGCCCGGCTCAGCCAGCCTGTTTCTGCTGATCGTGACGCTTTATTGGTTGGCCTTTGGCCTGCTGGCTCTGACCTTGGCGCGCCGTTCGGTCTGGCTCGGGGCCTTGGTGCTGTTGCTGGCACTGTCGCCACCGGCCTTTGTTTTCATCGGCACCCTTTGGCGCGACGTCCTGTTCGCGTGCCTATGGCTACTAGCGGCCGTGCTTGCTTTCGTTGTCGCCGATCGCGCGGCCAAGCTGCGCGTGCCGGTCCAAGCATTGGCGCTCGGCCTGCTCGCGCTCGGCGTCCTACTGCGCCCGAATGCGCTGATCGCCGCGCCGATTCTCGCTGTCACCATCGTGTGGCCCGCGCAATTTTCCTGGAAGCGCGCCGCTATTATTTTTGTGCCAGCGGGGATCGGACTTTTTGCGCTGGTGCAGGTTGTGTATTACGGCGCGCTTGGCGCGGTGCGGCAGCATCCGCTGCACCCGATCATGGTCTTCGACATCGCCGGCATCAGCCACTTTGCCCAACAGAATCAATTTTCGGTCACCTGGACCGCATCCGAGGATGCCCTGCTCACCACAGGCTGCTATCAGCCGACCGAGTGGGACATCTATTGGAGGTTCGATCCCTGCCAATTCGTGATGAAGCGGCTCGAAAGCGATAAAATTTTCGGCACGCCGGCTCTTGCCGAAGCGTGGCAGCGCGCGGTGATGCATCATCCGATCGCCTATCTGCAACACCGCGCTTCGTTCATGTGGAATTTTCTGGCGGGCGGCGCAAACCTCACAATGTGGGTGCAAAACATTGACGACCCGCCCAACTTGCCATTTGCCGATCGTCCGGCCTTTGTCGCTCTCGTGGCGATCCACGACGCGCTCAAGCCCACGCCGCTGTTCCGCCCGGGCTCTTGGCTGCTCGTTTGCATCGCGGTCTGCGCGTTGGCATGGCGGCGCCGCAACACGCCGTCGGGAACGTTTGCCATCGGGGTTTGCGGATCGGCCGCGGTTTACGTGCTGACCTTCTTTGCCGTCGGCGTCGCCTCGGATTTCCGCTATGCCTACTGGGCGGTGCTCGCCGGCCTTACCGGCGCGATCGCCGTTGCGCAGAGACGAGATGAACCGCCAAGCTGTTGACGGGATGGCGGGAGCGGCGGATGGCGCTATGAACGCTGAAGTCGAAACTCGTTCGGCACATCGGTCCTTGCGCGCTCTTATGATCGCCGCCGGGATCAGTACGTCGATCCTTTACGTCGTCGTCGGACTTATCTCCGAGCTGCAGATGTTCGGTGACGGATCGATCTTCTCCTACGCGGTCGCCGCACAGGATGCCTGGTCATTCCACTGGCACAACATCTCGGACCGTTTGTTCACCTACGTCTTTGCCTACATCCCGGCCGAGACCTATGTCGCCCTGACCAAGAACGCGAAAGGCGGCATCGTCGTCTACGGATTGCTGTTCTTCTCGGCCCAAATGCTGGGGCTCCTTGCGACGCTGGCGGCCGACCGTACGACCAGCCGCGTGATTTTCGGATACGCCTGTCTGTCGACCGCATGCCTTTGCCCGCTGGTCTTCGGCGCGCCGACCGAAATGTGGATGGCGCATGCCGTGTTTTGGCCGGCGCTTGCCGTCTGTCTTTGCGCCCCGAGCAATCTGCGTGGCGCGGCCGCCGTGTTCGTCGGGCTGCTGGCGCTCTTATTCACGCACGAAGGTGCAATCGTTCTCTCGGCTGCAATCCTGTTCGCCCTGTTTCTGCGCGGCTGGCGCGACGTAATATTCGTCAGAGCCCTCGGCTCGTTTTTTATCGTGATGACGATCTGGCTCATCGTCAAGATGACAATACGGCCCGACGATTATATTGCCGGCGTTCTCGCTGCGGCCGCGTACAAATTTATCGACATCAGGAATCTTGCAGAACCCGCCTTCCTATCGCTGCTTACTGCGCTGGCGGGCTACGCAATCGCGGCCGTCCTGCTTCGACGGCTGAATCCGGCAAGAGCGCATGCTTACGCAGCCTTTGCCTGCGCCGCCGCCCTCGATGTGTACTGGGTCTGGTTCGACAGATCACTCCTCACCGAGGCAAGGTACAATTTGAGGACGGTCCTGCTGATCGTGACGCCTGTGCTCGGCGTTCTGGCCGCGGTGCATGCAATGCACGAAGAGGAGCGGCGAAAATCTCCGCTTCCGCTCTTGGCGCTGTTGGCGGGCACAGTAGAGAAGAGCCTGAATCCGCGGATGATCTCCGGCGCAATCCTGCTGACGATGCTCGTATATGCAGTCGAGACGTCGAAATTCGTCTGGGCGTGGGTGGACTACAAGGCGGCGGTGCGAACGCTCGCGACGGGGATGGATTCTGATCCGGCCCTCGGCGACCCCCTTTTCGTTTCGTCGAAGCGTATTGGCAGCAACCTCAACCGGCTCGCATGGAATTCGACGACCCCGTACCTATCGGTGCTCGTGGCGCCGCAGCTCAAACCGACCCGTCTCGTCGTCGATCCGGACGCGGGCTACTTTTGGCTTTCGTGCAAAACCGCAATGAGGAGCGAACAGACCAGCACCGCCATTCCGGCGGCAGGCCGGCGCCTCGTTCGGCTGCACGCGTGCCTGCATCGCTAGTGTCGTACTGGGCGCTACGGTTTTGCTGCCGGCGCAGGCAGCGGCGCGGTCCAAGCCTTGTAGTCGGCCTCGGAAACGCTCGGGAGCTTTTTCAGGAAGGCCACGATAGCCCAGATGTCTTCGTCCGTCGCACCGGCGGCTCCGAAGCCTGGCATCCCCGTCATGTTGATGCCGTTCTTGATCACCCAGAACAGTTGCGACGGCGTGACCTCAGGGACGACGTCCTTGAGGTCCGGTGGATCCGGATGCAGCCCTTCTGAGAACTTGGCCCATTTCACGCCGGGGGCGCCGTGGCAATTGACACAGCCGTGCTCGTCAAATTCGCGTGCCCCGGCCTGCACCTTGGCGGGATCGTCGAAACCGGGGGGTGGCTGATCATGCGCATGGCGAACGATCGAAGCGGTGCGAACCTGGTTCAGCGCCCATTTCACGATTGCCGGCTCCTCCGCCGTGCCGGCCACGCTATAGAACCCGCCACAGAAAAAGACCGCAGCGACGACGGCGAAGACAACTGCAAGTGCACCGATTGCTGCTAAAATTTTCATTCGTGTTCTCCTGTAGCGGCTGTTGCGTTTATTCCGCCCGGTCTTGGGATTCTCGACCGCGCCATGCGGCGCGTCCCGTAGTCCCAGAGTCTACTTATAAGCCAAAATCGGAAGTTGAGTTCCAATGGACGTCCAGATCGGCGCCTATTTTTGCACCTCTGGGACGCTTCTGCCCTACCCGTTATAGCCACCGTCAATGTGGACATGTCAGAGCCGCCGCTTCGGGTCATCCGGGCCTACAGCCGCAACCGGGCAAGCGAGGCATCACTCGTAAAGACGCTTTCGAAATGCGCAAGAGTACCTTTAGATCGCTGTTGCGCATGTTTCCACGTTGGTGGGTTCCATTCCACACCAGGCAGGCACTGGGTCGCGACAAACCAATCCGCCGGATTGGCCCCGATTGCACGTCGGAAATCGCAAGGCTGCGGCGATTTACTGAGCAATCCCAGCCATAAAACCATAAAATCGAATGCAGCCTGTGTTGCTGTTCGGTTTTCCGCGACGTGACGGATGGCATTGCGCGAGATCTTTTCCCGCAACTCCGGCAGCAAAAGCAGCATTTGCAATATTGAAACGCATTCCTCGACGGACTGCGCGACAAATCCGGTATCGCAATCGCGCACGATCGCCATTTCCGCCGGATTGTTCAAGACAACGGGGGTTAGCCCAAGCGACATCGCCTCGATGAGCGCATTTTCGGCCGTGCCGTAATGATCGGGCTGCAGGGGATAGAAGAAGATATCCGCATCGGCAAGCGCGACCGCCGGCTCTGCCGTCTCCCCATGAAACGTCATGCGTTCCGGACGGCGCATCGCCCGCGCGCGTGCAGCAACGGGACCTGACGGATCGATGGCGCCCCAGACCGAAACACGGATATCGTCGCCGGTCAGCGCATCTATAGTGTCGAAAAATCCCGGATGCATTTTCACGAAGTCGACGGTCCCGAGATACGCGATAGCGGGATTTCTATTGCGTACGGGCACGCGTCGGTCGGCGCGCGGGAAACCGAAGCCGCTATTGATGACCGCGAGCTTACTTCGTGCCATCTCGGAAAGCAGGGCCGACGAGGAAATGTCGAGCGAAGCCTTCGTCGTGAAGACGAAGCGCATCGCCTCTTCCATCAGCCCAGGTGGGATTAGCGGTTTGCTGACACCCGAAATATGCGACCAGAAGACCGTGCGCATCGCCGGAAAGGCGCAGCGGGCAAGACATTCGAACAGCCGGGGGTGATTCCAGAATTCGAACTGGACGATGTCGGCTTTGCTTGCCAGTTCGGCCACCTGCTCAAGACTTGCCGCGGTGACAACGCGCGCTCCGCCGCTTTCGATCAATTCGAGGTAGCGCCGGTCGCGCGGCTGTTCGAGCAAGACAAAGGTCTGCTCCACCTCTTCGGGCAAGACGCCACGAAGGGCCGCATGCGCCTTGCCGACACCGCCGCCCAGATGCGGCGTGACGTGCAGGATTTTCATTCGGCCGCCACCGCCGAAAATGTGCGATTGACGCCGCCCGGCGGCTCGATGTTTGGATCGAGGGGAACGAGCTTCTTGAATTTCTCCAACAGCGGCAGGCGGTGAGCATCAATGTTGTCCGGCAGGCAGTGGCTCAGTTGCCCGCAATTGCCGCACACGCCATTCTGCCGTCGTCGCCCCTCAAGATGTTGCAGACGCAGCGCATTCATGCGCTCGGAATTCCAAATCTCCTTCATCGATTGGCGGCGAACGTCGCCGATCACCAGCTTGCGGCCCCAATCCAGGAAACAGGAGCTGACAAGGCCGTCGGCGTTCACCGAATAGCCGTAGAAAATGTACGGGCAGGTATCCGTGTCCCCGATGTCCTGCTGGTAGATGCCTTTGCTAATCTTGACGCCGGTGTGTTCTTCGATGTCGAATTCCGGCCAGCATGGAGCAAAATTCTCGACGAAAATGCGGTCGCAATGATCGCCGAAGGTGTCAAAGAATAGCTGGCGCTCTGCGTCGGTAATGAGCTCGCCAGGAATCTTGACGGCGATTTCGCAAGTGCCCCTGTTCTCGTAGATCCATTTGACGTTCTCGACGAATTTCCTGAAGTCGAACTTAAACCCGGTAAATCGCGCGTAGGTCTCCTGGGTCATGCCATCGACCGAAATATTGATCTTGTCGATGCCGGCTTCAAGCACAGGCCCGACCCGGTCGGGCGAGAGGAACGTGCCGTTCGTGGTGGTGTCGATATAGTCGATACGTTTCGATTTCTTGGCGTAAGCGACCATCTCGGCCAGCCGCTTGTTGAGAAACGGCTCGCCGTCCTTGTACATGCGCAGAACTTTGATGGGCTTATCGAACTCCGCCAGGTCATCGACGATCTTCTGGAAGACCTCAAATTTCATCACGCCCTGGAAGCGCCCTGTCTCGGCGATCATGTCGCGGTGACCGGTGGGGCAGAACGTGCATTTGAAATTGCAGGAACTGGCCGGATCGGCAAACACGATGAAGGGCGTCGCCAACGGGATGACCGTTTCCAGCGGCGTCCGTCCTGCGAGATTGATTCGCGGTTCCAGCCGAGCTTTCATGGCGTATTCCTGCAATAAGAGGCATCGGCTGGCTGTTTTAAAGAAGAATGGTTAACAGGGATTAACCAAGCCGGTGCCGGCTCGGCGGCTAGTCGAATGTGCTAACGCGCGCCGCGCACGCCGATGACGGAAGGCGGATCGGCCGGGTTGTCCGGACGGGCGCCGAAGCGCAGCAGATCGCGGCGGCCATATTCGTCGGCGATGCCCTCGGCGATCTGCCGGATCGTGACGGGAATCCCGGAGCAGATATTGACCGGGCCTTGCACGGTACCAAGCGCGGCCTCCACAATCATCCGCGCGGCGTCGCGCACATCCAGATAGTCGCGGATTTGTTCGCCACTGCTCAATTCGGCCGGCTCGCCAGCCTTGAGTTTGGCGCGCAGGTGAGGCACCAGCCGCCGCTCATTCTCACCCTCCCCGTAGAGGTAAAACAACCGGCACCAAGCGAATTCGACGCCGTGACGCGGAAGCGACTGCGAGAGCGCCTGGAAGGCGGCAACCTTGGCGGCGGCATAGGGCGTCGATGGCCGCAGCGGCGTCTCGATACTCAGCAGTCCGGCGCCGAGATCATATTCAAAGCAGGTGCCGATCCCGACCAAGCGCCTAACCTTGGCATCGATCGCGCCCTGCCCGAGCCGCAGCGTTCCCTCCAGGCATTCCCGATTGATCGGCGAATGAAGATAGCGGCCCGGTTCGGCATACCAGGCGACATGGATTACGGTGTCGACGCCGCGGCAAACATCGGACCACCAGGCCGCGCTTTCGGACCATAGATCCGGCGTCGCGATGATTTTTTCGATCGTAGTCGACTGTGGAATCCGATCCTGCTTGCCTTCTCTGACAACGACCCGCACCCGGCAATTTCGCTTGGCAAGCTCTTGCAGCACCTGCCGGCCCACAAAGCCGGTTGCCCCCGTGAGCAGAACGAGGCTCGTCATACGATTTCCAGCATCGGCACGGCCGTAACAAATTTCGTACCTCGTTCTGCCAGACTGGCGTTTCCTTTCTTGATCTCAGCCGCGATGTTCCAGGGCAGGATCAGCAGGTAGTCTGGGCGCCGTTCCATCAGCACTGCCGGAGGTAAGATGGGGATGTGGCTACCTGGCATAAATTTACCCTGCTTGGCGCTGGCAGCATCGCAGACAAACGGTAGCAGATCGGGTTTGACGCCCGCGTAATTAAGCAACGTGTTTCCCTTGGCGGCGGCTCCGTAAGCGGCCATTTGTTTGCCCGCGCGTTTTTGCTCCAACAAGAACAGCAAAAGGTCATCCTTGAGCCGGTCCGCCCTTGCCTGAAAATCTTGGTAGGTGGCGAGCGTCTGCAGACCGCGCCGCGCTTCTTCCGCCAACAGCGCGGTGACGGCGGCAGATGTCGGTCGATGGTCCTTGGCATGGCAGCCGTAAAGTCGCAAACTGCCGCCATGGGTAGGGAGCTCTTCGATATCCCAGATGCGCAAGCCGGCAGCCGTAAAGATGCCTGCAACAGTATACAGCGACAGATAAGAAAAGTGTTCGTGATAGACGGTGTCGAATTGGGTATGCTCAAGCAGCCGCATTAGATGTGGGAATTCGAGTGTGATGGTGCCGCTAGACTTGAGTGCAGCTTTCAGCCCACGCGTAAAGTCGTCGATGTCGGGCACGTGGGCATAGACGTTATTGCCAACGATAAGATCCGCCTGTTTTCCATCGGCAGCTAGTTGTCTTCCCAGCGTCTCCCCAAAAAATTTACGGATGACGGGAATGCCAAGCTGCTCCGCAGCCTCGGCGGTGCTGGCCGTGGGTTCGATACCCAGGCAGGGAATGCCAGCAGCCAGAAAGTTCTTAAGAAGGTATCCGTCGTTTGATGCAACCTCGATGATGAGACCGTCGCGGGTCAGTCGTAATTCGCGGATCATCTTCTCGGCATACCTTGCCGCGTGGGCAAGCCAGCCGGTCGAGGTGCTGGAAAAATAAGCGTAGTCCGAACTGAATAGTTCGCCTGCCGTTGCGTAATCCTCAGTCTGCACCAGCCAGCATTGATCGCAAACTTTGATTTTCAGCGGGTAATATTTTTCGGGTCGCGTCAAATCGGCGGCAGTCAGATAAGCGTTAGACGGCGGCGCAAAGCCGAGATCGAGGAACGTATGAGTGACGGAAGAGCCGCAGTGGCGGCAGTTCATAACGCCACCCCTGCAAATTCTTCGTTCAACATCGGATGCTGAGAATCCCTAAGCAACAACTTGCCTATTTGATGCGGCCAGGAAATCGCCAGCATCGGGTCTTTCGGATTGAGCGCGCCTTCGGCGGCGGCGTCATACGCAGCTGAATGGCAGTACAATAATTCGGCGTCGTCGGTCAGCGCCTGAAAACCGTGGGCAAAACCTTGCGGAATGAGGAGTGCGCGGCCATTGTCGGCGGAAAGGCTCTCGGCGTGCCAACGTAAAAAAGTCTTTGACCCGGCGCGAATATCGACGGCGACATCCCACACTTCACCGCGGATGCAGCTCACAAGTTTCATTTCGGCATGGGGAGGATACTGAAAATGCATACCCCGTACCGTGCCTCGGCCGGCAGTATAGCTGTGATTGATCTGAACGATGGGTTTGTTCCAGCCGGCGGCACCGAGTTCCTCGGCGCAAAAAAGGCGCGACAGGAACCCGCGCGCATCACCCAATCTTTGGCGCTCGATGCGTTTGAGTCCTGCCAATGGCAGGTCGGTGATTGATAGCCGGTTCAACACAAGGCCTCATAAGCAGCGATTTCTGACTGGCACAGGATCAGCGCATCCGCACCGCCGTGCTGCGCCCGGTACCAGGCCATTGTCTGATTAAGTGCTTGCGCCAACGTCAACTTTGGCCTCACGCCCAGCGCCACCCGCGCCTTGGCGACGTCCAGCGTGAGCCAACCGGATTCGTGCGGGCCTTCTGGGCTCTCGTTGTAATGGACGTCGCCCTTGCCGTAAGCGACCCGCGCCGCTTCGACCAGTTCGCGCACGGTCACGGCCTCACTAGTTTCTGGGCCAAAGTTATAGGAATCGGCGAGCGCAGATCGCTCCCACAGCTTGTGCGCTAACGTCATGTAGCCGGCCAGCAGATCCAGGACGTGTTGCCATGGGCGAACGGCCTGCGGACGGCGGACCTGCAGTGGCCGGCCCGCCTGCCAGGCGCGTACTGCATCGGGAATAACACGATCGTCCGACCAGTCGCCTCCGCCGATCACGTTTCCGGCCCGGGCGCTCGCGACCGCGACGCCTTGAGCTGACAAGAAGGCATCCCGGTAGCTAGCGATGACGATTTCGCAGGCAGCCTTACTGGCACTGTAAGGGTCCAGCCCGCCGAGCGCATCGTCTTCACGGTAGGGCCGATATTCTTCATTGTTGCGATAGACCTTGTCGGTCGTCACCATCACGGCCACACGTGCGCTCTCGATCCCGCGCAACGCATCCAGCACGTGGACCGTGCCCATCACATTGGTCGCGAACGTTGCGCGCGGCTCCCGGTAGCTCGCGCGCACCAAGGGTTGGGCTGCCAAATGGAAAACGATCTCAGGGTGCGCCGCTTGGACTATCTCGGTGAGCGCCGTCGTATCGCGAATATCGCAAAAATGGCTTTGGCAAAACGCATCGATTTTTGCCTCGGCGTACAGATTGGGCGCGGTCGCCGGGGGCAGACTGATGCCCGTTACCTTGGCTCCCAGCCGATGAAGCCAGAGCGTCAGCCAGGAGCCCTTAAACCCCGTATGACCCGTAAGCAGGACGCGTTTGTCGCGCCAGAACGACGCACTTATTGCGTCCGTCAATGCCAGATTTTCCATGGCGCCTTGCCGGATGCCCATAGCTCTTCCAACATGGTCTTGTCACGCAAGGTATCCATCGGCTGCCAGAACCCGCGATGCTCGAACGCCATCAACTGCCCCATGGCTGTGAGACGAATGAGCGGCGATCTTTCCCAGCTGGTGCCATCGCCTTCGATGAGATCGAGGCAGCGCGGAGAAAGAACAAAAAAGCCGCCATTGATCATGCCGCCATCGCCGCGCGGCTTCTCGATGAATCCGGTCACCTGGTCCCCAGCACGTTCCAATGCTCCGTAGCGGCCGGGCGGACCCACCGCCGTGACCGTGGCCAGCCTGCCGTGGCTATGGTGAAATTCAATGGCAGATCGAATGTTCAAATTGCTTACGCCATCGCCATAGGTGAAGCAAAACGACTGTTCGTTCTTTATGTGTTCTGCGACGCGCTTGAGCCGCCCACCGGTCTGTGTGTCTTCTCCGGTATCGACCAGCGTCACGCGCCATGGCTCGGCCTTTCGCTGGTGTACGACCATGCTGTTGTCCGCCATGTCAAAGGTGATGTCGGACATATGCAGGAAATAATTGGCGAAATACTCCTTGATGACATAGCCCTTGTAGCCGCAGCAGATCACGAAATCATTGGCGCCATGCGCCGAATAGATCTTCATGATGTGCCAGAGAATAGGCTTGCCGCCGACCTCGATCATCGGCTTGGGCCTCAGGTTGCTCTCCTCGGAAATGCGAGTACCGAGCCCCCCGGCTAAAATGACGACCTTCATGGAAACTCGTGATGATCTCGTTGTCGAACGCAATATCGGATCGACGCGCCGCTTACGAAGCTATTGCCATCACCACGCTACCAACCGATTCGTCTTACAAAACAATAACCGGTCTTGATTCCTCAAGTAAACCCGATCTTCGGCTCCATAGCGGGATAGGCCACCGTTTATCAGGCTACATATTTTTTCAATTCGTCGGCGATTTTCCGCATGTTAACGGCCGTTCTGTTGCTGCAATACAGGCACAGCGGCAATTGTTTTAGATCGGAATTGAGATGGTGCCGGCGGATTTGTTTCAAGGCCTCGCCATTCATTATCTCCGACAAAATTGCTTCATGGATATTTCCAATTGAAAGGTCTTGAAACAGATCGGCGCAACATACAGAAGCCTTGCCATCGTACTTTATAAAGATGGAATAAAACGGAATCTCGCATGCGGAATTAAACTCTCGATTCTTTTCTTTCATTCCATCTTGCATGGTAACCAGGGGCATGCCCTTGAGATGGATGGTGTTCGAATTTTCGGCGTGCGATCGATATTTTTCGACGACGGCGTTTGCGATTTGCTGGGTAAACCGGTAGTCGCCGTTCATGTGCGGGATCGCATACTTTATGAATAAGGAGCAGCCGTTACGTTCATGTAAATATGAGATCGCAAATTACAGATTTGCATCGACCTTATCGTGCAGATCGCATCCCTTGAGCTCCGCGTACGAACTTCTGTCAGCCGCATCAAGGCTGACATGAATCTCGTCAATGCCGGCGTCAATTATTTTTTGTAGGTTCTTGGGCGTAAGCATCGTCCCGTTGGTTGTCAGCCGGTGCTTCTTTGCGACGCCTCGCGCCTTTGCATAGCGGACGAAATCCGGAAGATTTTTGTTCATAAGAGGCTCGCCGTTGCCGTGGTACTGGAGCTCTTTCAAAACGAAAGGAAGCTCGGCGAGCTGATCGACAATGCGGTAAAACGTCTGTTCGGTCATCTGCCCTTTTAGGGCGTCCGTTCCGTCGATCCGACCCGAATGGAGATCGCAAAACGTACAGGACAGATTGCACTTAGAACTCGGCTCCACAATCACCGTATAAAGGACGTTGTTCTTGACGGCGCTGCATACCCCATCCGCGCGGGATTTTTCCAAAGCGGGGTCCTTGGCCTGCTGAACAATAATCATGTCGAATTAGCCCAACCTGCCGAACGCTGCGGTTTAATACCGCACCGGGCGTTTAGAACTCATTAACCGAGATTTTCCGGATGAAATCTGCGAGAGCGCAAGCCTCACGCGTCAGGCGCTGGCTTTGGATGCGCCGCCACGATCCGTCGCGCCCCTGCGTTTGTCGATCGCCGCAATCCAAAAATCAAAATAGCGTTGCGCAAAGGTCTGGGAAAATACGGCCATAAAGCCGCTGATTTCCGTCAGCATGTTTTGAAACGAGAGCTGACCGGTCGATGTCAGCAATTTCGCGCACAATTTTTCGCCTTCCTCCGCGAAGTGGGAATCGAACGTGAGTCGTTGGTGGCCTTTGAAGCGGGCAAACATCGCCGCGAACCAGCGATCAGCAATAAGTTGACGCACCGAGTGCGGATGATCGGGAAACACGTCCGCGTTACGGATCAGCACCGCGCCCTCAAAGCCGCATAGGAACCAATGCAGTTTGTTGATGGCCGGGTCCAATCCCGCTTCTTTGTAAAAGTCGACGTCGCGCTTTTGCGCAGTTTCGGCCGCCCCCCAAGGCCCCACATCGTAGAGATACAGAAGCCGCTGAAGCTTCACGAACTTGCCATTGAGTAGATAGAGCAGGGAACAAATCTGATCGTGAAATGAAAAATAAAATGGCAGCGCGTTCATTAAAGCGAAGACGCGTTGGACGATTTCCCGCCGCATCGGCGCATAAACAAAGACGTTTGGACCGGAATAGCTCAAGTATCCGTCCACGCGAGCCACGACATCGTCCGATTCTGCGTTCTGATAGCTCGCGATCGATGTCCCTTGCGACCCTTCGACAGCATAGGCTCCGGTCACGCCCACGACTGAGGAATCCTTGCTGTACTTGCCGAGCACGCCAGGCAACGAGGCGATGGCGCCATCGAAGCAAAAATCATCGTCGGCCATCGGAAAAACAAACTCGCCCTTCGCAAGCCGGAGGATTTCGGAAAAATTCGTAGGACCGTCGCACGGCTCGGCAATGATGATATTGCAATGATCGCGCTGGAAATGGGGAAGCAGCTGGCGCTTTCGGAGATCACCAGAATTATCGCGAACGATGACTTCGATGTTCGGGCCGGCCCAGGAACAGACCTGCGCGATTCTGGAACACGCCAGCAGACTCGTCCGGTTCGTCGCTAATAAAATTGAAAGTTGCATGAACTCGCCGCCGGTCTATGGGCGCGGCCGAAACCGCGCCGCTGTTCAAATCACACCGGCGCAAAGCAGGGCATGCCGGCGCGTTTACGCTTTGTAAGACTGATTCGCTCGATAAACACTATAATCTGACGCAGGCGATTCGCTCTGTCCCTCGGGATACGCTGGTAGTGCCGGCGAGAGGTACTACTTATGCAAAGTATGGTGGCGGCCACGCCCCTTTCCTTCGGCGGCAGTCATTTGGCGCACCGGACCCGCGAGTTCAAAAGGCCGCCGGATGCCGATCAGGCCGCGATGCTGCTGGCGGAACTGGCAACGGCGCCGTGCGCCTTTTCTCCAGTAGCGGCGGACGTGCCGCTCGCCCTCTATGGCGCGGGAAACATGGGCCGGTTGGCCCGCGATTTTCTTGCAACTGTGGGCCGCAAGCCTGTCATGGTGATCGACCGCGATGCACGGCGGCTCGCGCAAGAGCCGTCCTGGACCGGCGAGCGGCTGGTGCATCCCGACGAGATGGCGGAATTCGCCAAGGATGGACTTCGCATCGCCGTCTGCGTCGTCACGGCTCCCTATGTGCCGATCGAACGGTCGCTACAGCAGCTCGGTTTCGAAGATATCGTGCCGTTCTACGATTTGGCGGAGAGTTTCCGCGGCGTGCATCCATTGTCGAACGGCTGGTTTGCGGCACCGCTGACGGCGTTCGATCGGGAGAAGACGGCTGAGGTTTTGGCGCGTTGGGACGACGACGTATCGCGCGCCCATCACCTGCAGTTCCTGGCCTGGCGCAGATTGCGTGAGGAATGGGTTTTCGACGCCGCTCCGACACCGGATTGCGCCCGGTTTTTCATTCCGGAAGTGGCAAGGGTTCTCAACGACGACGAATTTCTGCTGGATGCCGGAGCTCACGATGGCAGCGTGTCGCAAGCCTTCGTGCGGCACACCAAGGGCGCCTTTCGCCGGATCGCCGCCATCGAACCGGACCCGTCAAACCGGGCACGGCTCGAAGTCAATTTGCAATTCTGGCTGCCGGCCGATCCGCGCGTCACAGTCTATGATTGCGCCCTGGCGGACGACGAAGGCGAAGCGCTCTTTCACGACGGGCTCGACTACGCATCGCAGCTAGACCACCAATCTTAACGTTGCGTTAACCATACCTTTGCGCCTGGCGCGTATTATGCTGATGGGCGAACAGCCAAGCGATCGGGAGGGTGCCGCGGGCAAATCATTCGTGGGCCGGCCGCATTCTCGATGATGCATTGGCCGATGTCGGAAGCGACCGCGGACACGTGCGCTCACCGTCGCAAAGACTGTCACCACACGTCGGCTCGATTCGCTGGGGGTCTCTCCCACCCTCATCAAACTGCATCTTGAGGGAGCGGAGCTTGCAGCTTTGCGCGGTGCAAGGCAGACGCTAATCGAATGCCGGCCGATCGTCGCAACGACCGTCTACCGCAATGACGATGGCATCTGGCGGACGGCGCTCTGGCTCATGGAAACGCTTCCCCACTACAGATTCCTTTTTCGCTTGCATTCCTGGTGCCGAACGGGCGCCGTGATCTATGCGATCCCCAATGAGAGAATCGGACGGACATAACCGCTTCCGCCAAAGACAAACGACAATTCCGAGATGACCGCGGATCGATAGAAGCGCTATCATTTTGTCTAGGCTTGCGGAGTCGATTGGCTCGGCGGTCATGTGATAGACGATTATGAATATAAACCTCGGCCAGCGGATTGGCTCTTTTCTCGCAGCGCACCATGTGGTGTCGCTCGCTACATTCGGTTCGAGCGGACCGC
>Ga0208850_1000280_pt1 | contig 17642 bp, 19 predicted proteins | sample NGESurshal092012_5_FD_184475 | JGI IMG/M metagenome (GOLD analysis project Ga0208850, IMG submission 184475) | Arctic peat soil microbial communities from Barrow, Alaska - NGEE Surface sample 210-2 shallow-092012 (SPAdes) | ecosystem: Environmental > Terrestrial > Soil > Wetlands > Peat ... | reverse complement strand
GCTGACCCACTTAGGTAATACACTCAGCAACCACCAAAATGGCACCTGACCTGCACAAACACCAGTCAAGAACGCACTAGCCAGGAAGGTCCCGCTAGGTTCGGAGCTGGGATCAGTGACGCGTGTGCGTGCTGTGCAGGGCAGGGTCGTACACGGTGGAGAGCCGAGCCAAGGTCAGCGCGGCGAGCAGCAGGCCGAAGTCACGCAGCGCGACGTCGTAGAAGCCGGAGTAAGTGAGCAGGTTGATGATGATGCCGGCAAGCCAAAGCGCCACGATGTATGCCGCGTAGCGCGGCTTGATCGCGACAAGAACCCCCGCCATCACCTCGATCACGCCGACGATGAGCATCGCCGTATGGGCGCTGAACGGGAGCAGATTGACGATCCAGGGGGCGAGGTAGTGCTCCCAGTTGGTCATCAGGTTGGCGAACTTGTCCAGCCCCATCAGAATTGGCAGCACTGTAAAGCCGACGCGCAGGAGCAGGAATGCCCCGTAGGCCGGTTCCGTCCGAGCCCGCTGCAAAGCCTGGCTCACTCCGCGCGTGGTATCAGGAACGGCGGTAGCAGCCATCAGCCCTCCTTCTATAAACAGTGTCATGGGCTTTTAGAATCTGGCGGTGAAGCATATTTGTCAAGTGTCATTGTTGTTATTGTGATGGCGCCCGGAAGAACGGAGCTGACGTGCGCAGGAACGAGCCAGTCATAAGAGACGCCGTGGCCGGGCTCAGCAGCCTGGACGAGGTCATACGTCCTCTCGACATCTAGAACCCAAGGAATCTTGTTTCTAAGGTCGACCTGCGGGAGAATCGCGGCATGGCTGAGTTGACGCTGATCGACCCACCGGCAGACGTGGCGGTCGGTGCCCGGCGCGCCGAGGTGCTCGCCCGATTGCGGGAGGCCGACGGGCCACTATCAGTGCAGCAGGTCGCGTCGCAGACCGGATTGCACGTGAACACCGCACGGTTCCATCTTGGCGGGCTGGTCGGCGACGGGCTGGCCGAGCGCGCTGCGGAAGAGCGCGACCTGCCCGGACGCCCACGGATCCTCTACACCGCCCGCACCGAGGTCCTCGGCCCGCGCAGCTACGGGCTCCTGGCGGAGATGCTCACCGGGCTGGTCGCATCCCTCGACGACGCCGGCCCGGCTGCGGTCGAGACCGGCCGGGCGTGGGGTCGCCACCTGGTCGACCGGCCGGCGCCGTCGCAGAGGGTCGACGCCAACGACGCAACGGCCCGGCTCAACCGGGTGCTCGACTCGATCGGCTTCCAACCCGAGGTGCGCACCGGATCCGACGGCATCGAGATCCGGCTGCGCCACTGCCCGTTTCGTGAGGTGGCCGAGCGGCACACCGACGTGGTCTGCGCCATCCACCTGGGGCTGATTGAGGGCGCGCTCGCCGAGCTGCGCGCACCACTGGAGGCGCAGTCACTGGAGCCATTCGTCGCCCCGGGCCTGTGTGTCGCCCGACTGCGGGCGACTGGAGCGGTGCAACGTGACTGACACGGACCTCCGGCGTCGCGAGGTTCGGGCGGGTGCCAGGTATGCGGCTGGTGCTGGGTGGGCTGACGCTGCTGACCGGCTGTGGCACCCGCGCGGCGGGACTCACCCCGGCCCAACACCAGCTGTTGTCGGCCATCATCGGCCAGACGACCCCCGCAGCCCGACAGCTTGCGCCTATCGCTCATCTTCGCAGTGGCCTGCGGGTGGTGCGCGTGGCCCATACCCCGCCACACTCGTAGCGTTGCAACAAACTTGTCCAGCCGTTCGCGGGAGGTCGTAGTGAGCACGATCAACCTCTCGCGCGTCTACGACCACGAGCCGCGCGTGGATGGGAAGGCTTTTCTGGTCGAGCGGTTGTGGCCGCGCGGCGTCCGCAAGGATGCCATCGAGCTGGACGGGTGGCTTCGCGACGTGGCCCCCAGCCGCGAGCTGAGGAAATGGTTCTCCCACGATCCAGCGCTGTGGGAGGAGTTTCGCCGCCGCTACTTCGCCGAGCTGGACGCGCACCCGCAGTCCTGGCAGCCTCTGGTGCAAGCCGCCGCGGGTGGGACCGTGACCCTGCTCTACAGCTCACGCGACCAAGAGCACAACAACGCGGTCGCTCTGCGCGATTACCTCCTGTCCCACCTCAAGTGAAGCGGAAGGACGCGCACCGGTCCCCGCCACAGCGTCAGGACCTCACGGCGCTTGAGGACGCCTAGGTGCTGCCCACCGCCGCCTTGTCTCGGGTGAACGATAGAAACGAACGACTCTTGTTTTTATCCTCTCAGGACGACATAATTGGTACATGACCACGCGGCCCGATCCAGCCCCGACCAACGACAACGCGGCACTCGCCGAAGAGCGAGCGGAGTGGATGGAGTCCGTCGACGAGTTGATCGCGGCGCGAGGCATCAACCCTGCCGGGCGGCTGCTCGACGACGTCGCCGCGCACGCCCGCGCTCGGGGCGTGGCACTGACCGGCCGCACGCCGTACCGCAACACGATCCCCGTCCAGGGGCAGCCCCTCTACCCGGGCGACGAGGCGCTGGAGGCGAGGATCAGCGCCTACCTGCGGTGGAACGCGATGGCGATGGTGGTCCGGGCGAACAAGCGGCACGCGGGCCTCGGCGGCCACCTGTCTACCTACGCCTCGACGCTGACGCTGTGGGAGGTCGGCTTCCACCACTTCTTCCGCGGCCGCGGATCCACCGGCGAGGCGGTGGTGCCGGGCGACCAGGTGTTCTTCCAGGGTCATGCCAGCCCGGGTATCTACGCCCGCGCGTTCCTCGAGGGGCGGCTGACTGCGGAGCAGCTCGACCTGTTCCGCCGCGAGATCGCCGGGCAGGGCCGCGGGCTGCCGTCCTACCCGCATCCGCGATCGATGAGTGAGTTCTGGGAGTTCCCCACGGTCAGCCTGGGCATCGGCCCTCTGCACGCGGTCTACCAGGCACGGTTCAACCGCTACCTCGCCGCCCGCGGCCTGGCCGACACGACCGCCGCGCACGTGTGGTGTTTTGTCGGCGACGGTGAGACCGACGAGCCAGAGGCCCTCGCCGCGATCCGGCTCGCCGCCCGTGAGCACCTGGACAACCTCACCTTCGTCGTCAACGCCAACCTGCAACGCCTCGACGGGCCGGTGCGCGGCAACAGCCGGATCGTCGACGAGCTGGAGGGTGTGTTCGCCGGTGCCGGCTGGCATGTGCTCAAGGTGCTGTGGGGCTCGGAGTGGGAGCAGCTCTTCGCCGCACCGGCTGGCGCGCAGCTGGTGGCGCGGCTGGAAGGCATGAACGACGGTGACCTGCAGCGGCTGACGATCCTCGGGCCCGCAGAACTCCGGCGGGAACTGTTCGGCGATGACCCTGCCCTGGTCGCGCTCGGCGGCTCGCTGACCGACGAGCAGCTGGTTGGCCTCCGCCGCGGGGGTCATGACCCGCGCACCGTCCACGCGGCGTACGCCGATGCGGTCGCGCACCGGGGAGCGCCGACGGTAGTGCTCGCGCAGACCGTCAAGGGGTATGCGCTCGGCCCGAACTTCGAGGGCCGCAACGCCACCCACCAGATGAAGAAGATGACCCCCGAGCAGCTGCGGGTCTTCCGCGACATCCTCGATCTGCCGGTCGCCGATGCCGAGCTCGCGGACGGGCTGCCGCCCTACCTGCCATTGCCCGAGGCGTCGGCCGAGCTCGACTACCTGCTGGCGCGCCGCCGGGTGCTGGGTGGCGTCCTGCCTCGCCGCCCGGCCCGCGCGGCGTTGCTGCCGACGCTGCCGGACCCGAAGGTGTTCGCAGAGTTCGACGCCGGATCGGGCGCCCGGGCGGTGTCCACGACGGTGGCCTACACCCGGCTGCTGCGCTCGCTGATGCGTGATGACGCGATCGGCGTCAGGGTCGTGCCGATCGTCCCGGACGAGGGCCGTACCTTCGGCTTCGAGGTGCTCTACAGCCAGTACGGCATCTACGCCCCGGACGGGCAGCGCTACACCCCGGTCGACGCCGACTTCCCGCTGGCCTACAAGGAATCGGCCGCCGGCCAGGTGCTGCAGGAAGGGATCACCGAGGCGGGTGGGCTGGCCGAGCTCACCGCCGCCGCAACCGCCGGTGCCACCTGGGACACCGCGGTCGTGCCGTTCTTCACGTACTACTCAATGTTCGGCTTCCAACGCGTCGGTGACCTCATCTGGGCGCTCGCCGACGCCCGCGGCCGCGGGTTCCTCGTCGGCGCCACCGCAGGTCGTACCACCCTCGCCGGTGAAGGCGTTCAGCACACCGACGGCTCCTCGCACCTCGCTGCGCTGTCGGTCCCAGCCTGCCGGGCATACGACCCGGCGTTCGCCTACGAGACCGGGGCGATCATCCGCGACGGCATCGACAGGATGTACGGCGAGGGCGAGGAGTGCTTCTACTACCTCACCGTCTACAACGAGGACTACGTGCAACCCGCGAAACCGACCGACTCCGGCATCGCTGGTCTCAGCGTCGACGAGGCGATCGTCGCCGGGCTCTACCGGCTGACGCCCGCACCGGGCAGCCTGCCCGTGCGGGTGCGGCTACTCGCGTCGGGTCCCCTGGTGCGCGCCGCTCAGGAGGCCGCATGCTCGCTCGCCGACCGCTACGGCACCGCGGCGGAGGTCTGGTCGGTGACCAGCTGGAAGCAGTTGCGTGACGACGCGGTCACCGCCGAACGGTGGAACCGGATGCACCCGGCCGGCCCCCGGCACTCCAGCCACCTGCACCGAGCCCTCGGGGACGTTCGCGTGCCGGTCGTCGCGGTCACCGACTACGTCACGGCGCTACCCGATCAGATCGCGCGGTTCGTCGGCGCGCCGTTCACCGCGCTCGGCACCGACGGCTACGGGTTCTCCGACACACGTGAGGCCCTGCGCATGCACTTCGGCATCGACGCCCCCGGGATCAGCATCGCCGCCCTCGCCCTGCTCGCGGACGGCGGCCTGGTGGACCCCGAGATCGTCGAGAAGGCACTCGCCGACACCGGCGCGCACGACATGGCGGGGGCGCCCTCGGGGCAGGACCAGCAGCGGGTGCACCAACGCGTTGCTTGAGGAAGGCGCCCCATGCGCGCCGCCTACATGACAGCGTGCCGGTGACCGGTAGCGTGACTCAGGCGAGCACCCACACCCCGAAGGGGTGCCACGAGGCGAAAGGCGAAGTCACGTGAAGAAGCTGTCCCTGGATGCCATCGGTCGTGAGCAGCTCGAGCGCGCAAAGGATGCGTCGAGCGGCCGTAGCTCCTCCACTGTTTTCGGCGGGCATGAGCAGGTCCTGCGACAGACGGTGGTCGCCCTCCGGGAAGGGTCGTCACTGACAGAGCACAACAGTCCCGGCGAGGCGACGATCATCGTGCTCAGTGGACGCGTGCGGCTGAGCGCCGGCAGCACCAGCTGGGAGGGACGCAAAGGCGACCTGCTGGTCATCCCGCCGGAGCGGCACTCCCTGGAGGCGCTCAAAGACACGGTTATCGTGCTCACCACCGCCAAGACACGTTGAGCCACACCGGTCCCGTCCCGGTTCGCCCATCCTCTGACGCTCGATCAGCCGCCACCCGCCATCGAAAGGTGGCCTCGCGGCATACCCGGTCCTCGGACACCTCACCCACCACGTCGAGAACCACGGTCCCCGAATGCGGGTGGTGAGGTCTGCCCGCCTGCCGGGTCGCTCGTGCGTCGCCCTTCAGACCAAGATCCGATGCCGAAGGATCTCCTCTACGACCCAGGAGGCGTTGACCGCCGGGTGCATGCGTAGCGCGACGGCACGGGCGGGCACCAGAAGGTCGCTGACGCTGACCTTGGCCCCGCCCTTCCGTAAGGAGTTCGGTGATGTCCGTGAGACCGCGAGCAGCAGGACCGCGTCGACGGCGCTGGTCAATTCTCTTTCGAACAGCGACGTGACAGGGAGTTCACGATTCTTCACGTGCACTCGAATCCCTGATAGAAGCCGGTCTACAGGCTGGGGAGACAGTTGCCTCACACTCAGGTGCTCCCAGGCAGATGCGGACCTCTCCATCCTCGGTGACGCTGACCGGATAGACCTCGACCGGCTGGGTGGCGGGCAGGTTGAGCACACGGCCAGTTGCCAGGTCGAAGCGGGACCCGTGCAGCCAGCACTCGATGGTGCCGTTGGACACTTCCCCCTCAGACAGCGGCACCTCGGCATGGGTGCATTCGTCGTGAACGGCGTAGACCTGCCCGTTGTTGCGGACCAGGCAGATGGCGACCCCATTGACGTCGGCGTGGACCGGTGCATCCGGGAGCAGCTCGGCGGACCGGCATACCCCGTGCCAGTGCGGACTGATCATCACGAGTCGTGTGCGCTCAACGGCTCATCCGCAACGTGCGCGCCCACGGATCGCCCACCTGTGACACCCACGTTGCCGGCGGGTGGACGGTCGTCGGTGGCCGCCACTCCGACTCGACCTTGGCGCGCAGATCGGCACCGTCCGGGGCGGCCTCTGGCGTCTGTGCCTGATTAACCTCGTCGGCGAGCTGCATCAACGCCCGTTCACCGGATTGGACCCGGGTTCCGTCCCACAAGCTGGGCAGTTCGGGGCACCCGAGTGCCTGCCACTCCTGGTTCCAGTCTCGGGTGAGACGCCACGCCCGGGTAGTGATCGGTCCTCCTGTCACGGTGACAGCAAAGCCCCACTCGCGGAGGGGCTCCGAGGTGGCTTTCCCCCGCATGAAAGTGCCGCCGAGCAGGGTATCGAGCACTTCGGGGTTGCCGATGTCAATCCCGTCCACCCAGTACGCCGTGAACAGCAACCGTCGAATCTCATCCCCCACTTCCGCACCACACCCCTCGGCATACGCCGAGACCGCCGCCTGCGCCTTGGGCACCAGGGCCGGCCCGGCAACCGGCAGTCGCTCGCCGGGCCGGCCAAGCGCTCGGGCGTCCGCAACAGCACGATCGGCGGCGGACCGAGTGTCCACGTCGGGACGAAGGCCGGTGACCGGCAGTTCCGGACGGTGTTCGACCGCACGCCACTCGACCGCGACGCCCGCGCGGGTCAGCTCGTCGACCCGTTGGCTGGCCAGATAACACATGGCGCAGCCGAAGTCTCCATAAACGACAAGGGCGCCTGATCGCTCCATCAACTTCGGCATACGACCACCTCCAGAGAAGCCGTGATTCCTGCGAGTGATTTTGTCACAACGAATCCGTAATTAAATAGGTGGCAGTCACGTGCCCAGTGTCGCGGCGGGTAGGTGGCCCTCATGCGTGCTGGGCAACGGCGGGGACGCGGGTAGGCGCCCGGGTGGGTGTTGCCAGGGTGTTGTGGTCGGGTTCTCGGCGCAGTAGGCGCATGGCGTTGACGATGACGACCAGGACGGAGACCTCGTGGACGAGCATCCCGATGGCCATGGTGACCCCGCCCAGGAGCACTCCGAGCAGGAGCAGGGAAACGGTGGTCAGGGCGATGGCGATGTTCTGGCGCATGTTGGACACCGTGCGTCTGGCCAGGGAGATGGCCTCGGGGAGCTTGAGCAGGTTGTCTGCCATCAGGGCGATGTCTGCGGTCTCCACGGCCACGGCCGAGCCGGCCGCGCCCATCGCCACGCCGATGTTGGCGGTGGCCAGGGCGGGGGCGTCGTTGACTCCGTCACCGACCATCGCCACGATGTGGCCCTGTCGCTGGAGCTCCTGAACAACCACGAGTTTGTCCTCGGGCAGCAGCCCGGCGTGGACCTCGTCGACCCCGGTGGCCTCGCCGATGGCGTTCGCGACCAGCGGGGCGTCGCCGGTGAGCATGATGACCTTCTTCACGCCGGCCTTGTGCAGGTCGGCGACCATCTCGGCGGCGTCCTCGCGCACCTTGTCCGCCACGGCGACCACGCCGGCAACGGTGTCATCGACGGCCACGATCATTGGGGTATGCCCGGCCGAGGCGAGCTTTTCGGCGGCGCCCGCGGCGCCCATGGTGTCGGCGACGCCGTACTGCTCGAGCAGGGCCAGGTTGCCGACCAGGACCCGGCGGCCGTCGGTGGTGGCAGCAATGCCCTTGCCGGGGACGGGCTCGGTGTGCTCGGGAAGCCCCGCAATAGGCAGATTCTGTTCGGCGGCGGCGGCCAGGATCGGACGGGCCAGAGGGTGCTCGGAGCCAGCCTCGGCCCGGGCGGCCCAGCTGAGGACCTGAGCCCGGTCCATCCTCGGGTCGAGCACGACGACGTCGGTCAGGTGCGGGCGGCCGGTGGTCAGGGTGCCGGTCTTGTCCACCGCGACGACGGTGATCTTCGCCGAGGTCTCCAGGAACTCCCCACCCTTGATCAGGATGCCGTCCTTGGCGGCCCGGCCGATGCCGGCCACGATCGAGACCGGGATGGAGATGACCAGCGCCCCGGGGCAGCCGATGACCAGCAGGGTCAGCGCCAGGACCACGTCGCCGCTGATCAGGCCGACGACCAGGGCCAGGACCATGATGGCCGGGGTGTACCAGGCAGAGAACCGGTCCATGAACTGCTGGGTGCTGGCCTTGGCGTCCTGGGCCTCCTCCACGCGGTGGATGATCCTGGCCAGGGTCGTGTCCGCCCCGACGCCGGTGGCCTTGATCTGCAGGAACCCGCCCGTAGAGACGGTGCCGGCGAAGACCTTGTCCCCCGTGCTCTTCTCCACCGGGATCGACTCGCCCGTGATGGAGGCCTCGTCCAGCCCGCCGGTGCCGGCAATGACCTCGCCGTCGACGGGAACCTTGGCCCCGTTCTTGACCAGCACCGTCTCACCCATGACGACACCGGCCGCGGGGACCTCGACCTGGAGGCCGTCGCGCATGACCACCGCAACATCCGGGGCGACGGCAACCAGCTCAGCCAGCGCCGACCGGGTCTTGTTCAAGGTGGCCGCCTCCAGGGCGTGGCCGATCCCGAACAAGAACGTGACCGCGGCAGCCTCCCAGTACTGACCGATGATCAGAGCGCCGATGACGGCCACACTGACCAGCAGGTCGATGCCGACCACCCTCGCCGTCAGCGCACGGGCAGCCTTGATCACGATCGGGGTACCGGCCACCGCCGCCGCGGCCACCATGAAGATGTTGCCCACCTCGTCCGAGCCGAACACCCTGGCCGCGACGAATGAGGCGACGATCAACAACCCGGAGATCATCGGGATCGTCCACCGACCGTTCCCCCACCTGTGCAGTTTGCCCATTTCCCTTATCCTTCCTGAACGTTCCTCAACCCCACTGGCGAGGTACCGATATGGACGCTACGAGGGCCGCACGATCCCGACCATGACACGCGTCAATCAACGGCACGACAGTCTTAAAAGCCTTGCGACGACACTGCCGCTGACCGCCCGGAGAGGCTCCCGGAGGGCGGTTCCGTCCGCCCGCACGACGGTGCCGGCCCGCGCCGGGCGGCGGGGTGGCAGACATACGAAACATGCGCCACCGCTGAGATCAGGAGACCTCGGCGATGGCGCATGTCATACGCCCCCATCAGTGGACCGTCAGAAGGCGGCCGGGCGGGCGGTGTAGCCGGCCTTGGCGACCGCCGCGACCAGCTCGTCGACGCTGACCAGGGCCGGGTCGTGGTCGATCTCGATGCGGGCGGAGGCGAAGTGCACCTTCACGGTGGCCACGCCGTCAAGGCGCCCGACCTGCTTCTCGATCTTCGCCACGCAGGACGGGCAGGAGAAGCCCTCGGCGCGCAGGATCGTGTGGGTAGTGGTGGCAGTGGTGGTGCTCATGGTTCTTGTCCCTTCAGGTCGTGTATCACCCTCATGGGGTGGCATTTACGACGCTAAGCAGGCCGCGACAGGGGAACCATGATCTGCGTCAATCAACCGCAACACAGGCTCTGGCACGGACCCGGCCCGCCACAACAGCAGATCGACTCTCGATGACCCGTCGTGGTTTTCAGCCGTCCATCTCGGCGGTGGCAGCGAGGCGATCGCGGTCGAGCACCGCGGTCCAGCGCCGCCCGGAGTCGATGATGCCATCCTTGCGCAGCCTGCTCATCACCCGGGAGACCGACTCCTCCGTGGAGCCGACCATGCCCGCCAGGTCGGCCCGGGACAGAGGCAGCTGGAGCAGGGTGCCGCGGTTGCCGGAACGCTCCTGACCGAGCTTGTCGGCTAGGCGCAGCAGCGTGGTTGCCACGCGTTGGGCGACAGTGCTCGTGGATTGTTGGCCGACATCGGAGCGGGCTTGGGCGAGCCGGCCGGCAACGTCATCGAGCACCCGCAGCGCCACCTGAGGGTGCTCGGCCAGGATCTCGCGGAAGGAGTGTGCGTCGATCCTCAGCGCGCAGGTGGTGGTCAGTGCCCACGCGGTCTCGGGGTAGACCGGCTGGCCCAGGATGCGCAGAGCCCCGAAGAGGTCCCCGGGGGTGAGCAGGTCGACGACGACTTCCTGCCCGCTGGGCGTGGGCTGGGAGAGCTTGGCCTGGCCTGCGGCCAGGACGTACAGATGATCGGCCAGCTCGCCCGCGGTGAACAGCGGGTCTCCCGCAGCCCAGGAAAGGGAGACCATGCGCTTGTCGATGCCCTCGAGCTGTTGTTGGGACAGGCCCGCGAAGAAGGGGACTGCTCCCAGCACCTGCATACGCACGGGTCTAGGACAGCGATGAGGTAGGGCGCACGTGCTGGCCAGTGGGACCCTGCGCCGGCCCGGCGGTGGGCTGACCGGCGCCGGTGCGACCGGCTGCGCGCGGGCCCGCCGTGAGCTGCTCATGTTTCCTCCGGTCGCGGCCTGAGGGCGTCACCCAGATGACCTGCCCGCGGCGGCATGGCGGTCGCACAACGCTTCACGATCACGACCATACGTGGACAAGCCTCAGGCAGGCGCACGGCATACGGTGCGTGGGGGACGGCTGCGGGTCTGGCGTCAGAGGCTGCCGAGGTGTCCTGGGCGAAAATGTCTCCACGTGACTACCTGTTCGGCGCGGTCGGATCGAAACCGCAGCAAAGGTGACGGACCCGTCTGCATATGACTGACGCAGTGCCGACTCGCCGGTCGTCTGCGTCACAAGCCAATGCCACCTCAGATCCTCGAGGATGTCACTCAAGATGGCTCATCCTTTCACTGGTCCAGACGGTCGCGGCACCGCCCGCCCTACCGGCCCGTGGGCCGGGCAGCCGGTTTCGGCCGTCTGACCGTGCCGGGCCGGTACGCCGAGACCGTCGCCTCCCCCTCGAGCCAGAAGCGCCAGGGGTATGCCGCAGCATCACCACCGGGACCACTCACTCCCACGCGTGGGCCGGTCCGCACGACGGCGCCGGACGAGCCCGTCGATGGATCACGGATCGGCGCCCGCACTACGAAGGCGCTGCCCGTCGAGGGCGTGTCGATACCGTTCTGGTCGCGCCCGAGCGCCAGCGTCTTGGCCAGGCGCGCAGGGCCTCTGGCCAGGCGCGCAGGGCCTCTGGCCAGATCCCGGTCGCGGACGCCATTTCTACGCGAACCGGCCAGCTCGAGCCCGTCGACCACTTCCCCGGCCCGCATGAGCACCCCGTTGGCGACGCCTACCGAACCGCAGACCAGGTTCGCGCACCAATGCATCCCATACGTGAAGTAGACGTACAGTCCCCCCGGCTCGCCGAACATCACCCGGGTGCGCGGGGTGGGCCCTCTGAAGGCATGCGACCCGGGGTCGTTCGACCCGCCATACGCCTCCACCTCGGTGAGACGGACCGTGACACCCGCGTGCGAGACAGTGCACCCCAGAAGCTCGGGTGCCACCTCCAGAACTGGCCGGGCAAAGAAGGCGCGCGTCAGTCGGCCCTGCGGCACATCGCTTTGCCCAGGCATACCTACGCGCCTCGGGTGCCGTCGGGCACCCGTTCCAGCCTCGCGATGATGGCGCTTTCAGCGATCTCAATGGGCTCAGGACGGACTTCCGTGCAGCACGCGGTGATGTTGAGCAAGCCGATTTCCTGGTTGGTGCGAGCGAACGTGGACCGATCCTTGCGCTCGTCCAGCAGATGATTGGCGAGCTCGGCGGCGCAGATGAATGACCGCGCTCCGGCGAAGGTTCCCTTGCGGTCGTCGTGGTCGCGAATCACCCCCTACGCCCTTGCACAGAAAACGCTCAATGCACTTGCGGAACTCCTGGTGCTCAAAGGTGGCTCACCGGCTCTTCCGCCGTGCCGGCCACCCGTCGGGCCAGCACGTACAGAAGGTCACTCAAGCGGTTGAGGTAGGCCACGACCTCCGGTGAGACGATGTGCCCCGCAACACGGGCCCGGATCAGGTGACGCTCGGCTCGCCGGGCGACCGTTCGCGCGAGATCCATTGCGGCTGAAGCTCGCGTGGCGCCCGGCACGATGAACACCGGTCGCAGTGCCTGCTCCTCAGTCATCCGGTCGATCCTGCGTTCGAGATCGTCGGTCATCGTCGCCACGACGAGTGAGACTTCCGGCGTCAACCGGTGACGTGCACGCGGGTTGGCGCTCAAATCGGCCGCGACCACGAACAGGTGTCTCTGAAGGTCCAGCACAAGCTGGGAAAGCTCCGGATTGTCCTGGAGCGCCTCTCTGGCGACGCCCAGGGCGGCGACGGTCTCGTCCACGTCGCCGCAAGCCTCGATCAGCAGATCATCCTTGGTGACGCGGCCACCGAAGAGCCGGCCGGTCGTCCCATCGTCACCGGTCTTGGTGTAGATCGTGCTCGCCGGTTCGCTCACTGGTGCACCTGGGCTGCGACCGGAGCGCTCCACGGCCACGGCTCGTGGAAGAACTCCTCGGTGTGCAGGTGCCCTGGCCGGGCGCCGAGCCCGCGGGCAGCCCGGGCGCAGTCGGCGACGAAACCAGGAGCCCCGGCGACGAACACCTCGCGGCCGCACAGGTCCCCGAACAGCGCCGGCAGCAGCCCGGGCAACCGGCCCAGGGGTGGCTCACCCGCCTGCCCGGTCAGGGTCCGCACGAAACTGAGGCCGGGGTACTGCCGTTGCCAGGAGGCGAAACGGCCCATGTTCATCACATCGTCCTGCGTGCGCGCGGAGAACAGCACGGTGAACCGTTGAGCGCCGGCGCGGCGTACGGCGTCTTCGGCGAGCGCTCGGATCGGAGCGAGGCCCGAGCCTGCGGCCAGGCACAGCACCGGCCCATCGGCGCCTGGGTCAGCCACGAAGGTGCCGTAGGGCCCCGACACGAGTACCCGGTCCCCGATCCTCAGTCCCCGGTGGAGCCAGGTGCTCATCTCCCCTCCAGGTACCTCGGTGACCAGCACGCTGATCCGCCCCCAGGGGTTGGGGGCGTTGGCCAGGGAGTACGACCTCACCGGCACGGTGTGGTCCGGGTCACCGATGAGTACGTACTGACCTGACCGGTACGACAGCCGCTCGTCGGCCGGAGCGAGCTCGAGCTCGACGATGTTCGGCGTGTGGGAAGTGCGGGCCAAGACGGTGTACTCCAGGTCATCCACCGCCCCCACTATCGTCTCGGCCGTCTGCTGCGTGGACATCTCAGCCGAGGTAGTACGAAGGGTCGATGTTGGCGACGTCGGCCAAGGGGTGTAGCTGTCGGCGCTGGAGGCAGAGCCGTTCGAGATGCTCCACCTCCTGCGCGGTTCTCGCCTGGGCCGTAGCACCCCCGTGCAGCACCGCCCGCATCCGGGCCGCATAGGCCTGCTCGAGCGAGTCCGGCAGCGGCGCCTCGTCCAGAGGGTCCAAGGCCCGATCCAGGTTTCGGTCCTGCTGGCGAAGATCGAGCATCGTGTCGTTCATGGGTGCCTGCTTCCAGTGCGGCCACGATGTCTTCATGGTCTCCCTAATTTTTACACCATAAATAGGAAAAATTAAAGAATGGAGACGGAAAAGGGGCGAAGGTGCCTCCATGATCCCCGGAAATCAGTCGGCGAGGAGCTGACGCAAGACGTAGGGCAGGATCCCGCCGTGCCGGAAGTAGGCCGCCTCGGCCGGGGTGTCGATCCGGATGGTCGCGGTGAGTTCACGGCTCTGCCCGTCCTGGTCGACCCGGACGGTGACCTCGCCGGGCAGTTCTGCGTTCTCTCCCGAGGTGGCGTTCTCCAGCCCGGTGATCGAGTAGAGCTCGCCGCCGGTCAGGCCCAGGTTCTGGGCCGAGTCCCCCGGCTTGAACTGCAGCGGCAGCACACCCATGCCGATCAGGTTCGAGCGGTGGATCCGCTCGTATGAGATCGCCAGCACCGCCTTCACGCCCAGCAGCAGGGTGCCCTTGGCCGCCCAGTCCCGGGACGACCCCGAGCCGTACTCCGCCCCGGCGAGCACGATCAACGGCACGCCGTCGCGGGCGTAGTCCATCGCGACGTCGTAGATGCTGCCCTGCTCACCGCCGGGTAGGTGGCGGGTGAAGCCGCCCTCCACCCCGGGTACGAGCTGGTTACGTAACCGGATGTTCGCGAAGGTGCCACGGATCATCACCTCGTGGTTTCCGCGGCGCGACCCGTAGGAGTTGAAGTCCTTCGGGCTCACCCCCGCCTCGATCAGGTACCGCCCAGCCGGGGAGTCCTTCTTGACCGTCCCCGCGGGCGAGATGTGGTCGGTGGTCACCGAGTCGCCCAGCAGGGCGAGCACCCGGGCGCCGGTGACGTCACGCAACGGCTCCGGCTCGCGGGGCATGCCTTCGAAGTACGGCGGCTGGCGTACGTAGGTCGACGCCTCGTCCCACGCGAACATGTTCGCAGACGGTACGGTCAGGCCGCGCCAGTTCTCGTCACCGTCGAAAACCGTCGCGTAGCCGGCGGTGAACATGTCGGCCTTCAGACACTCCTCCACGACGTCCTTGATCTCCTGAGTCGTCGGCCAGATGTCACGCAGGTACACCGGCTGGCCGTCGCCGTCCAGGCCCAGCGGGTCGTTTGGTAGGTCGACGTGCATGGTGCCGGCCAGGGCGTACGCGATGACCAACGGTGGGGAGGTGAGGAAGTTCATCTGGGTCTCGGCGTGGATACGCCCCTCGAAGTTGCGGTTGCCCGACAGCACCGAGCACACGGTCAGGCCGCCCTCGGTCACCGCGGCACTGACCTGCGGGATCAGCGGCCCGGAGTTACCGATGCACGTCGTGCAGCCGTAGCCGACCAGGTCGAAACCGAGCGTGTTCAGGTACGGCGTGAGCCCGGCCCGGTCGTAGTAGTCGGTGACCACCCGCGAGCCGGGCGCCAACGAGGTCTTCACCCACGGTTTGCTGGTTAGCCCCCGCTCCACAGCCTTCTTCGCCAGCAGCCCCGCCCCGACCATCACCGAAGGGTTGGACGTGTTCGTACACGAGGTGATCGCCGCGATCACGACGTGTCCGTTGTCGATGGTCGCGGCCTGCCCGTCGGCGAAGGTCACCGGCACCGGGTTCGAAGGCCACTGCGGCGACTCGTCGTACTCGTAGGGTTCACTGGGTCGGTCACCGGGGCGGTCCCGTGTGATCGAGATCGGGTCGCTGGCCGGAAACGACTCGGCTGACGCCTCGTCGAGCCCGCTCAGCTGGGCAGCGGGCGCGGGCACCCCCTCCGCCAGCAGACGCGCGATCGTACGGGCGGCGGAGGCCAACGGGATCCGGTCCTGTGGCCGTTTCGGCCCGGCGATCGACGGCTCCACGCTGGCCAGGTCGAACTCGATGCTCTGGGAGTAGGTCGGCTCGTGGCCTGGGTCGTGCCACAGGCCCTGCTCCTTGGCGTACACCTCGACCAGCCGGATCTGATGCTCGCTGCGCCCGGTCAGACGTAGGTAGGCCAGTGTCTCGTCATCCACTGGGAAGATCGCACAGGTGGAGCCGTACTCCGGGCTCATGTTGCCCAGCGTCGCCCGGTTCGCCAGCGGGATGTGTGCCACAGCCGGCCCGTAGAACTCCACGAACTTGCCGACCACCCCCGTTCGGCGCAAGAGCTCGGCGATGGTCAGCACCAGATCGGTCGCGGTGGTCCCTTCCCGGAACTCACCGGTGAGCTTGATACCGAGCACCTGGGGGATGAGCATGCTCACAGGCTGGCCGAGCATCGCGGCCTCAGCCTCGATACCACCGACGCCCCAGCCCAGGACACCGAGCCCGTTGACCATGGGGGTGTGCGAGTCGGTACCGACCAGGGTGTCCGGGTACGCCTGCAGCCCGTCCGCGCCGGCCCGGGTGAACACCACCCGCGAGAGGTACTCCAGGTTGACCTGGTGGCAGATGCCCGTATCCGGCGGCACCACCAGGAAGTCGTCGAAGGCCTGCTGCGCCCAGCGCAGCAGCTGGTAGCGCTCCTGGTTACGCTTGAACTCCAGGTCGGCGTTGACCCGGAAAGCGTCCGGCCGGGCGAACATGTCAGCGATGACCGAATGGTCGATGACCAGCTCGCCCGGGATGAGCGGGTTGATTCTCGCCGGGTCGCCGCCGAAGGCAGCCATCGCATCTCGCATGGCGACCAGGTCGACCACGCACGGAACCCCGGTGAAGTCCTGCAGCAGCACCCGGGCCGGGGTGTACGCGATCTCGCTGCCGCGGGCGGCGCCGGGATCCCACGACGCGAGTGCGCTGACCTGGTCAGCGGTCACCCGTTGGCCGTCCTCATGACGTGCCAGGTTCTCCAGCAGCACCTTGAGGCTGTAGGGAAGTCGTCTCGAGCCGTCGATCCGGTCGAGACGGTGGACCACGTACGTGGTGTCGCCGACGGTGAGCCGGTCGCGGGTGCCGAAGCTGTTCGTGGTCATGTCGGTTCAGGTGCTACTTCGCCCATGGCGTGCAGGGCCAATGTGGAGTGGGCGTACGCGCCCCCGGCCCGCATCTCGGAGGCCACCCAGATCGCCTCCATGATCTCCTCGGGGCTTGCTCCCTTGCGGCGGGCGAGCTTGGTGTGTCCGGTGATGCAGTAGGGGCACTGGGTCACGTGCGCCACCGCCACAGCGATCAGCTGCTTGGTCTTCTCCGGCAGAGCCCCCTCAGCGAAGACGGCGCGGCTGAAGCTCTCGAAGGCCTCGTTGATCTCCGGAGCAAGTTGTCTGCGTCGAGCGGCGATCTCAGGTGTCGCCGCCGGGTACATGCGCTCAGCCATCACTGATCTCCTTCTGCGCCAACGCTGGCCCGCGAACCCGCAGCCGTCAAGGGACCCTCGATGCCGTCCAAGCTCGTGACGTCTGCACCCAGTCCGACGGCGAGGCGGTTCCAGCTGTTGATCGCCACAACCGCAAACGTGAGCGCCGCCACGTCCTGCGCCGAGAAGACAGCCTCGACCCTGGCGTAGTCCCGCTCCGAGGCCCCGGCGTAGTCCGCGCCCGATACCCCAGCGTGGGCCAGGTCGGTCAGGGACTCACACCAGGCCAAGGCGGCCCGCTCACGCTCGGTGAAGAACGGGGTCTCGCGCCATGCCGCGACGGTGTCCAGCCGCACCTGATGCTCACCGCGCGCCCTGGCGTCACGGGTGTGCATCGCCAGGCAGTAGGCACAGCCGTTGATCTGCGACGCCCGGACGCGGACGAGCTCCAGCAGCGCCGGCTCGAGCGGGCTCTCGCGCAGCGCCTCCTCCAGCCTCACCAGCGCGGCAACACCGTTGGGGAACTGCACTCGATAGTCGACCCGCATGATCACACTCTCCTTCGTTCGGTCTGTCCTGACATCTCATTCTTCGTGGCTGGGCGACCGGGCGACCGGGCGACCGGGGGTGTCGGCCTCGTCGGCGTGCACCCGGACCCAGAACGTGTCGTCCGCCGCCCTGATCCGCAGCCCGACATCAACCCCCCAGGTGTGGGGCGCTCGGCGCCGCCG
>Ga0208850_1000275_pt1 | contig 17767 bp, 17 predicted proteins | sample NGESurshal092012_5_FD_184475 | JGI IMG/M metagenome (GOLD analysis project Ga0208850, IMG submission 184475) | Arctic peat soil microbial communities from Barrow, Alaska - NGEE Surface sample 210-2 shallow-092012 (SPAdes) | ecosystem: Environmental > Terrestrial > Soil > Wetlands > Peat ... | reverse complement strand
CCGCGGCTACCGGAACAAGGCCAAGATGATCACGATCATCTACCTCATCGCCGGCAAGCTCCCACTACCGCAAATCCACACGATCTAGCGAGGAGCCCATTGTGGAGACACCCCGCTAGATCCAGCTGGGCAGCCACATCCGCCTCTGCCACTGCGCGTAGGGAATGACCTGCGCGGTGTAGATCGGGTAGAAGAAGGCGAAGCAGGCGACGCTGGCGACCACGAAGATTCCGGCCATCAGCAGGCCGAGCTGGCGGTGATGAGGCGAGGCTTTGGGTCCGCCGATGCCGAGCCCGAGAACATATACGACGGCGAGCGCGACGTACGGCACGAACGCGACCTCGTAGAAGCTGAAGATGGTGCGGTGCTGGTAGTTGAACCACGGCAGGTACCCGCCCGCCAGACCTGCCAGGATCGCGCCGGCGCGCCAGTCGCGGTGCAGGGCCCACATGAACAGCAGGACGAAGATCGCGATCACCGCGCCCCACCACAGCGTCGGGGTGCCGATCGAGGTGATGGCCTTGGCGCATTGTGCGACCACGCAGCCGTCCTGGCCCTTCTTCGGCCCCTCGTAGTAGAAGGAGGTTGGTCTGCCCTGGATCAGCCACGACCATGGGTTGGTCTTGTACGGATGGTCCGAGGTCACGCTGATGTGGAAGGCGTAGATCTCCTGGTGGTAGTGCCACCATGAACGCAGGGAGTCGGGCACCCACGCGAAGGTGGTTGCCTTGTTGGTCGCCGCCCACTGACGGTCGTAGGCATCCTTGGATACGAACCAGCCGGTCCAGGAGGCGGTGTACACGGAGACCGTCAGGAACACCATCAGCAGACCGGCATACAGCCCGTCCAGCACGACGGCGCCCCACCACCAGCGGCGTACGCCGGCAGCGCGGCGGGCGCCCATGTCCCAGAAGACGGTCATCAGACCGAAGGCGACCAGGAAGAACACACCAGACCACTTGGTGCCCGTCGACAGCCCGAGGCAGATGCCGGCGACCCAGCGCCAGGGGCGCCAGCCGAGCCAGGGACCGTACTTCATGGGGTCGCGTCCGGCGCTCTTGATGCCAGCGGATTTTTTTGCGACTTGCAGTTCCCCCACCTTGCGCGCCAGCAGCTCGCGGGAGTGGTCGCGGTCGATGAGCAGGGCGCAGAAGGCGGCGAACGCCCAGAACATCACGATGAGGTCCAGCAGACCGGTCCGCGAGTGGACGAAATGCTGGCCGTCGAAAGCCAGGAGGATGGCGGCGATGGTGCCGAGCAGCGTCGACCCGAACATACGCCGGGCCGCGCGGCCGATCATCAGGATCGAGAGGGTGCCGAGCAGGGCGACCGAGAACCGCCATCCGAACGAGCTGGTTGCGCCGAATAGGTGCTCGCCGAACCCGATGATCCACTTGCCGACCGGGGGATGGACCACGAGGTCGCCCTCGGTGCCAAAGACGTTCGGGGTTCCATTGGTGAACAGCGCATCCGGGCTCTTGATGCTCGCGGCGACTCTTCGCTCCTGGCCGTACTTGAACATCGAGATGCCCTGTTTGACGTAGTACGTCTCATCGAAGACAAGCTGGTGGGGTCGACCGAGCTGCCAGAACCGAAGGAAGCCGCCCACGGCTGCGACGATCAACGGCCCCAACCAGCCCCACAACACGTCGCTGGGCCGGTATCCGAGCAGCCGTGAGCGCAGCTGCTCAGTGGGGGTCATGGCGAACATCGTATGCAGCGCAACTCCCACCACGCGAACCTGTCTGACGTGAAGTGGGCGTCGATGCGACGGCGAACCAAGACCGGGAGAGCGCGAACTGAGAGGATCGACGGCGTGACAAACTCCGTAGCCGGCGTCCTCGTCCTCGCTGCCACCCCGATCGGCGACCCACGGGACGCAGCCCCGCGACTCACCCAGGAGATCCTGACCGCCGACGTGGTCGCTGCCGAGGACACACGGCGCTTCAGTCGTCTGTGCCGCTCGCTGGAGGTCAAGCCGTCGGGGTCGGTCGTGAGCTATCACGAGCACAACGAGGCGACGCGCACCGAAGATCTGCTGGCCAGGCTGGTGGGTGGGGCGCGAGTGCTGGTGGTGACCGATGCCGGAATGCCGTCAGTGTCAGACCCGGGGTATCGCCTGGTTGTCGCAGCGGTCCAAGCCGGCGTGAAGGTGACCTGCGTGCCTGGTCCGAGCGCAGTTCTCATGGCACTCGCGGTCTCCGGGTTGCCGGTGGATCGCTTTTGTTTTGAAGGATTCCCGTCGCGCAAGGCAGGGGAGAGGCTACGTTCCTTCCAGGCGCTGGCTCGGGAGCGGCGGACACTGATCTTTTTCGAGGCGCCGCACCGTCTGGACCCGACACTGGCAGCGATGGCTGAGGCGTTCGGCCCTGATCGCCCAGCGGCGGTGTGCCGCGAGCTGACCAAGACGTATGAAGAGGTGAAGCGGGGCACTCTGGGCGAACTGGCGGCGTGGGCGGCCAAGGGTGTCAAAGGCGAGATCACCGTAGTGGTCGGCGGGGCACCAGCTGAAGTGAGTGACCCTGAGGCGGCGGTGGCCGAGATACAGGCTCGCGTTGCCGGCGGTGAGCGGCTGAGAGACGCGTGCGCCGAGGTGGCCGCGGCGACGGGACTGAGCCGTAACGACCTCTACAACGCGGCATTGGCCGCTCGACGATGAGGTGGGCCGGGAAATGCGACCCGAGGTGGCAGGGCCCTCAGCCCTGAGTGGTCACCGGTTGGCGATCTGGGCGGCTGCGGCCCGCAGCGAGGGGTTGGCACTTGAGGATGGTCCTCCGTCGACGAAACCCGCCTCCGCCACCCGGATGACTGCGCCCATCTGGACGGAGGCATAACCCGAGTCCGGCATCGCGGCAGGTGCGCCCGGGAAGGTCTTGCCCTCAAGCAGCAGATCGTTGAGGTTTCCGGTTCCGTTGGCGTCCAGGACCTGTTTGATCGATGCTGCTGACTCGGCGGATGCCATCCGAATGCGTGACACGACAAAGAGCACAGGGCGACCGCTGACCCGGCCGGTTGCCAGAGACCGCGTCGCGTTCACACAGTTCTGGGTTTCGAACGAGTTCTTCGTCTGCCCGCGCGAGTGGCTCGCGCAGTCCGTAATCACATCCGTGACCCTTACGACATAGGCAGGTGGCGCGGAGGTTCGCAGGGCCAGGGACGTCGGCCCGGACTGGGAGCTGGCTGGCCGTGACAATGCGAAGCCGCTCGCGATCAGCACGGCGGCCACGGCGCCGCCCGCGACCAGAACCCATGGGGATGGCAGGCGCATCTTGGGACGAGCCGGGGGTGTGGCCGGCGCTTCGACAGGCTGAGCGAGCGGCGGGACGGTGATCGCAGGCTGCTCAACCGTCGCGTCGGCAGCGGCAACCGACGGGGGACCGGGCCGGGCATCGCGCTCGGCGGTTCGGCGCACCAACTCGGCGATATGAGCAGCGGAGTCCTCCGCGTCGGAGCTCGAGCCGGAAGCCGTCGAGGCGTCGCGCGGGGCGTCCCCAGGGGAGTCCACGTGCTTGCGGGTATCTCGTTCAAATGGGGACATTGCCCTACAGCATGCCTGTCCGGAGGGTCATGCTCCAACTTATGCCCCAGATCCGGCCCGTCCCGGCATGCTCAGCAGTCGACCCAGTGGTACTCGACTTCGGGCCTTGTGGCGCAGCCGTAACGCGAGCGCCGGGACGACCCGTGCGGAGTCGGCGAGATACGGGAGGTAACGGCGCGCAGCCACCTGTGACGTGCCCACCACCTCGGCGACTTCGGTGGCCCAGAGACCCTCACAGGACGGTCGCAGGACCATGATGGCCGAGGCGATGAGCAAGCCGAATGCGGTCGGTGAGCAGATCTCGTTGCTCGTCTTCATGATCATCGCGTCCAAGGGCGCGGCCGGGGTCAGCGGCGCCGGCTTGGCCGCGTTGGCCGGCGGCCTGCAGTCGTTTCGTCCCGAACTGCTGGACGGCGTGGGCCTGATCGTGGGGATCGATCGATTCATGAGCGAGGCGCGGGCGGCGGCGAACTTCACCGGCAACGCGGTCGCGACCGTGCTGATCGGCAGCTGGAGCGGCCAGCTTGACAAGGAGCGGGCTTGAGCGGGTTCTGTCCGGCAAAGACCCATTCAACGAGGCTGCTCTCGCCGCCGGTGACGAGCACGGTGGCGATGCCTGGGATGACGAGCTGGCTGATACCGACACCGACGTCACCGCCGCCAAAGCCTGAGCTGGCGCCTGTGCGGCACTGATAAACCGACAGCACGACGATGGACCCGCGCCCTGGAGGCAGCGGGTCCATCGGTGCGTTCGGGGCGCTGCTTTCGGATCGTTTCTCAGGTCAGTACACCTAGCTGGCGGGCTGGTCTTCGTTCTGTGTCACCTTCTCAGCGGAACGCTTGAGATTGGCCAGTGTCTCGACCATGCCGCGGCGGTTTGTCCTCACGCGTGCGCCGAAGGCAAAGTCAGCCGGCGCGCGGTACCAGCCGGGCCGCCGGTCGGTCCATTCCTCGACCACCGTGCAGGTTGAGGGGTCCGCATCGGGAACGATGACATATGCCCAGCGGGCGATCCTCAGCGGACCGAAGGTGATCTCGAAGGCAAGGTGGCGACCGAGTTCGGCGGTGACGACCTCACCCTGGGTGATCCACCGCACCGACCCGGCTTTGTTGTGGCCCACGAACTGCGCCCCTTCGGCAGCGCGGGTGGCGCCACCGCGCCAGGTGACCCGTTCACACTCGGGGGACCACTCGCCCATCCGGGGCAGGTCGGCCACAAGGCCGTAGACCAGGTCAGCGGGTGCGGCAACGGTCAGGGACTCTCGCAGGTCAGCCATACGCGAATACTTGCACCGTGGGGAACCGCATCACCACCGCCCCCTAGGATTCAGGCCATGAGCAAGGTCCTGTCTGCCGTCGCCTGGCCGTACGCAAACGGCCCGCGCCACATCGGCCACATCGCCGGATTCGGCGTGCCCTCGGACGTTTTCAGTCGTTACATGCGGATGGCCGGCCATGACGTCCTGATGGTGAGCGGCACCGACGAGCACGGCACCCCGATCCTGGTGGCGGCCGACAAAGCGGGGGTGAGCGCAAAGCAGCTCGCGGACGAGAGCAACGCCGTCATCGTGCAAGACCTCGCCAGCCTTGGTCTGTCCTACGACCTGTTCACCCGTACCACGACCCGCAACCACTACGCCGTGGTCCAGGAGATGTTCCGGACGGTGCACGACAACGGCTACATGGTCGAGAAGACCACCAAGGGCGCGATCAGCCCGTCGACCGGCCGCACGCTGCCGGACCGCTACATCGAGGGCACCTGCCCGATCTGTGGCTACGGCGAGGCCCGAGGCGACCAGTGCGACCACTGCGGAAACCAGCTCGACCCGACGGACCTGCTGAACCCGCGCAGCCGGATCAACGGCGAGACGCCGGAGTTCGTCGAGACCCAGCACTTCTTCCTCGACCTGCCGTCGCTGGCCGAGGCGCTCGGCGCGTGGCTCGACGGGCGCGAGGCGTTGGGTACCTGGCGGCCGAACGTCATCAGGTTCAGCCAGAACATCCTCAAGGACATCCGGCCGCGTGCGATGACCCGTGACATCGACTGGGGCATCCCGATCCCGCTGGATGGCTGGCGTGAGCAGCCGACCAAACGGCTCTACGTCTGGTTCGACGCTGTCATCGGTTATCTGTCCGCCTCGATCGAATGGGCCCGGCGCAGCGGCGACCCTGATGCCTGGCGCGCGTGGTGGAACAACCCCGACGCCTTGTCCTACTACTTCATGGGCAAGGACAACATCACCTTCCACTCCCAGATCTGGCCGGCCGAGCTCCTGGCCTACGACGGACTCGGGGACAAGGGCGGCAAGCCCGGACCGTACGGCACGCTGCAGCTGCCGACCGAAGTGGTTAGCTCGGAGTTCCTCACGATGGAGGGCAAGCAGTTCTCCTCCAGCCGCGGTGTGGTGATCTACGTGCGCGACTTCCTCGAGCGCTACCAGCCGGATGCCCTTCGCTACTTCATCTCGGCGGCCGGTCCGGAGAACCAGGACAGCGACTTCACCTGGGCCGAGTTCGTCAAGCGCACCAACGGTGAGCTCGTGGCCGGCTGGGGCAATCTGGTCAACCGCACCGCCACGATGATTCACCGGAGCTTTGGCCAGATCCCGGCCGCGGCCGAGCTGAACGCCGACGACCTGGCTCTGCTGACGACGGTCAACCAGGGCTTCACGACCATCGGCGCCCTGATCGAGCGCCATCGCCAGAAACAGGCGCTCAGCGAGGCCATGCGTGTCGTGGCTGAGGTCAACAAGTACGTCACCGACCAGGCGCCGTTCAAGCTCAAGGCGGACGACGAACGTGAGCGGCTCGGGACGATTCTGCACGTGATCGCCCAGGCGGTTAGCGACTGCACGACGATATTGAGCCCCTTCCTTCCGCACAGCTGCAACCAGGTTCACGCAGCGATGGGCGGTCTGGGCGAGATCGCGCCGATGCCCCGCGTTCAGGAGGTCTCGGATCTGGACGGCGGCGATAGCTACCTGATCATTACCGGCGACTACACCGGCACGCCGCGATGGCGCTCACACCCGATCACGGCGGGCACCCCGATCTCCCAGCCATCCCCGATCTTCACCAAGCTGGACCCGTCAGTGGTCGATGAAGAGCTCGCGCGGCTCTCGGCTGCCGGTGACGAAGGTTCGCCATGAGTGACTCGGGCCGAGCCGGATCCCCTCCGGCTCCGGACCCGCTCCCGATCGCGGTCGTCGACAACCACACCCACCTCGACCTTTCGCGCGACGACAATGACGCACCTGACATCCGGGCGGTGATCGAGGCCGCGACCGCGGTCGGTGTGCCCCGTATGGTCCAGATCGGCTGCGACCTGCGTGGTGCGCGTTTCACTGTCGAGGTCATCGACCGGTATGCCGCACTGCTGGGTGGCGTGGCCCTGCACCCCAACGAAGCGCCCAGACTGCACGATCATGGCGAGGTCGACTCGGCGCGCAGCGAGATCGAGCTGCTGGCCTCCCACCCCAGGGTCCGGGTGATCGGCGAGACTGGACTGGACTACTTCCGCACCGGCACTGACGGTGTTGCGGCGCAACAGGATTCGTTCCGCTGGCACATCGACCTGGCCAAGCGCACGGGCAAGACGTTGCAGATCCACGACCGCGACGCACACGAGGACGTGCTGCGGATTCTGGCCGAGGAGGGGGCGCCGGCGCACACGGTTCTGCACTGTTACTCGGGCGATATCGCGATGGCGCGAGAGTGCGTCGAGCGGGGTTTCTTCCTGTCCTTTGCCGGGACCGTGACCTTCAAGAACGCCGCTGGTCTGCGCAATGCGCTCGCCGTCACGCCGATGGAAAACCTGCTCGTCGAGACGGATGCGCCATTTCTGACTCCTGCGCCCTATCGCGGGGCGGCCAACGCGCCATACCTCGTACCGCTGACCGTGAGGGCCATGGCGGCGGTTTTGAGCACGGATGTGCCTTCGTTGTGCACGGCGTTGGCGGCTAATTCGGAGCTGCTCTACGGCCCGTGGTGAACCAGCCGCGGCACCCCGTTGACCCCAAATGTTCGCAAGTGACCTTGGTCACAAGCCATGCGGGTGGCCGTCATTTGAATTTGACCTGACCAACCTAGTCGACCATCGTGAATGGCTGTTGGCCGGGGTCTGCGAGCTCTCGGACGGCACGTACCGGGGGTGCTCGACCGAAGTCGGGCTCCCTTCTTCATGAGTACGTGGCGCTTCCGTCGCATCGATGCCCGGATCGAACTAGCTCTGGAGCGCTGTGAGTTTTCTTCATGTCCGGCGTATCGCTAAGGGACTCTCCGTCCGGCGTACTGCCCAAGCCGCTATTGTCGTGACCCTTGTTGCCGGTGCTGTCGGCGTCGGATACTTCGACAAGTCGGTGACCCTGTCCGTTGACGGCAAGACCTCGGCAGTCCATCTGTTCGGCAGCACCGTCGGTGACGTGCTGACCCATGAAGGCATCAAGCTCGACAACCACGACCTCGTTGCCCCGGCTGTGTCCACGCAGCTGCAGGACAACCAGAAGGTCGTCGTGCGGTACGGCCGTCTCCTCACGGTCACGGTCGATGGCAAGACCAAGCAGTACTGGACCACGTCGACCACCGTCGCCGGCGCCCTGTCCGAGCTCGGCATTCGTGCTGACTCCGCCAAGCTCTCGGTCTCACGTTCTCAGCCGCTGGGTCGTCTCGGCCTGGTGATGTCCGTCACGACCCCCAAGAACGCCACGGTGTCCGTTGATGGTAGGAAGCTGAAAGCAGTGACCACCGGCGCCACCGTCGCCGATCTGCTCGCCCAGCTCCACGTGACCGTCGGCGCCAAGGACCGGGTCATCCCGGCCCTGAACACCCCCATCAGCCAGAGTGGTCTGAACGTGGTGGTCGGCCGGGTGACCCAGAAGACGGTCACGGCGACCGAGGCCATCGCCTTCGGCACTCAGCAGCGCAGCGACGCCAGCATGTACGCCGGCACGACCAAGACGCTGACGGCAGGCCAGTCAGGCCAGAGGGCCGTCAGCCACCTGCAGACCTGGGTCGACGGCAAGCTCGTGAGCGACCAGATCGGGAGCTCGAAGGTCCTGACGGCCCCCGTCGCGCTCGTTCTGGCAGTCGGCAGCCTGCCCCGTCCGGTCCAGGCAGCTCCGGCTCCGGTTTCGTCCGGCGGCGGCTCCTCGGCCAATGGCGCGATGTGGGATCGCATCGCCCAGTGTGAGTCCGGCGGCAACTGGGCGATCAACACAGGCAACGGCTATTACGGCGGCTTGCAGTTCGACAGCCAAACCTGGTCGGCCAACGGCGGCGGGCAGTATGCTCCGCGGGCCGACCTGGCCAGCCGTACGCAGCAGATTGCCATAGCCAACAAGGTGTATGCAGCTCGCGGCCTGGCGCCGTGGGGTTGCGGCTGGGCTGCCTGACAGAGTTTTCCGCCTAGGCTGCTCGCATGAGTGAGAACGCCGCAGCCGGGTTGCTCGGGGCCGGCCAGATCCGTGATCTGGCCGGCCGCCTGGGTGTACGCCCCACCAAGAAGTGGGGCCAGAACTTCGTCATCGACGCCAACACCGTCCGCCGGATCGTGCGCCTCGCCGACCTGGACCCCGGCGACGTCGTGGTCGAGATCGGACCGGGTCTCGGCTCCCTGACTCTCGGGCTCCTTCCGCAGGTCGCCAGGGTCCTGGCCGTGGAGGTCGACCCCATCCTCGCGAGCGTCCTGCCGGACACGGTGGCCGCGCTGGCGCCTGCATACGGCGAACGCTTGACAGTCGTTGTCGCGGATGCGTTGACCGTGCGCACGCTGCCTGATCCTCAGCCGACGGCCTTGGTCGCGAACCTGCCCTACAACATCTCGGTACCCGTCGTGCTGAGCTTTCTCGAGGCCTTCCCGACCTTGCGTCGGGTTCTGGTGATGGTTCAGCTCGAGGTCGCGCAGCGTCTTGCCGCGCCGCCCGGCAGCAAGACCTACGGGATCCCCAGCCTCAAGGCCGCCTGGTATGCCGACGTGAGGCTGACGGGGACGGTGAGTCGCACCGTGTTCTGGCCTTCCCCGAACGTGGACTCCGGTCTGGTGACCCTCACCCGGCGTGAACCGCCCCGCACGCCGGCGTCCCGCAAGGAGGTGTTCGCCTGTATCGACGCAGCCTTTGCGCAACGGCGTAAGACCCTGCGCGCGGCTCTGGCCGGCTGGGCGGGTTCGGCCACCAATGCCGAGATGATCCTGCGGGCCGCGGGCGTGGACCCGCGGACCCGCGGCGAACAGCTCGACATCCACACCTTCGCGGCGATCGCAGCCGCCCGTCCCGCCCTGGTGGCCCGATGAGCTCAGCGGCGACCTCGCTGGCGTCCGTCACGGTGCGGGTCCCGGCCAAGATCAACCTCGAGCTGATGGTCGGTCCGGCCCGCCCGGACGGCTTCCACCACCTGGCAACGGTCTTCCAGGCGGTTGGTCTGCATGACGACATCAGTGTCGAACCGGCCGAAGACTGGGGCATTACCATCAACGGCCCCTACGCCGATCTTGTCCCAGCCGATGGCACCAACCTGGCGATGCGGGCGGCTCGCCTGCTGGCCACCGAGGCCGGCATCGACCTGCCGGTCCACATCACCATCGACAAGGACATCCCGGTCGCGGCGGGGATGGCAGGAGGGTCAGCCGACGCGGCGGGGGCACTCCTGGCTTGCGATGCGCTGTGGGGGGTGTGGTACTCGAGGGCAGCGCTGGAGGACCTGGCAGCCCAGCTGGGCAGCGATGTCCCGTTCGCACTCCTGGGCGGCACCGCGATGGGATCGGGGCGTGGAGACCAGCTCGCACCGGTGCTTGGGCGAGGCCGCTACACCTGGGTGTTGGCCCTCAGCGACGTCGGTCTCTCGACCCCCGAGGTGTATGCCGAGTGCGACCGGCTGCGTTCCGGCCTACGGGTTCCCGAGCCCACACCGTCCGCGTCGATGATGACCGCGCTGCGCTCGGGGGACGCTGAGTCCCTGGGGCGGGCGTTGAGCAACGACCTGCAGCCCGCTGCCCTGTCGCTGCAGCCTCGACTCGAGGAGGTGCTGCACACGGGCATGGACAACGGTGCCCTGGCTGGCATCGTCTCCGGGTCGGGTCCGACGGTCGCCTTCCTGGTCTCTGACACCGAGCGCAGCCTGGACCTGGCCGTGGCGCTGGCCGCGCCGGGTGCGGCTCCAGCCGTCAAGCGCGCCGTCGGTCCCGTGCGCGGAGCACACATCGTCACCGCGGCATCCGGACCCCGCGGCTCATTCGGCTCAACCGGGCATACCGGCCCCGCAGGACTCAGGAGCAGTTGAACACGATGGCCAATCTCGTCTCTGTCGAGCGCGCTTCCCTGGCGCTGGGCACCACCCTCATCCTCGACGGTGTCTCGCTCGGGGTCAGTAGCGGCACCCGGGTGGGTGTCGTGGGACGCAACGGTGGTGGCAAGTCCACCCTGTTGCGCGTTCTTGCCGGCCTTCAGCCGGTGGACGGGGGACGCATCACCATGCTCGGGTCGTTGACCGTCGGCATGCTCACCCAGGTCGACACGCTGGACCCCGAGGCGACGGTTCGCACGGCTGTGCTGGGAGATCTGCCCGAGCATGTCTGGGCCGGCGACCCACGCATCCGCGACATCCTCGACGGCCTGCTCGGCGGAATCGACGCACCGGACATGGGCGGGCTCGAGGCGATCGTCGGTCCGTTGTCCGGTGGTGAGCGTCGTCGGCTGGCGCTGGCCGGTCTGCTGGCGGCCGACCACGACCTGCTGCTACTAGATGAGCCGACCAACCACCTCGATGTCGAGGGCGTGGCATGGTTGGCCGATCACCTGGCCACCCGGCGTACCCGTCCTGGCACTTCCGTCGTCACCGTCACCCACGACCGCTGGTTCCTGGATGAGGTGGCCACCACGACGTGGGAGGTCGTCGATGGAGGGGTGAACTCCTACGACGGCGGGTATGCGGCATACGTGCTGGCCAAGGCCGAGCGCGACCGGGTGTCAGAAGTCACGGAGGAACGGCGCAGCAACCTGCTGCGCAAGGAGCTGGCCTGGTTGCGCCGCGGCGCACAGGCTCGATCGACCAAGCCGAAGTTCCGGATCGACGCGGCCAACGAGCTGATCGCTGACGAGCCTGCACCTCGTGACGATGTGTCATTGGTGCGCTTCGCCACGACCCGCCTCGGCAAGGACGTTGTCGACCTCGTCGACGTCAGTGTGACCTATGGTCAGCGGCGCCTGCTCGACCGCGTGACCTGGCGACTCGCACCAGGGGACCGGATCGGCATCGTGGGCGTCAACGGCTCCGGCAAGTCCACCTTGATGCGGGCGATCTTCGGGGAGGTCGCGCTGTCCGCAGGCACCCGCAAGGTGGGTAAGACGGTGTCGATGGCCTACTTGACCCAGGAGGTCCGCGAGCTTGAGAAGTTCGCCGACTGGCGGGTCATCGAGGCCATCGAGGACGTCAAGCAGTACACCCGCCTGGGTGACAAGGAGGTCAGCGCCAGCCAGCTTGCCAAGCGACTGGGCTTCAGCGGCGGCCGTCAGCAGACCCGGGTCAGCGATCTTTCAGGCGGCGAGCGCCGACGGCTGCAGTTCCTGCGGTTGCTCATGGCCGAGCCCAACGTGTTGATCCTGGACGAGCCGACCAACGACCTCGACATCGAGACGCTGACCTCCATGGAGGATGTTCTCGACGGTTGGGCGGGGACTTTGCTGGTCGTCTCCCACGACCGGTATCTGCTGGAGCGCATGTGTGACCGGCAGGTGGCGCTGTTGGGCGACGGGGCGGTTCGCGACCTGCCCGGCGGGGTGGAGCAATACCTCGACCTGCGTCAGGCAGCCCGGGCGTCTTTAGCGGCCACAGCAGACTCAGGGGCGTCCTCAGGCTCCCGGCTGAGAGCTTCCGCCGGGGCCGCAGCGTCCGGGCAGTCGGCCGCCGAGCTGCGCGAGGCGAAGAAGGACCTGAACCGGATCGACCGTCAGCTGTCCAAGCTCGCTGACCAGGAGGAGAGGATTCACGCGGAGATGGCGGCCAAGGCGGCCGATCACACCGCGGTGCTCGCGCTCAACGACGTGCTGCGAGCCATCGTGGACGAACGCGAGACTCTTGAGCTGGAATGGCTTTCGGTCGCCGAGATCATTGGGTGACCCCTGCCTTGGTTCGAACGGCCTCAGGGCTCGAACGGCGACAGGAGCTGACGCAGGAGCTCGGCGAGATGGCCCTGTTCTGACGGTGACAGCTGGTTGAGCAGGATGCGCTCGCGGTCGAGTAGGTCGGCCATGGCCGCATCAACAACCGTACGGCCCGCGGTGGTCAGCGTCACCTTGACCCCGCGCCGGTCGCTGGGGTCGGGACCGCGACTGACCAGGCCTCGGGCGGCGAGCCGGTCGACCCGGTTGGTCATGGTCCCGCTGGTCACCAGCGTCTGCGCGACCAGCTGTCCGGGGGAGAGCTGGTATGGCGCGCCCTCGCGTCTCAGCGCCGACAGAACGTCGAAGCCCCAGCCTTCCAGGTCGTGTTCGGCGAAGGCCGATCCGCGGGCGAGGTCGAGGTGTCGGGCGAGTCGTAGGAGACGCGAGAGGATGGTCAGGGGTGCGACGTCGAGGTCGGGCCGCTCACGCTGCCACGCTTCGACGATACGGTCGACCTCATCAGTGGGCACGGCGGACATGGCGAAAGCCTATCAGTAGGTATCTTGATATCAAGAGATCTTGGAAGGCGGCACCATGACAGAGACATGGAACCCTGAGCAGTATGAGAAGTACGGCGACCAACGGCGACGCCCGTTCGCGGACCTGACGTCCAGGGTGGCTGCGAGGAGCCCCGCGATCGTGGTGGACCTGGGTTGTGGGTCCGGTGCGGCTACTCTCGAGCTGGCGGCGCGCTGGCCACACGCGCGGATCATCGGAGTCGACTCCTCCGCCGAGATGCTCGATCGGGCCCGACGCAAGGACACCCTTGAACGGGTCGAGTGGCTTGGCTGCGACGTCGAGACCTGGGATCCGGCGCAGCTGGGCGCACCGATCGATGTCATCCTCTCCAACTCGTTGCTTCAGTGGGTGCCTTCCCACCTGCAGCTGATCCCTGGGTGGATCACGGCACTTGCGCCAGATGGCTGGTTCGCCATGCAGGTGCCGGGCAACTTCAACGCACCGTCGCACACCCTGCTGCGACAGGTTGCCATGAAGTCGCCTCGCGCCGCCGAGCTCCTCCCGCGCCTGGCTCGAGGTGAGGCAGTCAGCGAGCCGGCGGTGTACCTCTTCCTGCTAGCCGGTCTTGGCTGCGACGTCGATACGTGGGAGACCACCTATCAACACATACTGGATCCTGGTGCCCTCCAGGGTGAGCCAGTGCTGGAGTGGACCAAGGGCACCGCACTGTTGCCGGTGTTCGAGGTGCTCAAGGATGAGGTAGAGCGGGCTGACTTTGTCGCGGCATATGGCCACGCGCTGTCGCAGGCCTACCCGCGACAGCCGTTCGGCACGGTCTTTGCTTTCCGTCGCGTCTTCGCCGTGGCGCACAAGGCGGCGAGGGCGTAGTGGGGGCGGTCATCGGCTTGCACCACGTACAGGTGTCCTGCCCAGCTGGCTCGGAGAACATACTCAGGACGTTCTACGGCCAGATCCTTGGCATGGCGGAGGTGCCCAAACCGCCGGTGCTCGCCGCCCGTGGTGGGGTGTGGTTCCGAGCGGGCTCCTGCGAGATCCACTACGGCGTTGAGGATCCGTTCATCCCCGCGCGCAAGGCACATCCTGGGATCGCTGTTTCGGATGTCGATGCGGTGGCCGCTGCCGTTGCCGGGGCGGGGGCAACAGCCCGTTGGGATGACAACCTCCCGGGCGTGCGGCGGTTTCACACCCAAGATCCGGTGGGCAACCGGCTGGAGTTCCAACAGGTCCAGACCTGAGTGCCGTCTGCCCTGTAGGTGATCGCAGCGCTCCCGCCCTGGCGATCATCGCCACCACGACACTGTGCGCAGGTGCAGACTTGAGAGATGTTTCGGGACCGCGCCGATGCCGGGCACCTGCTGGCCGAGATGGTCGCCAGTCGGTTGGTGCACCCTGCTCACCCGAGGGGGGTCGCGGGCGGCATCGTGCTGGGTCTGCCGCGGGGAGGTGTTCCTGTTGCGGCACCGGTGGCGGACATCTTGGGCGTTCGCCTGGACGTGCTCGTCGTTCGCAAGGTCGGTGTGCCATGGCAGCCGGAGCTGGCGCTGGGCGCCGTCGGTGAACAGGGTGCGGTCGTTCTCAATGATGAGGTTGTCTCATCCTGTGGGGTGGGGCCCGAGGAGCTGGATGCCTTGATTCGCAAAGCTTCTCAAGAGGTTGAGGACATTGTGGCTCAACTGCGACCGACCGCCGATGTTCTTGATGTGAAAGGACGGATGGCCATCGCCGTCGACGATGGCGTGGCCACTGGTGCGACCGCCCGAGCCGCGTCCAGCGTGCTGCGCCGTAGCGGGGCCGGCCCGGTCATCCTTGCCACCCCGGTGGCAGCTTGGAGCGTGTTTGAACGTCTGGGGTCCTGCTTCGATGAGGTCATCTGCCTGAGGACACCAGTGCGGTTCGGCAGCGTCGGACAGCACTACCGGAAGTTCGACCAGGTGAGTATCACCACGGTCCGCCGGCTTCTGGAGGGGTTGCCAACCTGACGGGGCTATTTGCGCGCGGTGCGCAGGATGGGGTTCGGTTCCATTCCACCCAAGCCGTTCCAGGCGAGGTTGACCAGGTGTGCGGCAACGTCTGCTTTCTTGAACTTGCGCGAGTCCATCCACCACTGACCGGTCAGTGCCACCATGCCGACCAGCATCTGGGCGTAGATCGGCGCGGTCTTGGGATCCAGCTTCTGCCGCTTGAACTCCGCCGCGAGGATGTACTCGACCTGGCTGGCCACGTCACTGAGCAGGCTGGCAAAGGACCCTGTCGCCTGCCCTGCGGGTGAGTCGCGCACGAGGATCCGAAAGCCGTCGGTGGAGTTCTCGACGTAGTCCAGCAAGGCCAGCGCGGCCTGTTCAAGCAGCCGGCGAGCGTGACCGTTGGAAGTGAGCGCCCCGGTGATCCCGTCGAGCAGCGAGCGAATCTCACGGTCGACGACCACTGCATACAGACCCTCTTTGCCCCCGAAGTGTTCGTAGACCACTGGCTTGGAGACCCCCGCCTTGGCAGCGATCTCCTCGACCGTCGTTGCTTCGAACCCTTTGTCCGCAAAGAGCTTGCGGCCGACTTCAAGCAGTTGTTCACGCCGTTGCTTGCCGGTCATCCGGGCGCGGGAGGTCGTCACCGCGGTTGTCTCCTGTGCTTGGGTCACCATGCCATCATGTCCGAACGTGGGCCTTGGTGCTGTGGCTGGCGCACTGACGTCGCCTGCCATCAAGGCGTTCGGGACGTGGCCAACGGACGTCAGAGGCCCAGCTCAGCTTCTCCAAGGCCCAAATGGTGCAGGCGCTGCTGTCGAGCCGGTGCGGGTTAGGGGGGGCGGAAGTCGTCATGGATGGTGTCCTTCGGTGGTGACGAAACTTACGCAAGCGTAACCTTCGGGACCGTAGGTTGGAGGGTTTCTGCCGATTCCCTGACAGCCATCAGGGTCCACTACCCTTGCCAGTGCCCCGCGCAGGCGGGTCGTTCCCCGGTTGGTCTGCTGGCAGGGCCCGCCTGACTTTGAATCAGGATTAGCGACGAAGGTTCGATTCCTTCCCGGGGAGCCGATTGAGCACGAAACCGGCCTGTAATTCGTGGCCGTGACACCCGCCCGCTAGGCGATATGTCACGCAGATGTCACTACGTCCAGCACAGAGGCCGCAGAACGGAGCGCATCGTCCTGGCTGTGAACGTAGGTCCGCATGGTGAAGGCCGCGTCCGTGTGACCGAGCCAAGCGGCGATGACAGCGACCGGTACGCCTCGCAGGTGCATGAGAGTCCCGCAGGTGTGGCGAGCATCGTGCAGGCGTAGAGGACGCACCCCTGCACGGTCGAGAAGCCGCCCCCATGCGAGGCCCAGCGTCTCGGGGTGCATCGGTGAGCCGCCCTCGTCAGCGACGACGTAGCCGCCTTCGAGGTAGTCAACGCCCAGGCGCAGACGGTCCTCGTTCTGGCGCTTGCGCGCACGTTTGAGAACGCGCGTGAGTGAATCTGGCAGAGGTAGCGCCCGCTCGCCCTTGGCCGTCTTAGGTGTGGACTCAATCACCACGCCGTCGACCAAGATCCGCGTATGCCGAACCCTCAACTCACCGGCCCCGAGGTCGACGTCAGCCCAGGTCAGGCCGCACACCTCACCGCGCCGAAGGCCGCTGAGCGCCAGATGCCACGCCGCCTCGATCCGGTCGGACTCGGCCGCCTTGAGCAGTTTGTGAACCTCAGCCTCGGTGAACGTCTCCATCTCGTGTTTGACCTGTGGCACCCGGTCGACAAGGTGTGCCACGTTGCGCACGACCCAGCCCTGCCGCATAGCGTCCTCAAGGACCATTTGCAGGACCGTCAGCATGAGGTTCAGCGAGCGGGGCGACCACGGCCGCCGCGGTCGCCCGTTGGACATGCTCAGCCCACCAGCCGCCAGCGACGTCACCAGTGCGTCTACGTGGGCCTTCTCGATCCGCTGAACCGGCATCGCACCATGCGCAGCCCTGACCGGTTTGAGGACGTCGGCATAGTTCGCCAGCGTCGACGGCCGCACACGACGACCAGCGAGCCAGTCACGACAAACGACCTCAACCGTCTTGGTGCTGCGCGTGGTGAACACTCCGGCCGAGACGTCGGACGACATCCGCGCGTATGCCTTCGTGGCTTCGGCCTCGCTCTCGAACCTTCGCCGGACCTGGCGACGCTTGCCCGTGGCAGGATTCATCCCGGCATCGGTGACGATCTCAACCCGCCTCGCCCCGCTGGGCAGGGTGACCCACTTCGCCCCGGGTGGCAGCCGACGACGCTTGCTCATGACTTCTTCCCCTTCGGTGCGTGAAGCGCTGTGAGCTTGTCTAAGCGGTCTGGACCTTCGCCCAGATACTTCTCGACGTCCGCGAGCAGCGCCCTCGACACGTGCCCCCGCTTGGTCTGTGCGCTGCGTTTGCTCAGGCCCGAAACGTCGCCGGTACGCGCCTCTCGTTCTGCTCGGAAGGACTGCCCGAACACCCGGTAGGCGAGCGCGTCCAGATCCTCCGGGCGCAACCCCAACTTGCCGGCCATCTTGCGCAAATCCTCACTAGAGACCCGGTAGTCCTCAAGTTCCTCCTTGGTCGCGTCGCGTATCTCGACAGGTCCCACACCATTCACG
>Ga0208850_1000273_pt1 | contig 17773 bp, 18 predicted proteins | sample NGESurshal092012_5_FD_184475 | JGI IMG/M metagenome (GOLD analysis project Ga0208850, IMG submission 184475) | Arctic peat soil microbial communities from Barrow, Alaska - NGEE Surface sample 210-2 shallow-092012 (SPAdes) | ecosystem: Environmental > Terrestrial > Soil > Wetlands > Peat ... | reverse complement strand
CCCGCAACAACAACACCCGGGCCCAGACGAGGGCATGGCCGACTAAAGCTCTGTACTGCTCTCTAAAGTGCACACGACTGGCAACTGTTTGCAGCCCCTGATCGGGCGGGTCGGCGCGGGCAATGGGCCTAACCCTGCTGGAAGGTTTGGACAAACCGGTCGGTTACCGGGTGCGCGCCGACCCGGTCGGCCACCCCTTCGCCCTGGTCACGCCCGAAGACCTCGCCTGGCGTGGCGGGATTGTCCGACCGCTGCGATCACCAGGGCGCCGGATCGTGTCCGGACCACCCTGGCCGCCTACCCTGGAGTCATGCCCCGACCACATCGCCGACGTCCCGAGGGCACCGAGCTCGATCTGAACCGCGCCATCGGTGGGGTCGAGCGCCGTGAGTCCCACAGCGACGGTGAGTGGTTCGTCCGCCGGGTCAGCGGCGCCGGCTCCAGCAAATCCTTCCGTTGCCCGGGCTGCCAACAAGAGGTGGCAGCCGGCGTACCCCATGTGGTTGCGTGGCCGGCTGATGGAATGGGCGGCCTGGAGGACCGCCGACACTGGCACACCCCCTGCTGGACCGCTCGTGGCCGGCGCACACCCAGAGGATCTTCTCGATGAATCCAGGCCTTCGATGACTGTGTTGTTTCAATGAGTGTTGGCGAGCATGCGATCCGGGCCAGTACGGTTCTGCCGGCACGTCGTCGCGACATCGAGTTGCACACGGCGGACGGACTGCGTCTGGTGGGGGAGTTGGCCCTGCCACTGGAACGGGACCCGGTCGCGACCCTGGTGACCCTGCACCCGTTGCCCACCCACGGCGGCTTCATGGACAGTCACGTGTTGAAGAAGGCGTCCTACCGCCTGCCTGCGCTGGCCGACATCGCCGTCCTGCGGTTCAACACCCGTGGCACGACCTCGCCGCGTGGCACCTCCGAGGGCGCCTTCCACGAGGCCCGCGACGAGCGGTTCGACGTCGCCGCGGCCATCGAGTTCGCCCGGGTCGCGCAGGACCCTGCGCTGCCGAACCGGTGGCTGCTCGGGTGGTCCTTCGGCACCGACCTTGCCCTGATGTACGGCAACGACCCCGCGGTTGCCGGCGCCATCCTGCTCAGCCCACCGCTGAAGTTCAGCGGTCCGGAGCATCTGCAGGGGTGGGCGAGATCAGGAAAGCCGCTGGTCGCACTGGTGCCCGAGCTCGACGACTACCTGAGACCCAAGGAGGCGGCGCAGCGCTTCGCCACCATCGCCCAGGCGAGAGTCGTTGGCGTCCAGGGCGCCAGACACCTGTGGGTGGGGGAGAACTACGTGCGCCGGGCGCTCGACGAGATTGTGGCCACAGTGTGCCCGGGCGCCGCGCCCTTGCCGACCACCTGGGACGGTGAGGTCGTCCAGGGGCCGGTCTGAGGGCCAGCTCAGGATTCAGACCGGGAGCACGGCCAGGTCTGGCGGCCGCTGGTTGATGGTCCACGATGCCCTCGAGATCTCAGGCAACACAGAAGAGGTTCGAAACCCAAGACGAGGCTGTGCCTCAGGCCTCGGTCACTGGATCTGCTCAGCGGTCGCATCGACCTTTCAGGGGTCTGCGAACCGGTTGATCGCGGGCAGGAGGGCCGCCCGTGTCTCCAGGTCCGTGGCGCCAAGACCGGTGTGCGGGGCGAGGGCGAGCACCCCGACCTTGCCCTGGTGCAGGTTGCGGTGGACGTCGAACGCCGCCTGTCCGACATGGTCCAGGGAGTAGGTCTTGCTCAGCGTTGGGTGGATCAGCCCCCGGTGGATCAGATCGTTGGCCTCCCACGCCTCGCGGTAGTTGGCGAAGTGCGAGCCGACGATGCGCTTGAGGCTCATCCACAGGTACCGGTTGTCGTACTCGTGCAGGAACCCTGAGGTCGATGCGCAGGTCACGATGGTCCCACCCCGGCGCGCGACGAAGACGCTGGCACCGAAGGTCTCACGGCCCGGGTGCTCGAAGACGATGTCGGGGTCCCGGGCGCCGGTCAGCTCGCGAATCTTGGCGCCGAAGCGCTTCCACTCGCGTGGGTCCTGGGTGTGGGCGTCCTTCCAGAAGCGGTAGCCCTCGCCGGTGTCGTGGCTGCGGTCGATGACCAGCGTGGCGCCCATCTTGCGGCAGATGTCGGCCTTGTCGGGGCTGGACACCACACAGATCGGGGTGGCACCGGAGGCCAGCGCCATCTGCGTGGCGTACGAGCCGAGTCCGCCGCTGGCCCCCCAGATGAGGACGACATCGCCGAGCTTCATCCCGGCGCCGTTGCGCGAGACCAGCTGACGGTAGGCCGTGCTGTTGACCAGCCCGGGCGAGGCGGCCTCCTCCCAGGTGAGGTGGCTTGCCTTGGGCATCAGCTGGTTGGCCTTGACCAGCGCCAGGTCGGCCAGGCCGCCGAAGTTGGTCTCGAAACCCCAGATGCGTTGTTCAGGGTCCAGCATCGTGTCGTTGTGGCCGTCGGCGTTTTCGAGCTCGACGGACAGGCAGTGTGCGACGACCTCGTCGCCGGGCTTCCAGGCGTTGACACCGGGGCCAGTGCGAAGGACGATGCCGCACAGGTCGGAGCCGACCACGTGATAGGGCAGGTCGTGCTTCTTGGTTGCCGGCGAGAGCCGGCCATAGCGCTCGAGGAAGCCGAAGGTCGACATGGGCTCAAAGATCGAGGTCCACACGGTGTTGTAGTTGATGGCGCTGGCCATCACCGCCACCAGCGCCTCGCCCGGGCCGAGCTCTGGGACGTCAACCTCCTCCACGTGCAGGCTCTTGCGCGGGTCCTTGTCCCGGCTGGGCAGGCCGGCAAACATCTCGACCTCGTCTTTGTGCACCGTGACGGCGCGGTATCTCGCCGGGATCTCGAGAGCCGAGTACGTTTCCGGCGATCGGTCGCCGGAGAGGATCGCATCGCGAATGGCCTGCATCGTGGTACTCCTGGGGACGGGCGGGCAGAACGGAACCTGGTGTGTCCGTTGAAACTACTTGTGTGCGGGTGTGAAGGGGAAGTCCATGTGAGTTTCACCGCACGGTGACCTGGCTCACCGTAGAGAACACAGCTCCGATACCGTCGCGAATGCGAACCCATCTGCCTTGAGCCCGGTGATGATGGCGTCGAGATTGTCGATCGTCACGAGTCGGTTGCTCGGCCCGGTGTCGTGAGCCAGGATGATCGAGCCGGGCTGGACAGCCTTGCGGATGGCTTGGATGATGCCGGCGGGCTTGTCCTCGAAGCGATTCTCGTTCATCTGGGTGTTCCACAGCACGGTGGTCAGCCCCTGCTCGGCGGCGGCCAGGAAGGAGGAACCCGCCAGGTGCCCGTATGGAGGCCGGAACAGCATGGGGCGCCTGCCGTAGACCTGCTCCCTGATCGCCGAGGTGCGTGCCAGCTGGTCAGTGCACTCGGCGTAGTCCAGCCGAGCGAGGTCGGGGTGGTCCCACGTGTGGTTACCCAGCTCGTGGATGCCGATGGAGTCGGCGTGGACTGCCCCGTGGCGCAGCACGTTGATTCCCTTGAGGAAGAACGTCGCCGGCACGCCGTGCCTGGCCAAAGTCGCCAGAACCCGGGGGGTCCAGTCGGCATCGGCCCGTCGTCGAACGTCAGAGCCACTCGTCTGCGGCCGGTCGGGCCCGACCAGAGCACAGAGCTACCGGGGGCCGACGGCGGCGAAAGATCCGGGCGGATCCCGGATGCGAAGCCGCCATAGAACTGCAGGGGCGTCGTGCTCTGAGCCTGGGCAGAGGCCTTCTCGGCGCTGGTCATCCCGAGCGCCCCGACGGCCGAGGCGCCCATCCCAGTCAGTATGTCCCGCCTGCTCAAACCCACCGGCACATCCTAGATGAGTCGAGCTGAGCAGCATCTGAGCTGATCCTGGTGCCAGAGTTCGTCCATTCGTTCGTCGCCCCCTCGGTAGGCCCCGGCTGCGGCCGTCATCTGAGAATGTGGCTTTGGCCACGGGCGACGTCTGGGTCAGCCGGGAGGAGAGCTGTGAGATGAGGTCTGGCGTGGTCGGCTGCGCTGATGGGCTCTGCGGCGATGTCTGTTGCCCTGATGGCGGCCACCCCCGGGGCAACGGCGACCCCGGACGCGCAGCCGGGTCTGGCCACCGGCCCGGGCTGACGAGCCACCCAGGAGGTCCCGGGCCCGGTTCCTCGCGGGCCGATCGCCGATACGACATGGCTGTCTTTGGGCTCGGTTCCGGGCAAGGGCACGCGCTGGCAGGAGATGAGCAGGACGGCGCTGCTCGATCTGCACCAGCTCTCCCGCCAGAACGGTGCGGTGGCGGCCGGGGCAGGCGGTCGCTGGAACTACTCCTGGCCGCGTGACACCGCCTTCGTTGCCGTGGCGATGGCGCGCACAGGTCACCAGGGCGAGGCACTGCAGGCGTTGAGGTTCCTACGGCACGTGCAGCTTGTCGATCGCGGTTTCGAGGCGCGTTACCTCCTGGACGGAAGTGGCCCGCCAGATGATCGCGCCCGCCAGTCCGATGGCGCGGGCTGGGCGTTGTGGGCGGCCTGGGAGGTCAGTCGATCCTCGGGGGACGCGGGCGCTGCGGCCAGCCTGCGCTCGCTGCTCGACAATGCCACGGGCTTCGCCCTGGCCGCCACGGACAACGGCCGTCAGCTCCCGCCGGCCTCCCCTGACTACTGGGAGGTGGGGGTCAGTCGCACCTCTTTGGGCACGGTCGCGCCACTGCTGGCTGGTCTTGAGGCGAGCCAGAAGATGTATGTCGCGCTCGGCGAGCGCGGGCTCGCCGAGCGCTCCGGAGCTGCGGCGACACGGCTTCGCACCATCATCGAGCAACAGTTCGCAGGCGGCTGGGAGCGGTTCGGCTCACAGGGACACCGCGGCGGCGGACTGGACGCTGCGGTGACCTTCCTGATGCCGCCGTTCGCCCGGTCGCCGTCCTCGCAGGTTGTGGACGCCTGGACGCGCTACCAGCTGGACGCGCGCCGACCCGGCGGAGGCCTCGCCCCGGAGTCGCAGTGGAAGCACGACGGGATCTCGTGGACGCCCGAGACCGCCCTGGTCGCCTACACGGCTGCGATGAGCGGGCGTCCCGACCTGTCAGCTCACTGGCTGGACTGGCTCAATGAGCACCGCACAGCATGGGGGAGCCTGCCCGAGAAGGTGCTCGCCACGGGCGCCCCGCCGGGCCGGCGCCTCTTGCGTGGACCGCGGCCCTCGTCGTGCTGACGAGCGCCGAGCTGGCGGCCCAGCAACAACCCGGCAGCAAGGTAGTCCTGCCAGTGCGGGTGGCTCAGCCCGCCGGGGTGGCGGCCGGCTCGACGAGCTCGACGAGTACCCCACCGGCGTCCTTGGGGTGAATGAAGTTGACCCGGCTGTCGGAGGTGCCGCGGCGTGGCTCTTCAAACAGCAGCCGAAGTCCCCGCTGACGCAGTGTCGCCGACACGGCCTCGAGGTCGACGACGCGGTAGGCCATCTGTTGAATCCCGGGGCCCGATCGGTCCAGGAACTTGGCGATCGTCGACTCCGGTGACAGGGGTGCGAGCAGCTGGATGCACGACCCGGACTGGCCCACGCCCATCATCGCCTCGCGTACACCCTGCTCCTCGTTGACCTCTTCGTGCAGGAGGCGCATCCCGTAGGTGTCGCGGTAGAAGGCGATCGCCGTATCGAGGTCGCTCACAGCCACGCCAACGTGGTCGATAGCGGTGAACAGGTCGTCAGGCTGGTGGCTCATGGGGTCAGCCTAGGCGACTGCAGCGACGGTCTCCGGTCGCTGCGGGCTGGTTCGGGGTGTGTCGATGACCACGGTTCACGACCCGCGCTGCGCGGCTAGGATGTCGGCCAAGGAGCTTGTTCGCAAGCCTTAGACCCACTCATCCCTTGTCGTTGGAGGAACTTCCATGAGCGAACGTCCCGTATCTGTGATCGTTGCCGGAGCGCGGACCCCTTTGGGTCGCATGCTTGGCTCCCTGAAGGACTTCTCTGCAGTGGACCTGGGTGGCGTGGCCATCAAGGGTGCCCTGGAGAAGGCCGGCCTGCGAGGTGACCAGGTTGACTACGTGATCATGGGCCAGGTGCTCACCGCGGGTGCCGGCCAGATCCCTGCACGTCAGGCCGCTGTGAAGGCCGGCATCCCGATGAGCGTGCCCGCCCTGAGCATCAACAAGGTGTGCCTGTCGGGTATTGACGCGATCGCGCTGGCCGACCAGCTCATCCGGGCGGGTGAGTTCGAGATCATCGTGGCCGGTGGCCAGGAGTCGATGTCCAACGCTCCGCACCTGTTGGAGAAGAGCCGCCAGGGCTACAAGTACGGCGACGTCACGATGCACGATCACATGGACCGTGACGGCCTGTGGGACTCGTTCACCGATCAGGGAATGGGTCTGCTGACGGAGACCGGCAACACCGGTGACCTCTCGTTCACCCGCGCCGAGCAGGATGAGTTCTCGGCCCGCAGCCACCAGCTCGCCGCGCGCGCCTGGAAGGACGGGTTGTTCGACGACGAGGTCGTCGCATTGTCGCTTCCTCAGCGCAAGGGCGACCCGATCGAGTTCAAGGCCGACGAGAGCATTCGCGCGGACACGACTGTCGAGTCCCTGGCCAAGCTTCGACCCGCGTTCAGCAGGGACGGCTCCATCACGGCCGGCTCCTCGTCCCCGATCTCCGATGGCGCTGCGGCCGTCGTGGTGATGAGCAAGACCAAGGCCGAAGAGCTGGGCCTGACCTGGCTCGCCGAGATCGGCGCTCATGGCGTCGTGGCGGGCCCGGACTCCACGCTGCAGGGCCAGCCGGCGCAGGCCATCACGGCGGCCTGTGCCAAAGAGGGCATCAGCCCCGCCGATCTCGACCTGGTCGAGATCAACGAGGCGTTCGCCGCAGTGGGACTGGCATCCACCAAACTCCTTGGCATCGACGCGGACAAGGTCAACGTCAACGGAGGCGCGATCGCCGTCGGGCACCCCATCGGCATGTCGGGGGCCCGGATCACCCTGCACCTTGTCCTGGAGCTCAAACGCCGTGGTGGCGGCGTGGGGGTGGCCGCTCTGTGCGGCGGCGGGGGGCAGGGAGACGCACTGATCGTGCGCGTTCCCCAGCAATGAGTTCAGGGTTGGGTTCCACGCCGGCTCCAACCCTGAGATCTCACTGATGGCAGGCAGATCCGTTGATGTCCCTGCCCTGGTCGATGCGGCCAGGGCAGGTGCTCCACGTGCCGTTGCCCGGCTGATCTCGCTGGTCGAAGACGGCCACCCGGCGCTGCGTGAGGTGATGTCCGCTCTGGCGTCGCACACCGGCCGGGCTCACATCTTCGGCGTCACCGGTAGCCCGGGCGTGGGCAAGTCGACGTTGACCAACGCACTGGTCGCCGGCCTGCGGACCCGGGGCAAGCGGGTCGGCATCCTGGCGGTCGACCCCTCTTCGCCGTTCTCAGGCGGGGCCCTGCTCGGTGACCGGATCCGCATGCAGGACCACGCCCTGGACCCCGGTGTCTACATCCGCTCCATGGCCAGTCGCGGTCACCTCGGTGGGCTGTCGTGGACGACCCCTCAGGCTCTTCGCGTCCTGGACGCCGCGGGGTGTGACGTCGTGGTGGTCGAGACGGTGGGCGTGGGCCAGAGCGAGGTCGAGGTGGCCGGTCTGGCCGATACCACCCTGGTGCTCCTCGCGCCCGGGATGGGCGACGGTGTCCAGGCGGCGAAGGCCGGAATCCTGGAGATCGGTGACATCTTCGTCGTGAACAAGGCAGACCGTGAGGGCTCCGACGCCACGGTTCGCGACCTGCGGCACATGATCAGCCTGGGGGACCGTACCGAGCCAGACCTCTGGCGCCCCCCGGTGCTCAAGACGGTGGCGGCACGAGGAGAAGGCATCGAAGAGGTGATGACCGCGATCGACGATCACTTCGCCTGGATGGAGCGCACCGGGACGCTACGGGATCGCCGCGTGCGTCGGGCCGGTGATGAGATCGAGGCGATCGCCATCCAGGCGCTGCGTGCCCGGATAGGTGACCTGCGCCATGGGCAGGCCGTGGACGAGCTCGCTGGACACGTCGTGGACGGCACGAGCGATCCGTATGCCGCCGCCGACCGGATCCTTGACGCCGTTACCTGAGTCTCTCGGAGGTCGACAGGTCGCGGGAGCCTTGGCGCGGGTCGGGATCCTGTCCACCCTCGGTGGCCCTCGGGTGTTCCAGGGCACTCGAGTGCTCCAGGGCCGCCGCATGCTCCAGCTCGAGCAGTGAGTCGTTTCGTCGCTCGTCCTCGAAGGCCGCATGGCCACCCCGGAACCCGAACAGCCGCTTGGTCCACAGGATGTAGGCGATGGCGAACAGGTTGACGATCAGGGCGCCGACTCGCAGCCAGCTGACCTTGACCAGGATCTCGTGGACCTCCAGCGGCACGAACAGCGCCGTCACCACGACGGCGACGTACTCGCCCCAGCGCCTCTTGAACCACAGACCATAGGCCTCGACCAGCTCGAGGATGCCGAAAGCCAGGACCCCGAGCGCGACGAGCAACAGCGTGGAATGCCTTGCCGTGAAGGCCTGCTGGATCAGGCGGACCGGGCCGCTGTCCTCCAGGTCGACACCGAATTTGTCCGCCAACGGTTCCAGGGCCGGCAAGTAGGAGTTGAAAACCTGCTTCAGCGCGTTGCGGGATCCGTCGAATCGCCACACGCCGTAGGCCAGGGCCACCAGCAGGAAGCCGCGGGTGCCGCGGTCGACCGCGAGGAACCGCAGGACGAAGGTGTCCCGCAAAGCCTTTCCGCGCAGCACGATCGGCGCGGCATCGGCGGGTCCCGAACCCAGCGGTGTGCCCAGAATGTAGGCACCACAGCGCAGGCAACGCCATGCGTGCCCCGACGGAGTGCTCGCCTGGAGCCGTGCCGCAAGGGCTGGCTCTGTGGGCGCGTAGGTGGCATGGCCGTGCAGCCCGCACGAACGCGAGTTCCAGTCGAAGGTCTTTAGGGGAGGCCAGGGCACGCTCATGAGCCTAAGGCCTACCATCGGAACATGCTGGTTGCCTTCTCCGTCGCCCCATCCGCCTCCGAGTCCACTGGTTCGGTCAGTGAGGCCGTGGCAGCGGCAGTAAAGATCGTGCGGGACAGTGGCCTGCCCAACCACACAGACTCCATGTTCACCACGATCGAGGGCACCTGGCAGGAGTGCATGGACGTCGTGCGGGCAGCCTGCGAGGCCGTGGGCGCGTTTGGCCCGAGAGTCAGCCTGGTCCTCAAGGCCGACATCCGTCCCGGATTTGAGGGAGAGCTCACCGCCAAGGTCGAACGCCTGGAGAAGGCCCTTGACCGCCAACAGGATTCCTGAGCCAGCGCCCGGGCGATGGCGGATGCGGCTCGAGGTGGACGAACCCGGGTCCAGGGTGGCCGTGGCGCTCGATGAGGGCGGGACCATCCTCGGCCTGGCCACAGCCGGGGCCGCTCGTGATCACGACGCCCCGACTGCCTGGGAGCTCTACTCGATCAACGTCGTGGCCCGCCAACAGGGCAGCGGAATGGCTGACGACCTGATCCGGACCACCGCCGGCAGCAGCGACACCACGGTGTGGGTCCTGGCCCAGAACGCGCGCGCCCAGAGCTTCTACACCCGACACGGCTTCAGGGTCGAGGGCGCCAGCGCGGTCGATGAGGTCACCGGCGCGCGGCAGATACGCATGGTCCGCAGGTCCGCAGGTCTGTTGGGCGCTAGCGTGACGTCGTGGCCAAGCCCGTAGCACTCCCGTTCGACCCGATCCGTCGCGCCGCCGATCTGTGGCGCTCTCGCTGGGGCGCAGGTTCGAAGCCCGCCGCGATGGCCTCGGCAACCTCGATCATGCGCGTGCAGCAACTGCTCTTGGGTGACTTGGACGCAACAGTGCGTCGGCACGAGCTGACGTTTGCGCGATACGAGGCCCTGGTCCTGCTGGCGTTCAGCCGAGAAGGGCGCCTGCCGATGAGCAAGATCGGGCAGCGGTTGATGGTCCACCCCACCAGCGTCACCAACATCGTCCAGCGTCTGGCCCGGCAGGGTCTGGTGGCACGCGACCCCAACCCCGACGACGGTCGCGGAATGCTGGCGACCATCACGCCGCTGGGTCGCAACGTCATGGAGGCGGCCACCGCCGATCTGGTGGCCGCCGGGTTTGGCCTGGGTGCGCTGACCCCTGACGAGCACGAACTGCTCTTCGCCTTGCTGCGCAAGGTCCGCGTCGCGGCCGGCGACTTCTCGGGGTAGCGGGGTCCCCGCCGCGAATCTTCAGCAGTCGTGGCAGTGACATTTACTAGGACGTCCTATTAAATGTCTCCATGACGACCGAGAGCACCCAGCCCACCGGAGATCCGATGTCCGGCCGGGCCCGTTGGCAGCGCAGGTATGACGCAGCGCTGGCCAAGGGCCTGGTACGTGACGCGGACTTCACCACCTTGTCCGGTGTGCAGGTCGATCCTGTCTACGGGCCTTCTGGCTCTGACGAAGAGGTGGCGGCGGCCATTCCAGGCTTTGAGCGGATCGGCTGGCCGGGGGAGTTCCCGTTCACCCGGGGGCTGCACGCCACCGGACATCGCGGACGCCCCTGGACGATCCGGCAGTTCGCCGGCTTCGGCAATGCCGAACAGACCAACGAGCGGTACAAGATGATCCTGAACCGCGGTGGCGGCGGCCTCAGCGTCGCCTTCGACATGCCGACCCTGATGGGTCGCGACTCCGACGAGTCCCTGAGCCTAGGTGAGGTTGGTCACTGTGGAGTGGCCATCGACTCGGCGGCTGACATGGAGATCTTGTTCAAGGACATACCTCTGGACAAGGTCAGCACGTCGATGACGATCAGCGGCCCGGCTGTTCCGGTGTTCTGCATGTACATCGTCGCGGCCGAACGAGCGGGAGTCGATCCTGGCGTCCTGAACGGCACGTTGCAGACGGACATCTTCAAGGAGTACATCGCACAGAAGGAGTGGCTGTTCGAGCCGGAGCCCCACCTGCGTCTCATCGGCGACCTGATGGAGTACTGTTCAGCCAACATCCCGGCATACAAGCCCTTGTCGGTCTCCGGCTACCACATTCGCGAGGCGGGGGCCACGGCCGCCCAAGAGCTCGCGTTCACCCTCGCGGACGGGTTCGGGTACGTGGAACTGGGACTGTCCCGCGGCATGGATGTGGACGTCTTCGCCCCCGGTCTGTCCTTCTTCTTCGACAGCCACCTCGACTTCTTCGAGGAGATTGCCAAGTTCCGCGCAGCCCGCAGGATCTGGGCGCGATGGCTGCGTGACACCTATGGCGCCAAGACCGACAAGGCCCAGTGGCTGCGTTTCCACACGCAGACCGCCGGTGTCTCCCTCACCGCCCAGCAGCCGCTCAACAACGTCGTGCGCACCGCTGTTCAGGCCCTGGCCGCGGTCCTGGGCGGCACGAACTCGTTGCACACCAACGCCCTTGACGAGACCCTGGCCCTGCCCACCGAGCAGTCCGCCGAGGTGGCACTGCGTACCCAGCAGGTGATCATGGAGGAGACCGGCGTCGTCAACGTCGCTGACCCTCTGGGTGGCTCGTGGTACGTCGAGGCCCTCACCGACCGGATCGAGGCTGACGCCGAGGCGATCTTCGACACCATCCGCACGATGGGGGAGCTGGGCCGCTCACCGGGTCCGGACGGCAAGGCTGTCCACCCGGTCGGACCGATGACGTCGGGCATCCTGCGCGGCATCGAGGACGGCTGGTTCATGTCCGAGATTGCGGATGCGGCGTTCACCTACCAGATCGCACTTGAGAAAGGCGAGAAGAAGGTGGTCGGGGTCAACTGCCACACCGAGTCGGTCAGCCACGAGCTGGAGATCCTGCGAGTCAGCCACGAGGTCGAGGTGGAACAGGTGAGCACACTGACCGCCCGCCGGGGCGCCCGTGACGAGGCCACCGTCAGTGCTGCCGTCCGCCACCTGGTGGAGGTCGCGGGGACGTCGGAGAACATGGTTCCCGCCATGCTCGACGCGGTTCGGGCAGAGGCCACCCTCGGCGAGATCTGCAACGCCTTGCGCGACCTGTGGGGCGTCTATCGGGAGCCGGCACGCTTCTGAACCGGCCTGGCCGGCACTTGTCCTGATTATCGTTTTCACTCTTGCGCCGTCTAGATGTGTCATGGTAGATGCATCGACTCGTGGGCAGGTGGGCCTTCGTGATGACCATTCATCAACGTAAGGACATACTTGTGCCAGCATCAACACGACGGGCTCTAGGGGCTGTCTTAGCCGCCTTGGGCATCGTCCTGGTGTTTGTCGGAGCCTGGATCGTCGTGGAGCTCGGACCCTCGGGTGAGGCGCAGTTCCGTGCCACCTCGAAGGCTCCGGGCGCCATCGTCGTCACCTCCGACGTGCTCAACGCCGTGGATGTCCCGGCGCGCGTCACGGCGACCCGTGCAGATGGTGGTGCGGTCCTGCTGGCCGTGGCTCCGAGCCCTGATGCCCGCGCGATCCTGGCCACTTCCGCCGTGTCGAGCGTCAGCGGCGTGCGCTATCCGGCGGGGGCGCTGGACCTTCACGCCTCAGGGGCTGGCGCACTGAGCGACATCAGCAATGCAGATATATGGCGGCTCTCCGCCAAGGGGGCGGGTTCGGCCGCACTGGAGGTCGACCAGGGCAGGGCACCCGAGACGCTGGTGGTCACCTCAGGTGATTCCACTGCCTTGAGCAATGTCACGGTGACGATGACCTGGGCCGATCGGGCCTGGTTCTTCGAGGCTCTGGCCATGGCCATGATCGGCGCAGTCCTGGCCGTGTTCGCACTCACTGATCTGTGGCAGGGCCGTGTCATCACCGTTGCGGGCGATGTCGCCAAAACCAACACCCTGGAGACCACGAAGTGACCCGACATGACTTGATCACCAAGAGCGCGGCGGCGTTGAGACGTCGCCGCGATGACCTGATGCGGCGCGACCTGACCACCAGCGCGGCGGTGACGTTGAGACTTCGCCGCGATGACCTGATCGGGATTGTGCGCGGCATCCTCGTGTCCATCGTCGCCGTCGTTTGTGTCTTCATGATCACCTCCGTCCCCGGATGGGCCGCGACGCATGCGCTACTGGGCATCCACCAGGCGCCGGAGGCGAAGACGAACTCGGCTCCGCTGACCGTCGACCAGGCCAAGAAGATCCTCGCCAGGGCCTTCACGGCCGCCTACTTGGGGGAGACGACGACCGGCGCAGCCGCCAGGGCGGACCTGAGAGCGGCATACACCCGTGAGGGCCTGCGTGCGGCGGAGGGGCGGGTCAAGCTGGCCAGTGTGGAGCCGGCGGTCGCGCCATCCCTGCTTGTGGCACCGCATCCCACGCTTCTGGCCGTCTCCCGCGGTTTCGGCTTTCCGCGGTTCATCGTGGCCCAGACGCTGGCGTCCGGGGGCGGTCTACCGATCCTGCATCTGCTTACCTCTCCGGATGCTGGGACGCCATACAAGATCTCCATGTCGGTCGAGATGGTGCCGCCTGCCACGGTCACGCCCTTTGACTCGCTCAAGGCAGGTTCACCTCTGGTGGCCAACGGCGCCGGGCCCCGGGCGACCAACGGCACCGGACTGGTAGTGGCTCCTGCCACGTTGCTGAAGCTCTACGCAGCACAGATGGCGTTCCCGGCCAAACCCGTCCCCAAGCCGCCGTTCGCGGCGGACTCCTTCGCCAGCCAGATACAGGTAGGGGCGGCTGGGGTCGCCGACGCGGTCGGGTCTCAGGCAGACTTCGTCCAGGTACACAAGGTCGTCCCGGACTCCGTGTATGCGGTGCGCCAGGCGAGCGGCGACGCGCTGGTCTTCGGAGTCCTGGAGCGTAAGGACTCCTTCAGAGTCAAGCCGGGTGAAAACGTCAACACTGATGCGAACAAAGAGTTTGTCCTGCTGAGTGGCAAGAAGATGATCACCACGGCGGCCTCCATCACCACGCTCGAATTTGTGGTCTTCGCCGTTCCCCGGTCCACGGGGCAGGCCACATTGGTCGCGGCCCGTGAGCAAGCCGTCTCAGGGTCGGGCTACTGACCCGAGCGGGTGTCAGGGACAATGAACTCATGACTTCGCACCCCATCAGCTCGGCTGCCCTTCGCGGCGCCGTGGACCTGTCAACGCTCAGCCAGCCGAGCCCTGCGACTGGAGCGGCAGATGGCAAGAGACTCGTGATCGAGGGCACCGATGGCGGATTCCAGGCCATCGTCACCGGCACCCAGAGCGTTCCGGCAGTCGTGGTCCTGTGGTCGCAGCGCTCACCGGCGGCGGGCGACTTCGTCGAAGTAGTGGCGTCAGTGGCGGCGTCCTACGAAGGCCGCTTCCAGGTCGTGTCCATCAACGTCGACGCCAACCCGGGTCTGCAGCAGGCCTTCCAGGTTCAGTCGGTGCCCATGACTCTCGGGCTGGTGGCCGGTCAGCCGGTTCCGCTGTTCGCCGGCCCGCAGCCGGCTGAGCAGGTGCGCGTGTACGTCGACGAGCTGCTCAAGCTCGCTGCCGAGCACGGCGTGACCGGACGAGCTGCCGTCGCGGCGCCCGAGGAGGCGGAGGTCGAGCCTGAGCTGCCGCCGTTGCATCAGGAGGCCTTCGACGCGATCGAGCGCGACGATCTTGACGCAGCGGTCGATGCCTACACCAGGGCGCTGGCGCAGAACCCTGCTGACGAGGAGGCCGCCGTTGGCCTGGCCCAGGTCAAGCTGATGCAGCGCACCGCCGGTGTCGACCAGCAGGCTGCCCGCGTTGCCGCAGCCGAGGCCCCGACCGACATCGCCGCCCAGATGCTGGTGGCCGATCTGGACGTTCAGGGTGGCCATGTTGAGGACGCCTTCGTACGTCTGGTCGATGTCGTTCGCGCGAGCGAAGGGGACGAGCGCGACACCGTGCGTGAGCACCTGGTCGAGTTGTTCGCGGTCGTCGGCACACACGATGAGCGGGTTCAGAAGGCCCGTCGGGCGCTCATGAGTGCGTTGTTCTAGGCCCATGGTCCATACCGGATCCTTCATCTTGGGCTGACCCGGTGCCCGAGGCTAAAGTCGGTGCCATGACGGAAACACCGAAGATGACCGAGCCCACTGAGGCCGGGCGTGTGCGATTCGACGCGGTGGTTGAGGAGCTGCGCAAGGAGCTGGACATTGTCGCCACCTCGATGTTCGGTATGCCGTCCGTCAAGCGTCGCGATGGCCAGGCTTTTGCCGGTTTGTACGGTGACGACATGGTGTTCAAGCTCGAGGGGGACGCGCACGCCAAGGCCCTGGCCCTGGACGGCGCGCATCGCTTCGAGCCGGTGGCCGGTCGCCCCATGAATGCCTGGGTGCAGGTCCCACCGACCCACGAGACCCAGTGGGCAGAGCTTGGGCGCAAGGCCGAGGCGAGCCTCGACGGGTGAATCTCACCTGCGAACCCGACCACATCATCGCCCACGATCGCGGCGGACCCTCCGCGATATGGACCATGGTCGCCCTGTGCACACCACCACCGCGTCAGATGCAGCGCCCCTCTTCTTCGGCGGGGTAGCGTGCGTGAGTGACCGACTGGCGAGAAGACCGAGTCGCCTCGGCGCTGCCCGCTGAGAACCCGACAGTGTTTGCCCCGGATGCCGGGTGGCTTGGCGGTGGTGGGCGACCCGAATGGCTGCTCGGGCTGCTGCGTCTTGCCCACAGGTCACCCCGCGGCCAAGAGGCTGTCAGACCCGTCGCAGACAGAGCGGTCCGCATTCTCGGGAAGCATGGTCGGCCTGGGCGAGGTCGCGCAGAGGGTATGCGAGGAAGCCGATTCCGCTTTTCGGCGCGTCAATCTGGGGTTCAGTCAATCGCCGTCCTCAAGGGTGCGCGCGATGTCCTTCTCTGGCGGACCCTTACTTACAGAGGCGGAAGCCTTCCTGGATGAGCGGACTGAGGTCTTTCTTGACGCCGCCCGTCGTTGCGTCAGCCCAAATTGGCCGGATGTCGAGGTTCACTTGTCCCCGCTCGCCAATCCGTTGATGCCATAGGTCTTTCCGTCAACTTCGATGGTGACCTTGCCCACGCCACCAGAGCCTACGCACCTCAGAACCCCGGAATCGACCGTCAATGGCCAGTCAGGAAATCTGGACTTGCTGATCGTCTTCGACTGATCGTCTTCGACTGATCGTCCACGACCGCTCCGCCGCCGGTGGACCCATTGCCGCAGCCAGGCAATAGCCCGATCGCGACCAGTACTGCAGCTCCGGCTATTCGAGCCACCTTGGTGTTCTCCTGTATGGCGAGTGCCTCAATTCGGCCGAAACTCGAAGTGGCTGTGGCCGGGGGTCTACTTGTAGAACACCGCGACGCCGCCGTGGTGCGAGCACGCGCCCTGGTGGTGGGCTGCGTAGGAGTAGGTGCCGTCATTGCAGAGCGCGGTTGCGCCGTTGCCGGGCTGTACTGGAGCCGGTGCCGGTGCCGGTGCGGGAGCCGGTGCCGGTGCTGGTGCGGGAGCCGGTGCCCCGACGTAGGTCTGGTAGGCGGTCCACCAGTTGGCTGCGATGGCCCGTTGGGCCGTTGCCAGGGTGATAGCGCCGTCACAGACCAGGGCATGGAGTTTGTTCTCGACGGTGTCCTTGACCCGGGCCCCCTCGGGGCTGTTGTAGGGCTCGGGCCACAGGTTGGCCTCCGCGCTGGGAGCACCCCCGAGTTCGAGTGAGATGAGGTGGTCTTCTTCGTAGTCACCCTTGGCGGCATCACCCTTGTAGGTGTACCCGGAGGCGAGCTGGGCCCCTTTGAGATCGGTCGTGTACGACGAGGGTGGCCGGATGGTCGCGGTCCATCCAGACACGCAGATCGTCTGGCCGATATTGGCCTGGCTGACGGAAGGGTTGACCGCGCCCGGTGTGCGCGCACGATTCGGCAGTACAGCCCCGGCGGCGTTTACCACGATGCCGCCGGTCTTGCGGGTCGCGGGCGGGCTTGGCGTAACTGGCACGGTCGGCGGTGTCGTGCTCGGAGTGCTCACCGCCGTAGTCGTTTGAGACGACGTCGAACTTGATGACGAAGTCGGACTTGATAGGGATGTGGTCGAAGAACTCTTCAGGGTGGCACCACCACAGCCAGACAGCAGCACGACGGCCGCCAGTACTGCGGTAGTCGGCCCGAGGGTCTTCTTCATGGTCTCCCCTTTGATCATGGCCAGCGCAAGACACTGCCCCCGCCTCTTGCGGGTTTGGATGTGTTCGACCCGTCATCGTGAAACCTGCAAGGCAGGCCAGCCCCCGAATCCCTCAGTGATCAACTGTGCGTCATGTGGCGGGATCGCGCGCGGCGAGTTCGGCCCTCAGCGCGCGGACCTCGTTGGTCAGGGCATTCATGTCGGCGCGGGTCGCGGCCTGAGCGTGCTCTTCGACCTCGCGGACCTTGTCGAGCAGCCACGACGCGAGGGAGGCGGTCACGATGCCCAGCAGAGCGATGCCGCCAAGCATGAGCCCACCGGCGATGAATCTGCCTTGAGTGGTGATGGGGTAGCGGTCGCCGTAGCCGACGGTCGTGACCGTGGTCATGGCCCACCACAGCGCGTCCCCGAACGTGGTGATCGTGGCACTCTTGGCGCCGCGCTCAGCGTCAAGGACGGCCAGCGATGCGACGAACAGGATCAGCGACGTTGACCGGTGATCTGGGGTGGAAACCGTGCCCTTCAGGGCAGGGAGGAAACCTTGCCTAGTCTGGTCGTTTCTGGTTGGTGATGTAGTCCTTGACTGTGGACAGTGGCGGGCCACCGCATGACCCGGCGAAGTATGACCGCGTATTTGGGCGGCGCAAGCCCGGTCCTTTAGGTCCGGGATAGCCGCTTGAGGTGGAACCTCGCCTACGGACAGCAGTGGCGTTGTCAGTGTGCGACGTTACG